>Ga0272441_10010740_pt1 | contig 13774 bp, 15 predicted proteins | sample SSMProp6N_FD_193582 | JGI IMG/M metagenome (GOLD analysis project Ga0272441, IMG submission 193582) | Marine sediment archaeal communities from Little Sippewissett salt marsh, Falmouth, MA, United States - SSM-Prop-6N | ecosystem: Environmental > Aquatic > Marine > Wetlands > Sediment ... | reverse complement strand
AATCGACGGCCACTCGCACACGCTTTTCAGCAACGCCGAAGACATCAACGGTGTTCTTGTCGCCCAGGCAGGCGCATATACCACTCATCTGGGAAGGTTCGACCTGACCCTGGAAGACGGCGAAATCCAACAGTGGGAATGGAGCGCCATCCCGCTTTCCGCATCAGCCGACGGAGACGAATATCTGGAGACTGAACTTGCCTGGTTCAAAAGCGCGGGCGACAGAAAAATGAACGATGTCATAGGCGAAACCAGGGTTTTACTGGATGGCGACAGATCGCATGTGCGCTTCAGGGAAACCAACCTTGCCAGGCTGGTTTCGGACGCCATGAAGGAAATAGCCGCCGCCGACCTTGCCGTTGTGAACGCCGGAGGAATACGTGATTCCATTCAGCCGGGAAAGATAACGATGCGCGATGTATACGCCGTTTTTCCGTTCAGGAACATGCTGGTGACGATGGATATAACGGGTGCGGATGTTCTCGCCCTACTGGAGACCGTGCCTTCGTTCCGTCAGGGGACGGGCGGTTTTCCGCATTTTTCGGGTGTAGAGGCCCGTTTTGAGAACGGAAAACCCTGCGATGTAACTATAGGGGGAGCGCCTCTGGATATGAACAAAACCTACAGGCTGGCGACCAGTTCCTACCTGGCTAACGGCGCCGACGGGTACGAGATAATGAATAAATGGAAAGACAGGATAAGGGAAACCGGTTTTACCGATACGGATTCTCTCGCGACCTATATAGAGAGGAACAGCCCGGTTTCGCCGCAGGACGATATGCCGAGAATTCAGGGCCGCCAGGGGGTTTGACGCCTGGGGCGGGGATACGACCGTGTTGCGTGATGTTTAGATAATAAAAGCTTTCTTCAAGACTGAAAAAGGCCTCTTTACTGCGGTTGTTCCGCAAGAAAAGAGGTCTTTGTTTTTTATGGTGGGCGACACAGGGTTCGAACCTGTGACCTCTTCCGTGTGAGGGAAGCGCTCTTCCGCTGAGCTAGTCGCCCGTGAAAAACGCAGTGATATAGCGGTTTTTCGGCTTATCCCTTGATCGAGGGGTTTTTGTGACCCCTTCCCTACAAGGTTTTCGCAAAAAGCCTTTTCCTTACATTTATCAAGGAACTGTCTCTTTATATAGAAGAAAGGAAGGGGTTTGTTGAAGCCTACCCTTCCTACGAAAGATATCTCAATTCACGAGATAAATCAAATGACGCGGGTTGCAAAACCCTCAGATTTTCAGGAGTTTAAAGCGTGGTCATTGTTTTTCGGTTTCCATTCGCTGGAGATCTTCTGCGCCTTGGCGAGTTGATCGGGGGAAAGTTGTTCGGCGGCTTTAGTTCTATACTTTACTGCATCCTGCCGCAGAGCACCTGATGAATTATCGGCCGCGATGTTGAACCAGATATATGCCTGAAAATAACTTTGCGGAACAGCTTTGCCTTCTAAATACAACAAACCCATCACTACTTGGCCCTCAGGCTGGCCATGCTCCGCAACCTTGCGGTACCATTTAACTGCCTCGGCATAGTTCTGAGTAACGCCTCTACCCGTATAGTACATAAACCCCAGATTATGCTGCGCTTTGGCGTCTCCCTGCTCGGCAGCCTTGCGATACCATTTGACTGCCTCGTCGTAGTTTTGCTCAACGCCTTCTCCTCTATCATACATCCAGCCGAGATAACATTGCGCGGGTGGGTAACCCCGTTCTGCGGCCTTGCGGAATTCCGTTACGGCCAGTTCAAAGTTTTCGTTTTCGTATGCTTCCATGCCCCTGTCGTAGGCTTCCTGGGCGGAATCGGCGGACGCCGCGGAACACAGAACAAGAAGGAGCAGAGAAAAAAGAGCGAAGCAGAACACTTGCTTTTTCATGAGACGCACCCCCGGGTAACTGAAAGATTTGTTTGGAATAGCCAAATCATAATTGCGGTAAAGTGGCGGCCATTATCATGCCGGCCACTTTTTTATCTTAACATAACCAAAACCCCCGGGCCGCGGGGCAGCTCGCCTCAAACTCACCCAAAACCCGCTCGCTCTCCCTCGGCCCGGCTCCGCTACCGCCGATGTCGCCCATGTCCGTTTCCGCTTCCGTGGTATTGGCGCGCGCCCTCGAACCGTCCCCGGGTCGCTCCCGCCGGGCGTGTCGAATAACAGCCGGTTATACAACACGCAAAACGCCCGACGGTTTCGCTTAACATAAGATGTCTTATGTTACCCCGGGGATCGGGCCGGTGCGCGCGTGCATTCAGGTCAACAAACGCGCTTGCCTGTATGCTTACTGTATGTTAGCATATCTTCGCTTGAGTTTTCAACAGGGGGTATGTAAATGCTTGAAAGCGCGAAGCGGATGCGAAAGGCGGGGCTCAGGCTTATAGACGCCCTTTCGTGGGAGACGGGGCTTAAACTGAAAACCGACCTGGCATACATGGAGATGAAAAAGGCCATACGGGAGTACGATGCAGCCGTCAGGAAACAAAAGCAGGAGGCTTTATAAAGCACAGGGGCCGCCCTTTTCGAGGCGGCCCCTTATCTATCTTGAACCCCGGAGGCTAGAACCCTCGCGGGGGAATTTCTATCACGCCCCCGTCCCACGCCCATCGCTCCATACGACGCGGAACGGCCAGGTGGAGAAAATCTCTTTCCGGGTAGGCCAGGCACTTGCCCCCGGCCGGGACGAACACCCTCGCCGCGGCCTCGAAGAAGCGATCGAACGGAACAGAACCCGGCCGGGCGACATCGGCGGCGCAACCTGTGAGGTGTCGGCTTCGGCTCACCCCCCCAACCTCTTTGTTGTGTTTGGGGCACCGGTAGCCGCTGGTTATCACAAGAGGCGTCGCCAGTATCGCCCTCAGAGCGTCGAGAAGGAGCGCCTCGGCGCAGGATATTTTCACCTCGCCGCAGCAGGGGCAGCGAAACTCATCCAGACTGAAGCGCTCCACCCTCGTTTTCATGTCCTTGGCCTGAACGTCACCTGATCGAAACGGGAGACAAGATTCTGTATCGACTCGTTCAGTTCGCCCATGCGGGTTTCCATGCGAAGCAGCAGGTAGGCCGCAACGCCTATGGAAAAGGACGTCTGGACGAAATCACCTATCTGCGTGTATTCCACGGAACTGCCCTAGAACGAGAAGTCCGTTATGGTGCGCTCGTAGATGTCGGCCCCGGCTATGCCGTTGAGGCCGTCGGTAAAGATCGCCGCGCCGATGATGGCGTTCATGCAGGTTTCCACCTGCGTTCCCGTAAGGTCGTCCTTGGGATACCTGACGGTGATGGAAGACTCGTCGCCGGATACGGTTGTGAAGTGCAGCCTCAGATACTTGATAACTTCCATGTCATTTCACCTCCGCTAGGCCACAAGGTCGGTATCGACCTTGGTCGTCTCCACTATGGGATACTGGATCACCGCGGCCAGGGCGTTGGAAACGGCGATAACGTCGTCGGCAAGCGACGCGGAATCAATGCCGTTGTATGTGCAGGTGGCGCGGATGGGAGAACCGTCGGGCTTTGTCCCGGTCTGTACGCGGGTCTTGAGCGCCGATGAAACGTTTGTATAAACAGCCATGCGTCATTCCTCCAGTGTATGGTTAGTGTCTTTGTTGCTTACCGTGAGTATACTATATTATTAACTATTTGTCAAACACAGGCGGCAGGTGTAGTATTCTGGTGTCTACTGGTCAATAAATGGGTTTACAGGGTTTCATGATGTCGTATCAGACGCCTGACTCAGGCGGCCGTGTTTAATGTTATTCGCTTGTGCGTGACTGGTTCGGAGATAACTATGCATCTGAGACGAACACCCGGGATGGAACCCTGGAACCGGGCGGGCCGGAGGTGAACGAGCAAAGCGAGTTGCCCGACGGCCCGGCAGGGTTTTACTAAAACAGATGGCCGTGTTACGGCGAAGCCGCTACACGGGCTACAGACAGTTGTCTTGACCTGAGGCGAGGGAAACGGCCCGAGCCGGTAAGGAGCCCGGGCAACATAAGAGCCTTATGTTGAGCCCCGCAGCCCCCACGAACGGAGCCCATGATAATAACAGCCGCGCTCGCATGACCGCAAAGAAAAGCGAAGACGGAGCAGTTCAGCCGTGTACTATAATGCCGCATTATTGGACACGGGGGCGAAGGGGCGACCGGGCGAACACCGGCGAACGCCCGAATCAACCCGTGAGGCAAAGAGGCTTTGTGGAGCAGGGAGCGCATGAGCGGTGCAAGGCTTACCGCGACGCGGGACTTGCACGGCCTGGCGCGACCGGGTGGTCTTATATGGATAAGAAAAGCCCCGCGCCGCGGCGTGTTTTCGCGAGGCGGGGCTTGAACCAATAAAAGGCAACAAATCAAACCTTTCAGGAGGTGCGTGAACTATGACAGTGAAACGCGTTGTTATGGTTTTTGCTATTTGCGCTCTGGCAATTGGAATGCTTTCCACCCCTTGCCTTGCGATAGACCCGCTTGACCTTCACTGGGATCTTTCGCAATGGAATAACTATTCTACCAATGAAGTAACACGAACGCCGACTTCGCGGGGGTTGTTGATCAACGTACATAAAAAGAACTGGTGCGATATAGCTTGGACCGAGTTGCCTTCCAAAGCTCGCTATCTCTCAAATTTCACTCTTACAGCCAATGTAGAAAACCTTGAAGGAGGTAATTGCGGTTTATCCCTTGCAAACAAAAAAACTTCCTTTGTCTTCTATGTTTCACGATCTAACGCAGAAATCCGGTTCGCTGCTTCTGAAAAAGTAAGTCGCGTGCAGACTGCGAAACTTGAAGGCATCACATTTCCCGCGACGCTTTCACTTACATACAATACATCCACGGGTGATATAAAAGGTTCTGTAAATAATAAAATAGTTCTTGAAGTCAATGCTGACGACAACCAGAGTGTACCTAAAATCTCATTCATCTCATATTGCGGGGTAGTTCTTTGCAGTCCATGGAATTCTTATAGCGCAAAAGCTACTTTCTCAACACTTGATTTGAAGGCTTGGTAGCAATGGCTTTGGCCAAGAATAATTTAGCAGCGTTTCGACTCTTCGCTCTTATGTTTGTCTGTTTGTTGTTTTTTGTTAATCCAGCATCAGCCCAAACGTGGGTTCTATCTTCGGAATCTTCGTTTCAGGATGACTTTTGCAAGGGTAAACCAGTAGCCGTCGGCTACCAGTTTACCATACTAGACGATAACTCCTCCTACCTAAGATATTTTCAGCTTGCAGAAGATTTGTTGGTTGCAAGCAAGGTTTTGGTACAAACTAAAGTTATTGCTATAGACAAAGCCGATGTTGGTATTGCATTGGGCAACGAGGATCGAGGAATTACATTTGAAGCCAATGATGAAGGTTATATCTCCATATGCTATTGCGAATGGCGCGAAAGTAACTCTTTCCGATACTGGCCTATCAAGACCCTGTCTTACAGCTCTCCTACGGTTCCTTTCGTTATGAAAATGGTTTATGAAACCATACCAGCCTATATCAGGTGCTATATCGACGACAAAGAAGTTCTAAGCATGTCTTTAGAAAACTTTGACGTGGGCTCGCCGCCGCGAAGATTGACATATTGCGCGATCAAAACCGCTTCGCCTAAAGGTATCTCGAAAGCAAGTGCTACCTACAATTTTCTTGAGGCAAAAGTGAAATAAGACAATGTGCGGGAGCCAGAATTTTTGGCTCCCGCATTAGTAATTAGCTTCGAGATGGAGCTACCTGTTTGAGGGTAAATGTGCTAAATCTGAAGAGATAATGAGTTGGTTGCCGTCAGGTTGTTTTATTATAAAGATTGTTGTGTAAGCACCTATCCACTTTCTTTCGCTCCCATCAGGAGAGACAATATCAGGAACCCCAAGCTTCTCATCCAGAAACAGCACCCATTTCTCCCAGATTATCTCTCCCGGGTACCCGATACCGACTACTCCTTCAAACATGTTTTGATTGAAAACAAGGAATAAAGATCTGAACTCTATTTGATTCCAAATAGGGCGGCTAATCTTGGTAGAATATCCTTCAAGATTTCCATCTGTTTCGCACAATTGCCCAAGGAACTCGCATTCCTGGCTTTTTTGTCCCCAACGAAACCCCATAAAATTATCAATATCGCTGTATGCCCAAGACAAGCCAGAAAAAAGGAGCACTATAACCATACCTATTGCAACAAAGAGAGAGGTTGTTCGGATTATTTTCACAGGAGTTGCCCCTACTTCGTTTTAAAGCCTGCGAGTTTGGGTGTATGCGGGTAGATATCCTCAGGCTTTCCAAAATAACCCGAGCCATCTGTTGTGGTAACAGATAAATACCAGAAGTACCTCGAAGAGGGGTCAAGATCAGTTATGGTAACTTTTTTCTTTTTGGCACTGTCCCCTTCGTATTTATATACGTGGACATCTCTAGGAACAAATGGATCGTCTTTTGAGTAATCCATCGTTGGCTGCTCTTTCGTAATGACCAAGGTCACAGAAAGCACTTCATCCCACGAATGTATTGTCCATCCAAAAGTTACGCCAGCCGAGTCGAAGGTTCCTGATTTTGGGGAATAATAAGCAAGTTTTGTATCCTCCAGCGTTGCGTGGGCAGGATCTGATCCAAGAAACACAAAAAATATAGCCAACAAGAATAACACTAAAAGAACAGGATGCCGCCACATTTCACCTAACTCCCTTCTATTGCTCGATTGACCTGAGTTTGATGAATCTGCTCTTTAACGTTAGCAGCGTATAGATTTATACTACATTACAACGAATAGAGTGGGGTTGTCAAAGTTTACCAAATTGCCATTGACAGTTGAGCAGACAGGGGCCGCCCTAAGGCGGCCCCTTCTTTGTCGCCCTACTCCGTCGTAAGATCGGAGAGTTCGGCGTCTTCCTGTTTGGTTCTGTTCTTCTTTTGCAACAGTTCAAGAGCGGCGTCACGCTTTCTGTCCTTGCGCTCCTGTTCGTCTATGGCCTTCAGTTCCGCTTCCGTCAGTTCCCGCGGGTTGCCGAAAAGAACCTTGCGCTTGGTTCCGTTCATTTATCTCACCTCCAGATAGGGAGAATTTTTGCCGGATATCGCAAAATATCCCATGGTTACGGGCTTTTTTGCCCGGCAATGTTCTGAAATAGCGTTGCCGGATAACTTCTGTTGTTTCGCTGAAACTTGCGGCCCGCTTCGGCCACGCCCCCTCCGGCAATCGGTTTTTTCATCTTTGCCGGGCTAAAAGTCCAGTAATATCAACGTATTTCTTCCAATCCGGCAATATCTCCCCCCATGTGGGGCAACCGGTATTTTCTTCCCGCCCCATCGCCTATGCTTTCGATCTCACCCTTTTGAACCATCTCCGAAAGTGTGTTGCGTATCATCCTTCCGCTGACGGCTCCGCTCATCACCCGCTGGATGTCCCGGCGCGTGAACGTGCTTTCCCGGAAATCCGAGAGGACGGTTTCTTTTACCTGTCCCCCCTTGGTGCGCTTTGAGGCGTCTTGCTCGGTAAGCCTCATATCCAGCCTGGGGAATGTGTCATCGTCCCAGTAGCCTTGCGCCAGCTCCACCGAAAACTCCGGCGCGCCGGCCCACCATGTCTTTACCGTTCGCACGGTTAATATCTTTACATCTCCCTCCGTGCGGGCTTCTACGGCAAGAATTTGCCCCGAGAGGCGGCCAAGCGTTCCCGCCCCGCTGACGTCGCTAAGCGTCAGCGGCTTTCCCATGTCTTCGCGCTTGCACTTCCGGGCGTGGTGTATTACCAGAACCGACGTGTCGTGCGTGTTGGCGAGATGGGCCGCAAAGAGGAACAGCGGCCGCATCTCCTTGTTGCTGATCTCGTCGGCCATCCCGGCGAGGCTTGTTAGCGTATCGAACACAACCAGTTCAGGCCGCCTCTTTGCAACAAGCAGTTCTATGTTCTGACGCCCTCTCTCCTGGTCTATGCTGAAATCCCATCCCAAGCTTTCCATCGGGTATACGAATTTCAGATTGTCGGGGTCGTATTGCCACCGGGTGCATCTGAAACGCTCGTTCATCAGGTTCGAGGTGCTGTCTCCTTCAATGAAAAGAACCGGCATAGGTTCCTCCGGCAGCGCGTAGCCGCCCAGCGGCGCCAGCCCCGCCGAAAGATCGGCGGCCAGTCTCTGGGCGATAAGGCTCTTGCCGCTGCCCGGTTCGCCGTACATGATGGACACATACCCCTTCGGGAACATGCCGCCCACCATCTCGGTTTTTTGGGCGTTCGCCGGGTCTGCCGTTTTGAGGCAATCGTCAAGGCTGCTTCCGTCAGCGCCCAGAATTTGCGTTATTTTCACCCCCCCGGCTCCGGTAGGGGTTGACACCCTCTCGGGGCTATACCTGCTCTCACGCGCCGCCTGAATGGCCTTTGCGACGGTTATATCGCCGTAGGTGCTTCCATCAGCCGAGTGCTTCTCGTCCCACTTGGGGCGCATCAGCGCCGAACTTCTGAACAGCCTGTCCACCTGGGTGGGATCGTCAGAGGCAAAAGCCAGCAGGTCGCAAAGCGACAGGTCGGCTCTGCTGGCGTCGCCCCCGAAAGCGGAAACGTCGCCTTTGTAAAACAGCCTTGTAAATCTCCCGCCATGCTTTTTTTCCGCCATGCTCAACACATTCGCGTCGTCGTAACCCGGGGTAACCGTTTTCAGCGAAACCATCTCCGTTTCATTAGCTCTATTGAGCGTCGTTGTTTGTTCGTCTTCCTTTATCGTTTCCAGTATGTCCATTGGGTTGTAGCGTCTGCCCCCGTTCGATAGCGTTTTCACCGCCACGGGCTCGGCCTTGCGGTTCATCGTCCCCGGTATCCGCATCACCCGGGCGAGATCGCCCACCGAATCGAATTTCCAGCCCCTTCCGGCGGCCTTTGTGTTGGCAAGCGCCACCCAGCCCGAAAGCATCCCCGAGGCGTGGTCCCGCTCGTCTTTTCCGGCAAGCGGTATCGCTTGCTCGAACAGCCACCACGCCTGAAGCCCGTGGCCCGAGTGAATCACCGTTGTGGGCTCAAAAGGCATTGCGGAAAGAAACTCCATCGCCTCATCTTCGGTCGCCGGGAGGCGCGTGTTGCTGTGGCAGGCATCCCGTATGTCGATATCAAGGAACACCCCGGCAAGTTCGCAAACCTCTTCGGCCCCGCCGCGCAAGCGCGGCCCCAGGTCGTCTTTGCGGGTTCCGACGCCCAGGTACACATCCGTTTCGCCGGAGCGGGCGGTCGCGTATTCAGCCGCCGCGTCCAGATCGCTTGCGTTAAAGAAACGGCTTACCTTGTCGCCAAGCGTCCAGATAAGCACCTTGCCTTCCGCGCCGCTGAAAAGCGACTGAAGAAAGCTCAATGTTTCGCTATGTTCCGCGTACATCGTTGTTGAATGAGTCAATGTATACCTCCGAAGTAAGGATATTGTGGTGCTATTCCGGGGAGAGGCATTCTCCACGGATTCCTTTTCACGCTGATTTTCGGGGCGGCTATGCGCAGTCAAGCCAGTACTCCTTGACCTGCTTGCCGCCTTCGGTCTTGATGAAACGGGACTTTACGGGGAGACCCTTCTTCCGGAGTTCGGATATCCGGGACGCCAGACGCATGCAACCGAGGCGGTGCAAGGCGTCGAGGCTGGTGAGGGTGTCGCCGTTCTTGAGGATGGAGATTATGCGTGACCGCTGGGTAGCGGCGCGCTCCTGATATGGGGCTATATGCCCATTGTGAATTAACCCCGGGTTGTCTTTGTTGACATACCCATCATTACCTGTAGTATACGGAGTACGCATATTTGTCATTCACTCCTTTACGGGTGATTGACGCCCCGGTAAACCTTGAGTTGTGAACCGGGTTCTTTCCCCGGAAAATCGGCGGCAACCGATGATCCGGGTTTTTTAGTATCTGGCACTTGTGTTTTCCCTCCCTTCTTTCAGAGGATCGTTTTTTTCTATGTCTTGTCCGTTGCCGCCACCTCCAGTCTGTTTGCATCCAACCCCGAAACGTTCTCTCAAGCATTGCTTTTTCGCCCGGGGAACCAAAAGAACAAAAAATAACGCCCGATTGTCACACATACTCCGGGCGCTCTTTCCGATGAAATCATCCAGAAACGCTACTCGTGCCGCTACCTAAATATTATAGCACTTAATGTGTTGTTTCAAAGGATACAATAGCACTATATTTTGGGTTTTCGTAAGATTGCCATTTCACGGGCAACCCAAAATACCGTTGGCTCGATTTTCCAAACACCCGCTGCGGAGCCACGCGCTCCCGCACCCCCCGGGCCGCTACTCGCGCCCCGCCTTCCTCTTCTTCCTCTTGCCCAGCACCCCCGAGACAACGGCGGCCTCTCCATGCGCTTGTCTCAGATCTTCCAGGTCAAGGTGCTCATAAAACCTTGCTGTGGTGCTGATGGAAGAATGACCCAGAAGTTGAGCCGTAAGCACAAGGTTTCCGGTCTTTCGCAAAAACTGCGTAGCGCAAAGGTGCCGCAAGCCGTGTATCTTCATAGGCACTCCCGTTCGTTTGGCCGCCCGGCGTATCTGAAGCCCGAAGTTCGACGCCGTCAGGCGTTCACCCGCCTCGGTGGGAAACATCCAGAGGCACTTCCACTCTCCGGGGATCATGGCTATAAAACGGTTTATCTCCCGGCCAACCTGCGGGGAGACGGGAACGATCCGGGACCGTCTCGCCTTCGACGTCTCGGGCCGAACGGTAAGCGTCATCGCCTCGTGATCGAAATCCTCCACCCTCAGGCCGCATAATTCACCTCTCCTGAGCCCCGTATCAATCGCGATAAGGAACATGACCCTCATACGTCTGTCGGTGAAGCTCTTAGGGTTCAGGCCGCTTAAAAAGCGTTTTACGTCCTCTATGGTGGGAACATCGCTTCTTTTCTCCGGCATGGGGTTTTTTACGTTTCTTACAGGGTCTTCGGAAATAATGTCTTCCTCTATAAGAAAGCGGCAGAAAACCTTGAGCGTCTTAATGCGCGTGAAGCGTGACCACGCGTTATCGGGCTCGGAGATAAAGGGTAGAACGCATTCACGGGGCGAATCAAAGAACGAAGGGTTATCCCTGATGAAAGGAACCAGAACCGATCGGTACAGGTCAATGGTGGCGGGAGCCGCGCCCTCGGCCTTCCTGATGGAACAGAAAGCGTCCAGAGCGGCCAGCGCGTTTCGGTACGGTGTCTTGAGGACAGCGGTATTTCTGGACATAAAAAAAGCCTCCCCTTACATTTGCGGGAAAGCCGTGAAAACCGCTATATCGTTTTGTGACCCCTTCCCTAAGCGTAATGTCCCACACTCTTAAGATGGGAAAAAGCCAGTAATAGCAAGATGGTGGGCGACACAGGGTTCGAACCTGTGACCTCTTCCGTGTGAGGGAAGCGCTCTTCCGCTGAGCTAGTCGCCCATGAACAGGGGCCATTATATCCGTCTGCGATTTGCTTTGCAACATCAAAAAGGCCTCCTGCCGGCCCACAGAGCCATTACACCCGCCGGGGTAAGCCGGGTTATTCAAATCACTATTCAGGGCTTTGTTTATTGGGCCGATGTGGATTAAAATGGCTTACATGGTAAAAGCCGGCCTTTTTCAAAACGTGTATTGAAAACAGTTTCGTATGGAGTATAATGTATGCTACAGGGGTGATGGTTTGCACTACAACGTTGACGCGCTTGCCGCTATCGATGTTTTCTGGGATGAATACGGATTCGAACCCTGGTCCTCCAAAGGACTGGCGGGTGTTTACAGAAGGGTTACCTTTTCCAAGTCCTCCCTGATGGGAGAGGTCGGCCGTTACTATTCGGACGACTATATACTGTGGGATCACGGTGGCCAACCCGTTGTTCCGCAGATACTGGAGATGTGGAAACCACAACCCGACGTGATGTCGCACAGGGTGATATTGCTGAGCGACGATACGGCCGCAAAACCCGCCCACAGGGGTTTCCTGTGGGGCTTCAGGGGCTGGGTCGACGTGCTTATGTACAGGGCGGGAGACCCGCCCGGATGCCTCAAGTTCAGGGACCTGCAGATATTGGCGAGCAACGCCTGCAATTTCGCCAGGATGTATATGGAAGAAGAATGCAGGGTCCACAAGGGTTCCAATTCCCCGTCAAAGTTCGCTGCAAAGGGGGTATGACATTTTTAGCGTTCCTGACAGGGATGAAAATCATATGGAGGTGAGTTGTAATGCTTGCCGTGCTGTTTCTGGTAGCAACAGTCTTTTTTGTGGGAGCCTACTTTACCTATGGCAAGTTCCAGACCAAGCTCTACGGTCTCCACAAAGACAACAAGACACCCGCGCATCTTTATTTTGACGGCGTAGACTATGTGCCCGCCCATCATTCGGTTCTTCTGGGACATCACTTCGCCTCGATCGCCGGCGCCGGACCGATCGTAGGTCCCATCGCCGCTGCTTCGCTTTTCGGATGGCTTCCTACCTATCTCTGGTGCCTTCTCGGTTCCGCCTTCTTCGGAGGCGTGCATGACATGGGCGCACTGGTTTCCTCCATGCGCCACAAAGGCCTTTCCGTGGGAGAGGTCGTAGACAAATGGATAGGCCGCAAGGGTAAAAAGCTGTTCCTCACCTTTACCTGGCTGGCGCTTGTGCTCGTAGTGGCGGTTTTCCTTGAACTCTCCGCCGCAACGTTTGCAGCCGACCCGGCCGTGGCTTTCTCGGGAACGCTTTACATCGCCATGGCGCTTGTCTTCGGCGTCCTTATCTACAAAAAGGGACTGCCCCTTGGCGTCGTTACCATCGTCATGCTTCCCATCGTAATCGGCGCAGTTTTCTACGCCACCAACGCCGCCTGGGTGCAGACCGCTTTCGCGCTTCCCAAGGATACGTGGAGACTGATCCTGGTAGTCTACATTTTCCTCGCATCGGTCCTTCCCGTGTGGCTGCTTCTGCAGCCCCGCGACTACCTTGCTTCTTTCATGCTTTACTTCTCGGTACTCCTCGGCGCGATCGGTATGATCTTCGGCAGCAAGTTCGTCGTTGATGTTCCCGCTTTCTCCGCCAACTGGCTACACCCCAACGAGGGGACATATATCTGGCCGATGATGTTCGTCATCGTGGCCTGCGGAGCCATTTCCGGGTTCCACGCGCTTGTCGGCAGTGGAACTACCGCCAAACAGCTGAAGAATGAAACCGACGCCCAGATGGTTGGTTACGGCTCTATGCTGCTTGAAGGTCTTGTGGCCGTTATCGCCATTGGAACCGTAATGATAGCAGGCGGCAACCTCGCAGGCGGCCCCACGGCCATCTACGGCAGAGGGCTCGGCCAGTTCGCCACTCTTGTCGGGATCGACGCTAAAGTCGGAACTTCTCTGGGACTGCTGGCGCTCAACTCCTTCCTGCTGACCTCGCTTGACACGGCAACCCGTCTCGCCCGTTATCAGTTGCAGGAGTTCTTCGACATGAAGCTCAACCGGTATGTCGCCACCATCATAGGCGTCGTCGGCGCCATGGCTCTGCTGTACATCAAGAGCGGCGACACCCCGGCGTGGAAACTTATCTGGCCGGTCTTCGGCGCTTCCAACCAGCTGGTAGCCGCCCTTACGCTGCTTACGCTGGCGGTATGGGTGAAACTGGGCCTCAAGAAGGACAACAGGTTCGCCATGTATCCATTCTTCTTTATGCTGGCCACAACCTTCACAGCTCTCTTCTTCCTTATCAAGGCCAACATCGGCAACTACCTGCTCATGGGTATTTCTGTCATTCTTCTGGTCCTTGCAGTGTTCCTTGTGAAAGAGGCTTACAACGCTCTTACCGGCAAGGGACCGCAGGTGCCCGACGCCGCGAAATAGAGCCTTTTTTAAAACAGGAAAC
>Ga0272441_10010738_pt1 | contig 13776 bp, 9 predicted proteins | sample SSMProp6N_FD_193582 | JGI IMG/M metagenome (GOLD analysis project Ga0272441, IMG submission 193582) | Marine sediment archaeal communities from Little Sippewissett salt marsh, Falmouth, MA, United States - SSM-Prop-6N | ecosystem: Environmental > Aquatic > Marine > Wetlands > Sediment ... | reverse complement strand
GCAAAATTATCTGTTGATACAACCATGAGTCCATCTGTATCCCAAAAAATTTCACCAGTATCGCTCATATACGGATTGGCTGGTTCTTGTGGAAAGTTATCGGGATCAATATTATTGATAGAATTAAATCCAGTGTGTCTTACACCATGGACTAATGCCAATTTTTCCGGAAAATCTTTATAACCCCACCAATTTTGCCGTGTATCTCTCCGCGGCCAGAGTAAAATATCTTCTTCGCTATACTCTACTTCAATCATCTGTTTTGCACCGGATATGTACCCATTTCTGAACGCACGCGCGCAAGAGGGCATTAGCGCCATCATGGCTGTATTTCTATGGAGACTGAAATACCCATCTATAAAATCGGTTTCCCAGTCTTCTGAATTACCGCTATATTCAAACATCATGATACCGTCGACTTCTTGAAATGAAGAATAAGTTGTTAAGAACAATACACCCTCAGATTGATAACGATTCGGAAATGGATGGTTATATTCACTCACTGTGAACGGCTTTCCCAGGTAACCAACTCCAGCAAAGAGATTTGGTATAGTACCTCCATTCTTCGCCCGTACCATGGGTTCATTATCGATGTACCAATCATATGAATCCCAGGCTTTATTGGGGAATACAGGATGATTCCAATAACTATGATTATCAATATAATCCAGTTTTGATTGGACAGACATATCCGGAGCACCTATATTCCAATTTGTGCCCACGATAGGGACTTTTACTCCGAGTTCATTTTTCAGAAAGTCTGACATATTTTCGTAATACGTATGCTCCAGGTTCAAATAAAAATCAGAAAGGTCTCTGACGCGCTGATCCGTATACAAAGAACTCTGCGTATAAAGTATACGCTCAATGGTTCGATTTACCAGCGATTCGCTATCTGTCAATCCAAACACAGGAGACGGTGTAAAATGTATATCATCAAACCAATATTGTCCTGTTGAACCAGCTAACAAAAATGAGAATCGCACATCGCCCTCGCAAGTGGCTGGTGCCTTAAAGCTGAACTGAAAAACATTCCATTCATCCTCAAGATCCGCGTTCGCATTAAAAAAAGTTGTCCAGGGAGAATTATCCATCATAATGGAAATACCGATTGATTTATGTCCATCCGCTCTTGCTGCAAACGATACCAAATATAATGAATCTTTTTCAATTGTATGTCCAACCGATTTCCACTGAATATGCCAGTTTATATTATCCGTCTCTTCCACTACAACACGCGCCGAGAAATTTCCATCAAACGTATTGTTCACTTCAATTCCTGCTGTTGCTCGTGCAGGATTATGTTGTTCAAGTAGCCAATCCATATGTGCCGGATCTTTCTCAAAATTGCCATCTTCGATTTGATCCTGCTCGTCACTTATAACACGTGCTCCTGTTTCCCAGGCATCTCGCAATGAAGCAGTCGTTGCATATTTATCAATTAAATAGTCATGCCACATTGAATTCAGCATACGGACATGATCATTACAAAGGTCACCGCCATTTGCTTGCAATCGAAGCTTGTCATCTCTCCAAAGTCGATATAATGAATTTTCATTCGTAATTTCGACCATTGCCATAACAGGATCTTCAACCAATGGGATGCCAGTATACGGATTAATATGTGTCAGCAACTGACGCGCGTACTCTTTTTGTAAATGAATGAGAAGAGGATCAAACAACGTAACACCTTTCCCTAAATTCACAATAGAATCAGCGTACGATACACCATCACACGTTTTGAAATCGCGACTCACATGGAGATTGATATTTGTATAGATATTATTTTTCTTCAATTCATTTACCAGAAATTCGAATCGGTCAAGAGTAGTTGGATTTAGATGTCTGGTATCTTGATTCCATTCAAATATGCTTTCACGACTCCAGCCATTGTCCATATGATGGAATCTGATCAGGTTAAACCCCATCTTTCGCATCCGAGAAGCGATGTAATGAGATTTATCTTTCAAAGGGAACGCTCCTCCGGCAACCAGGTTTGCACCCCAAAACCGGACTACGGAATCTTTGATACAAAAATGGCCATTTTTTATGTTAACGAACTCGTCGTGCTCAATCGTCTTCTTGTGAAAATATGGCAGAAACTCCTGTGCCGTTGTATCATTATAGGGTAAGTAAAATTCAAATCCATTCTCAAAATTCTGGGCATACACGTTGCTAATGATACAGACGAATGCAATAATGCTTGCAATATGTTTCATATGTAATTACCTTTTTAATTATTGAAAACTGTGACAGAGTTCGTCTTCATGCAATTTGTTGTAGAAACATTGTAATACAAAAAATAGATATAATAAATGTATCTTATTCTGAGAGAAAAATAGTGAACAATACGATTTGATGAAGGCATGCGGAAAGGAATTTTCCATGCATTCGTTCCGCATATATTATTTCAATCCAAGCTCTTTGCACATGCGATAATAATTCGGTGGAGCAAGGCCCAAAATTCTGGCGGCATCTGCATCGGATGATGTATTATTTCTTACATGTTGAAAATAGATCTTCTTCAATTGGCGCTCTTTTTCACGCCAGGGGATTATGTCATTCATTATATTGAATCCTTCTCCTTCCAAGGATTCATTTATAGCATGCGTTGCTCCTAATGCCATCCGAACATGAACAAGGGATAGTTTATTTTCCTGGAAGAATAAAAGTCGTTGTACAACATTTTGAAGTTCTCTCACATTTCCCGGCCATTTGTAATCAATCAGTGATTGATATCCCTCATCAGTAATTTCCGGAATCTCCTGATTCATTTCACGTCCGAAGCGGCTCATGAAATGATCAATTAAAAATGGGATATCCTCTTTTCGCTGTCTAAGCGGCAGCACATTGATAGTCACCACATTTAATCGATAGTATAAATCCTCACGAAATCGTTTTGCTTTTACTTCCTGTTCAAGATCTCGATTTGTGGCAGCGATTACTCTTACTTTCACATTGACTTTTTTAGTGCGGCCTATTTTATCGATTTCACCTTCCTGGATGACTCGTAATAACGTTGATTGCGTTGCATAGGGAAGCTCTGAAATTTCGTCGAGAAAAATGGTCCCATTGTTCGCTATCTCGAACAGTCCAGCTTTATTCTTGTTTGCCCCGGTAAAAGATCCTTTTTCAAAACCAAATAATTCACTCTCAATGAGATTTTCCGGAAGACTCCCGCAATTGATCGGAACGAAATTTTCTAATTTTCTCTTGCCAGTATAGTGAATGTGAGTCGCGACCAACTCTTTGCCAGTGCCAGATTGTCCTCTTATGATCACATTGGCGTCCGTGACAGCACATTGTTGAATCTGTGCTTTCAATTTAATAACTGCATTCGACTTACCAATTATTTTTTTCCTTTCAAGAATATCATCGATGTTTTTCTGCAATTTCCGATTTGAATTATTTTTTTCTTCTTCCAGCCGCTTTTTTTCGTATGCATTGAATATATTGAGGATAAAATCTGTGGGTTGATAAATAAACTCTTCTATATCACCCGGATATTTAGTGCAGTACCATGTTGCCCCCGCTTCCAACATTCGATTGGCAAAATCATAGTCAGTCATGTTAATAGTCATTTTTGTGACGACGACGATTTGTAATAATGGATTTATCACTTTAATGCGCCGTATCAAGTTCTCCCCCATTAAACCGCCAGCTATCTGATAATCCATTATGATAACATCGTATTTTCCCCTGTTTTTTTCCAGTAATTCAATTGCGCTTATTCCACTCGCGACTACATCTTCGATGACAATTCGTTCTCGAAAAGGATTCAGAGTTTTTCGAATTCTGCGAACATCAAACTCCTCATCCTCGATCAATAAGACAGATATTGTATCTTTATCCATTGAGTATTCCTATTTTTTACCATTACACGGTATCGTGATAATGAAACGACACCCCGAATCCGGCATATTTTCAACATCCAGATACCAACCACATCGTTGTGTCGCTATCTCATAAGCGATGTAACAACCGTACCCCTTTCGATGCGAATCAGTCTTTGTGGAGATATTTTCAAGGAAGATCTTCTTTATCCCCATCTCATTCTTCACAAGCAATGATTCCTGAATACCAACCCCATTATCAGCTATTATCACGTGAATCTCCCCTGCTTCCGGATCATATTCTGTTATAATCCTTACAGCTATTCTTTCCCTGCCAGCATGTTCGATACTATTTTGAATTAATGGTTCAATGATTTCCCAAACAACGAATTCATTCACATGCACACACGGTAAATCGTCATCAAAATCAAGATCAAACTTGAAAATATCCCGGCTGGCGGACAGTCTTAAGAATATATTTTCGACGATGAATCGTATCAATTCATTTAAATTTGTATTGAAAATCGGATTCCTGATTGTCTGCAATGGCGGATCATATAACTTCATATCATAAATAACCCTGGAAATGAAGTTGGCATACTTGGTAACCCGATATTTTATTCTTTCTATATTATCATTATTCAATTCCTGCAGGTCTTCTTTTATGAATCCCATCACTTTCTCAGCTTTATGATGCGTATGATAAATTCTCTTTGTGAACAGGGCTTCCTTTTGAAGATGCAAATGTTCCTTCAGCTTCTTCGTTTTCTCTTCGAACAATAATCGTTGCGCCTCATTTCTCTCCTTTACAGTGTATGTGCTAATATAAAACATGGCCAATAGTCCAAAAAGGATTAATGCTGTGAAAATAAGACTCGACTCATCGTAACTTGAGATAATTCCTTTGGTAATAAATCTGAAATCTGGCCTACTCTTTACATAAACGACGCCGAAAAATTCACCCTTGGGAACGAGCGGGACAAGTACATGAAAAATCTGATCGTCTTCAACAATACTTAAAATCTGTTCGGATTTCATGATCTGCTCTCTGTTTTCACGATATAACTGCATCGCTTTATAATGATTTTTGTAATCCGTGTGTATTGGTTGATCATGATCCATGATGTACGAAAATAGCAATTGACCATTATCAATTACATAGGTATTTTCTTTTCTGCTTATCAGGATACAAACATCTTCCACATGATGTTGAAGTAACTGTTGGGTCAGAATGATATTAAACGCGCGCACAATTTTAGACGTGTCTGCATGACTCAAACTCTGACTTTGTAATGTCGTTTCCATTAACATTTCCAGTGATGTGGTTGTTAAATTCGCCAATCGCTCCGCGAAATCCTTTTGATACCAGGATTGCGTTTTGACTGTTAAATTCTTTAAAGATAATTTATGAACAAATGAAACCAGAATCTGGAAAAAGACGACTATTGCCAGTAGTACAAAAAGATGTTGCAATTGAAAATGATATCTTTTTTCCTGCTTTGTAGTATTGTCATTCATGATATAAATTTTCTTAATTACTTTATAATAATCATATCAGAATTTATTGATTGGGTCGCTTTCTTCAATGCGTCGCGACTATCCAGATCTCCCTTTATTGCCAAGTTCACAAAATACGATATATTATCCGAAATTTTGGTGTAATTAATTCGATACGGACGATGAAATCCCATATCAATGAGTTGCTTATAGAATTTCAGATCAGGTTCACTATTCACAAATGCAGTATCATTGTAAACAGAATTTATAATGGGCAAATATCCGCAGGATTTATATAGCATTTTTTGATTCTCCGGACGTTGTGCAAATTGTATGAATTTAATTGCTGCGTCCTTGTTCTCTGAATGTTTTGAGATCATCAGGTTCCAACCACCATACACATGTGACGGTATTCCGCCCTCAAAATGCGGAATTGCTGTTATTCCCAAATTTTCTGCCCGTTCAGGCTTGTTGATAAATCCCTCAAAATGTTTCCTGAAACCAGGCCATCCCACAAAAAAGATCGCGTCTCGCTTGTCTGCTTCAAGACAACATTGAAAATCATCGTACTTGGTAACCACTGACGGCGTAAGTTTGTATTTATTGACAAGATCAATCAGAAATTGCAATACCTCATCTATTTTCGGCTGGCATAATTGAATCGAATCACCTGAAAAAATTGATGCATTGTTGCTATTTATACCAGCCAGAAAAAAACATACCAGCCCTTCAAAATTGTTTGCCGGATACATGAAATATGGCCCATGATGTGAAGATAAACGCTTGCTTAATTCCAAAAATTCGTTCCACGTCATCGAGCGTTTCAGCTTTTCAACGACTTGTTCACTATTACTCAATGTATTGATGATATCTTTACGATAGTACATTAACCCGACATCGATATACAATGGCATGGCATACAATCGTTCATTATAGGTGCATGATTCAAGAGCGGGCTTTATGATGGCATTTCTTTTATCATCCGTAAATATACTGTCCAGGGGCATGCACCACCGAGCAAATCTGGGCACCCATATCAAATCAACAGCAAATATATCGATTCTGCTGCTTCTGCTTCGCAATGTTCTGGCTAACAATTCCTTTCGATCATTTGTGCTGAACTTTGAAAAAGGAAGGCTTACCGGCACTAATTCTATCTCGCCCTTATATTCTGTGTTGAAACGATCAATCAAAGTTTCGTGACATGGAGAAATATTATCCGCATAATATATTTTTGTGACTGTATCTTCAATTTGATCATAGCCACCTACTGTTGTGAATATATATATGATGAGTGCTGCTATCACAAGAATAACGGATCCTGTGGTCAACCTGGATCCTGACAATTTTTGTTTTGAAATATTCAACTTAATCACACCACTATAACTTATATTTATCTACATACTATACTTGTGTTATGGCTCTGTATTCGTAGCTTAACATGTTCCATTCTAAACATGAAGAGGTACAAATCCGCAACATTCTGTCTTTACTAAAATGCCTGTTCAGCAATGAAATCACAAATCTTGTTTAGAAATATACTATCTTCATCTGTAAAAGGAGATTTCTGATGTGAATCAATGTCCAATTCCCCTACAACCCTGCCATCTTTTAAAATCGGAACCACGATTTCTGACTTGACAACAGGACTACAGGATAAATAATTATTTTCACTGGATACATCCTGTATAACAATCGTCTCTTTTTTTTCAGCAGCCTGCCCACAAACACCCTTACCAAATGGTATTCTTGTGTGATCCGTTGGATCACCAATATAAGGTCCAAGAACCAGCATTTTATCATCATCAGAATCAACAAGATAAAAACCAACCCAATCATAATAGTCTATTGTGTCCACTAATGTTTTACAGACAACATAGAGTATGTACTCTTTCTCATTATTTTTGTTTATAGCAGACTTTAAATGATTTATAATCAATTCAAAATTCTTTTTTTTATCCAACATTATTTTCCTCCCCATCCTTTTTCAATTCATCCCATGTCTCAAACGCTCTTCTTAGATGCGGAATGGTTATTGATCCACCAACTATTAATCCGATGGATAGTGCCTCTTCCAGTTCTTCGTTTGAAACACCCTCTTCATGGCAGCGAATAATATGATAGTTAATGCAATCATCGCAGCGTAATACTAACGAACTCACCAATCCAATCATTTCCTTTGTCCGCGCGGAAAGCGCACCCTCTCTATAAACCTGTGAATCCAGACTGAAAAATCGCCTGGTTTCCAATTGCGCGTAATTCATAATGATATCGTTCAGGCGTTCACGTGTTTCCTTGAACTGTTGTACCTTTTTTTCACTCATGTTCAAATCCTCTTCAATATCTTAACTCTAAAAAAATATAATTCTGACTATACAAAAGGATCACATTCAACATATACAATTTTGTTGAATTGCTTTCATTTAAAATAGTGCGGAACTTTAAATTTATAAATTACGTACGATAAAAACAACTCTTTTTTTTCTACATTAGCATCATACTATTCAGGAATCTAACATACTTATGGAAAATTATATTGGTGAATCCGCTGCATTATCCGTTGCATTATGCTGGTCATTTACTTCAATATTTTTCACTATAGCGAGCAGACAACTTGGTTCTCTGAGAGTTAATCTGATTCGCCTCTTCATAGCGACTATTTTACTCATAATTGTTCACTTTTTATTATTCGGAAAAGCATTACCAATTGATGCAGAACGTTACAGATGGTTTTGGTTAGGGCTATCAGGATTTATAGGACTTGTTCTGGGGGATTCGCTTCTGTTCAAAGCATTCTCAGTTATCGGTGCACGATTATCGATGCTACTTATGTCTCTTGTTCCAATCATCTCCACGTTAATGGCCTGGACCTTGTTGGGGGAAATGTTATCCCTCGTTGAAATCATCGCAATTGTAGTCACTGTCGGTGGTATTGCCTGGGTCGTTTCCGAACGCAATAATGGTAATAATAAACCCCATGATTCAAAATATCTTTGGGGAATATTATTTGGTCTTGGAGGAGCAGTAGGGCAATCGATCGGTTTGGTTTTCGCCAAAAAAGGCCTGGTGGGTGAATTCTCTCCACTATCAGCAAATCTCATGAGAATGTTCACTGCTGCGATCATCTTCGCTCTGCTAACTTTGTTCAGAGAGAAATCTTTACGCACGTTACATTTTTGGGACATTAAATCGGCACGCCTGCCCATTCTTGGTGGTTCCCTATTCGGTCCATTTCTTGGTGTATGGTTGTCGCTGGTCGCTATTAAATATTCTAATGTAGGAATTGCGTCCACCCTCATGGCCCTGCCACCAATTTTTCTTATACCGTTGTCCTACTGGATATTTCATGAAAAAATATCCTGGCGATCAGCCGGAGGAACAATTCTGGTTTTCATTGGGGTTTCGCTCATATTTCTCACATAAATGTTTCATGAGTGTACTTTACCCCTGGCAAATGATGCAAAAATACCAATGAAACAAAGGATTGAATAAATAATGAAAATAATATGAATACTCTCCAGAAAATCGGGATAGTGTTCTGGTTTTATTTCGACCCGTCCAATCAATAATGAAAATACAAACGTTGCAATCCCCATACTCAGCATTTGACCGATCAGGCGCATTGTCCCGACTGTGCCTGAGGCAACACCATAATATTTTTTATTCACAGATCCCATAACAGCACTCGTGTTGGGAGAGGAAAAAATACCGAACCCGGTCCCCATAATGATCAGCGTCATGATCAAATAGGGATAAGAGGTATTCTCGCGGATGAATATGAATAGAAACAGAGCCAACGTAGTGATTCCCATTCCCAGCGTGGCTACGATTCGAGGCTCAAGCCTGTCCGAAGCTCGTCCTGCCAGTGGCGACATAATTGTCATGATGATGGGCTGAACCATTAGAATTGTTCCTGCAGCTTGCGGTGACAATACTTTTATGTATTGTAGATAGAGGCTCATTATAAATGTAACAGCAAATGTAGCACTATAGTTTATCAACGCAGCCAAATTGGAAAAAGCGAAAATTCGATTCGTTTTAAAAAGATTCATGTTCAACACAGGATGCTCTTGACGCAACTCATAATGAATGAATGCGATGAGCGCGGTTACGCCTCCCGCAATAAGCCATATACCGACCGCTTTGGGTAGCAGAGTGAAACCGTACATAATCAGTATGAGCGTTACACTGTACAATACTGACCCTGTCCAGTCAAATTTCTCACCTTTTGCCTCCGCCCAGTCTCCTTTTAATCTCAGGAAAATGAGGATTATTGCAATCAAAGAAGGCGGTATATTAATCCAGAAAATTCCCCGCCAACCAATATTCTGTACCAGAAACCCCCCGATGAATGGCCCTACTGATAATCCCAAATAAGTGGCTGCAACTGTAATTCCTATCGCTTTTCCTCGCTCATTTGGAGGAAATACAGATGTCAGGATTGCAATACCCGTACCATATATCATCGCGCTGCCTATACCATGGATTACCCGCGCGGCGATTAATTGGGCACCGCTGGATACAATCGCTGATAAGAATGAAGCGATTGTAAATGTGATCATACCGATCGTGAAGATCTTTTTTCGTCCGTAAATATCGGCTAATCGGCCGAAAGGTACCAAAAACATGGCCGCGGATAATAAAAAGGATGTGGCCACCCAACTTAACATGACCGCGTCCATCGAAAATTCTGAACCGATCGTGGGAAGTGCTATATTTATTCCTGACCCTAAAAGTGGAAATAGAAATGATCCAATAACTGCGATAATAAGAGCAGATCGCTTCGTAACAACATTTTGCATATTTATTTTCTTTTTTTATTCTTCTAAAAACCTAAACTTTAATCTTTTATGGAAAATTAACCTCCACGCCAAATCGTGGTTTGCCACGTACTTTCAGTTTAAATGGATCCGTGCTCGATTTTACGATTTCCCCGACCTTTATACCCTCTTTCAGTATTTGTGCAAATTCCAGACTGTATCCAGCAAAAAAATGCAAATTTATGAGAGAAACAGGAACACCAGCACCAATGCCTAAAATCGGTTCTATCGTTGTGGAAACACGAAGTCCCCCAAGCAAATGAACCGAGGAACTGAATGTCCTTGATTTGGTGTCCACTGGTTTGAAATGGTAATTTATCACTCCAAAACTGGCAAGATCTCCTTTCGGCTTTGGTTTAATGGTCACAGCTCCATCTTCGATGTCATAGTCAATATCGTTTACATTCGTCACCGCAGTGGCTATTCCGTAACTCCATCGCTCGAGAGACGTATTATCAAAAATTGATCTGACAAGCTCTTTATTCTTGCTTTCATCCTTTGCTACAACGGTTATATCACAATATTTCTGGAATTTTTGTGGTACATCAAATTTTCTGATGGAAATAAATGCTTTCCGCTCTCTGAACTCCATTGGTTTCACACTGAAAATATCACCCAATTGAAACAATGATAAAAAACCACTCAAATTTTTCGAAAAATTGGATTCCTTGCGCGTCACTATCGCAGATATGGATGTTTCCATGGTACTATCATCAGTCACAAACACATAATATAACGAATCTGATTTTAATCCATATAATCGAGTGCTTAAAAAAGAATTATTCTTGTGAAACATACCAATAATGTTATGCTTTTTATCATAGTTAACAACTACAATATAATAAAAATTCTTCTTGATATTCAGACCAGCATCAACCAATACTTTCTTCAAGCTGTCCGCGGCATTTTTAACATCCCCATCTTCCAGAAAAATAATCATATTTCGAAATGTGTTCGTTGAATCGATATAGGTCAATTCTGAATTTGCCACTTTCTCCGGAATCAGGATCATTCTTTCCTGACTAAATATAGTGGAAATTGTACATAATATGAACAACACAATTAAAAATATAAAATTCCTGCTATTTTGCATTTGATTACATCCTCCTTTGGCTTTAATCATCTTAAAATAATAGCATGATGAAGACAATTTGGTTTTAAACTTCAATGACAAGCAACAATAGTGAAGTATTATTCAGCCTGATCTGCACTCCTCTCTATTCCCATGACTGATAAGCATGAAAATTGGTATTATATTTACTCTTCGATGATATTGAAATAACTCTATTCTCATTGTTCTTTTTCGTAATACAGAAAATTGACATAATCGAATAATTTCCAGTGAAATTGATTAAACATACTTACCAATAAACTTAAGTTTTATTATAATTAAATGCAAGAAAATTATTTCGTACTATAATGATAAATTTTTCTTGATTTAATCAAGTTTTTTATTATATTACAATTTCTCTGTATCCTCTATACTTTTTAATATGGCGAACAGGATTACATTGTAACTGTACATAGAAATGGAGTGTGATATGAAGAATATTTTAGTTCTCGGAGCCGGATTAGTCGCACGTCCCCTCGTTAATTACCTCTTGAATCAATCCGATTTTAATTTAACCGTAGCAGACATTGTAAAAGAAAAGGCAGAATCTTTGATTCAGCGGCACCCACATGGCACTGCAATTCAGATGAGCGTCGATGATGAACATGCATTGAGCGAATCAATAAATTCAGCCGATATCGTCGTGAGCTTGCTTCCCTGGGTTCATCATATAAAAGTAGCTCAGCACTGTTTGCGTCTAAACAAAAACCTGGTGACGGCTTCCTATGTCAAGCCAGAAATGCAAGCTCTCGATGCTGAAGCCAGAAAGAAAGACCTGCTCTTTCTCAATGAAATTGGAGTGGATCCAGGCATTGATCACATGGCAGCCATGAAAGTTATTAAGTCAGTCCAAAGAAATGATGGAGAAATTATAAGTTATTATTCATATTGTGGCGGACTTCCTGCCATGGAGAATAATTCAAATCCGTTTGGATATAAATTCTCCTGGAGCCCCGTCGGTGTCATGTTAGCAGCAAATAATGCCGGGAGATATTTGAAAGATGGGAAAATCGTCGAAATTCCCGGTGATAAATTATTTGAACACTACTGGCTAATCGATGTGCCTGGTGCAGCGACGTTTGAAGCGTACGTCAACAGGGATTCGCTTCCATATCTAAAATTATATAATATCGAAACCGCTCAAAGCATGTATCGCGGCACCCTCAGAAATATCGGACATTGTGAATCATGGAATTATTTTAAAAAACTGGGACTCCTCAATCAGGATAAATCGTACGACTTTGCTACGACACCACCCTCTGCCGCTATCGCTGATATTGTAGGCAGCGATGGGAGTAACCTCGAATACGATGTCGCCAGTTTTTTGAAGGTACCATTATATTCTGTGACCATTCATAAAATGAAATGGCTTGGATTATTTGACGATAATCTACTCCCACTTAAAACGTGTTCTGTTTTCGATATGTTCGCGCATGTTTTACAAAGCAAGTTGGAGTTCGAACCGTCAGAAATCGATCTTCTGGTGCAACATCATGAGTTCATTGCAAAATATCCTGATAACAAACATCAAAAAATAACAGCAACGATGGTGGATAAAGGCATTCGTGACGGAGATAGTTCAATGTCACGAACAGTTTCTCTTCCCGTAGCAATCGCGACAAAACTTATCTTGAATGGAGATATACAAGTGAAAGGAGTCCAGATTCCGGTCATCCCCGAAATTTATGAGCCGGTATTGGATGAACTCGAAGCCATGAATATAAAGCTGATTCATCGACATGTGGATCTGTAGCCTGGAAATGGTTAATACGTGCAATTTACATGATTTATATACAATTTATTTTACGCGTTTTATAACTTATTTATGTATATTTTTTTGCTTCATATGCTTGATAATTTTTAAAAATGTTGATTACAATTTATTTGTAATACCCTGAATATACAATGCGCATTAGTACCATATAAATAATTTTTATTAGACTCGCGTAATAACTTACAAAAACAGGATACTATGTATGAAGACTCTAATGATTCGGGCGGAAGACAAAAATAAATATGAAAAAAGAGTGCCTATCACTCCTGAAGACCTGGCCGACATAATTTCGGAAACGGATGTAAGAGTGTGCGTTCAAAAATCGGGTAAACGTTTCTATCCAGACCTGGTTTTTGAAAAAATTGGAGCTCAACTTTGTGATGACATGACTTCAGGGGACATAATCCTGGGCATAAAAGAAATACCCACGGAAAAAATTCTCGATAACAAAACATACGTCTTTTTCTCTCACACCATTAAGGGCCAAAAAGACAACATGCCAATGCTCAAGAGAATAATTACATCGAAATCCACACTTATCGATTACGAAAAAATAACAGAAAAAAACGGTCGAAGACTTGTATTCTTCGGACCCTATGCAGGCGATGCTGGTGCCATAAATATTCTCTGGCTCATGGGGCAATATTGGAGACATAATGGGATCATGACTCCATTTTCCAATGTTGAACAGGCTATTCAGTATCATTCCGTCGATGAAGTAAAAAGACATCTCATAAAAGT
>Ga0272441_10010737_pt1 | contig 13777 bp, 7 predicted proteins | sample SSMProp6N_FD_193582 | JGI IMG/M metagenome (GOLD analysis project Ga0272441, IMG submission 193582) | Marine sediment archaeal communities from Little Sippewissett salt marsh, Falmouth, MA, United States - SSM-Prop-6N | ecosystem: Environmental > Aquatic > Marine > Wetlands > Sediment ... | reverse complement strand
CTTGGAGCAGCTGGACACGTGGATAAACCGTAACCGGTTGTCTTACCTTGAGGCCCGCAAGATGGTGTCCTCGTTGGAGCTGAAGAATAAGATCAGGGAGGTTGCACCCGGCTCAGCCGAAGTCATGGACTCGGCTTTGTTGAACGAGTTCGATGGCTGGATAAGGCGTCGTGGGTTGAACTACTTCAGCGTCAGGATGATGATAGCCCGGCTCGGTCAAGAAGAGGAACGGGCTAGAATGGAGAAAGCCATAGCTAGATAGATCGTGAATCCATAGAGTTTATCTAAAAAGCGATGAAAATTTAATTAAAATCGAATCTAAAGGCAGTATGGATTATTACATTTCTGTTACTGCTTTATAATCCATAGTCCTTTTTATCGCAGTTTTTTTCATAGGTGGGAGGAGAATGAAGAAAAGAGGTAGAATAGGCGATTTCTTCAACAGGAAAAGCATAAAACTTGGGCTTCTGCTCATATCGGCTCTTCTCATAGCCACGACAAGCACAAACGTGTACTACGGATTGCTACAGGAACAGAGCATCGGGGTCGTCGAGGCGAAGGTGCACTTCACCGCTGGAGACGACTCCACCGCCGCAGGCTACACCCCTGGCTTGAACGAGACCTACTGTAGGCTGTCGCTGAACGCGTATGCCAACGTGACGCTGTACTATGAACAGGCAGTTAACATAACCAACACCGACGGCGCGGCGCATGACATACGTCTCAGGCACGTAGCCATCGGCCCAGCCACCGGCACCGAAAGCGTCGGCAACTTCACTCAGATAGACTTCAAGCTGGTCGACAAGGCCGGCGTAGTACAGAGAACACTGACCTACACCACCACTGGAGACAACTGGAACCTTCCGCCAACCACGGCGTACTCAACATTGCCAGCGTCCACCGACTGGACCATGCAGATCGAGACGCATGCAGCGCCGGGAGCCAATCTGGTGAACTGTTGGATAGAGATCGCTGTAGACGTAGACGAATAGGTCTAACCCCAACCCAAACAGGCGAAACCTGAGACGAAGTGATAGATAGAAATGGGAGTGTACGCGCCGGAGTTACTTATTCTGTACGCACTCGACATGTTCCTAGTCCTAAGTATAGTTACATGTCTTTTTGACTCCCATTTCCCTGTCGCGGTTCCCTACTTCTTCCAACTGCTGGCCATCGCCGGGACCGGGCACATGTACTTGAGCCGGGTCTTCGAGGGGATGTTCACTGTGGAGAGTAGGTTCTGGTACAGCATCTTCTATCTAGGGGCCTACTTGGCTTCATCTTTTGCGGTTTCAGCCTATTTATTCTTAATTAAAAGAAGTGCGCCCAAGGGACTCATGTTCTTTGGCGGATGCACATTCCCTTCCACTGTTTTTGGAGGTTACATAATCTCGGTGTTCAAGAACGAGCTGCCCATCCCGTGGTTCCTGAGCTCGGACTTTGCGTCGGGCTGGATGTCCATCCTGCTGCTGTTCAGCTTCATGCTGCTGTTCGCGGGTGTGGCCATGTTCTTCGACCCGGATCAGCGCTCCCTCAAGTCCTTCAGACAGTCCATCGCCCATTTCATCATAGACCTAGTCAGCAGGGGCAAGGAGCAGGAGGAGTTCGAGGAGCCGGATTACGTGTATCAGGAGGAGTATGTAGAGGAGGAGTATCCTGAGGAGTACAACCCAGTCGACTTCGTTCATGTCCACAGGCTAGAGCATGAAGAGCATGAAGGGGTCTAGAGTGACTCGGTGTCTCCGGGGGGTGGTGGATGGATGAGGAAGTCTCGGAGGCTCATAGTTGTCTTCCTGCTTTTGTTTCTCTGGGCGGGCAACTATGTACATACGGCGGTTTACTATGCCTTCGAAGGAGAGTCCTCTGCGTCCATCATCGCCCCCGACGTGTACCTGGAGGAGGGCACGGCGGGGACCAGCGTCGTTTACCCGAACGCTACCAGCGCGGCGTCGCAGGTGGACTCCCACGCGACGACTTTCTACCCCAACGACTACAACGTCACCCATGGAGTATACGATTCGGGTTCTACACCGAGTAGCGTCAACCAGCTTGATTCTGATTACTTCACGGTGAACAGCTCGGGCTCTCACACATCTAACTTGGTGTATCATCCTGTATCTTTCACGCCTCTAAATGGGACGTCCACCTCATTTGACTGGGGAATAAACACCACCTCGTTCACGCAGTCCTCTGTTCATACCAACTATAGGTACATGGGTGGTACATCTCCAGCCATACCGAACATGAAGGTCAAAAGCCTCCACATCAGGACGACGGGGGCAGGCACGGTAGCCATAGCCCTCTATACAGGCGGAGCTTTGAATGACCCGACGGGGGCTGTGAAGCGTACCGAGGCTTACAACGTCGCTGTCTCGGCCGGGTGGAACGAGATCGATGTAACCGACTATAACTGGGCTAGCAACACGGTGACTTGGATAGGGTGGGCCCACAACACGGGTGTGTACTACTCGACAAGCTCCGGGGACGCCGGTGACTTTCAGACAGTACGGGGTAGGTGGTCTCAGACAGCACCAGCTGATGCGGATGAGACGGCTGCGATGCCCAATAACCCGGGGGCAGGGTCATTCAACAACTTCTGGTATGCGGTGTACGTTGAGTACGAGGTTGGGTCGATCAGCAACCTGACTGCGGATGACGGAGAGTTCATGAGGTTCAAGAGCTATCTGAGTGCAAGTAGCAGTCTTGAGGACTCGGTCGACAACGACTCCAGCGACGTGGACGCAAGCCCCGACAAGGGTTTCTACACAAACTTTACCCTCCAGCAGGTGGGACCTGACAGCCAATACGATGTGCTTCGTGAGGAGTACTTCGGCAACCTGACCTTAGATTACGTCGACAACAATATAACCGACGTTGATTCTTCGGCAGGAAAAGGAACGCACTCTAACTTCGCTAATCAACAGAGTGGCCCTGACGCGGTCTACGACACTTTGACTGAAGAGAAAAATATTGGCGTTGCTTTGTCTGTCGAGGAACTGGCGATTGATCTATCGACTGTTTCCACCTCGAACACAGCCACACTAACGGAGGCTTCAAACACTTCTCAGGTTGTGCCATTCGCGACCAAGTATGTTCCGACTGAAGGAGGGACGATGGACAACCATGAATCGACTTTGATAGACATTTCAATAAGTGGGTCCACGGTTACTGCTTCTAGAGACGAAACCGACTCCAAACAGGTCAATACCAGCATTTACTGTGTCGAGTTCGACCCTTCGATAAACGTGTACTCCGGGACCTTCAGCATAGCCTCCGGCTCTGCCACCGGGACAGCGAACATCGGCGCAACCATATCACAGACTAAGAGCTTCTTGGTGTTCTACTATCAGGCCAGCGGAACAGGTGATAACCACCCTGACAACGCGGTTCGAGGATACTTCTCGTCTACGACTCAGATTACTTTCTCAAGAGCCGGCACGACGGGCTCCATATCTGGTCACTGGTGGGTCGTAGAGGACACAGGCTCCAATTTTGACGTAGACGCTGTCGATGTCACGGTCACCGGCACCTCAAACACGGGAACCTTCAGCGCCGTGGACATGAGCAGGACGATGGTGGTAGGCTCCTACTCCGGTGGTTCAACGGATGACATCATCTACGGCGCAGTCAGTATGTATCTATCATCTACTACAGAGGTTACGGTTCTCAGGGGCGGCACCACTGGAACGATCGAGTCCACCGTGTACGTCATCGAAATCTATGATGGTACATCGGTGCAGAGAGGCGACATCTCCTATACGGGGGCTCAAACCAGTCTAACGGATCCACTGACACCCGTGGCGGTCGGCGACTCTATGGCTTGGATTCCCAGTGGATGGATCAATACCGGTCATTGTACTGCGGGGGGTACGGGAAGCTCAGATAACTTAGACGTTATGATTAGAGTCCGTCTGACATCTGACATAGAGATAACCGGAGAAAGGAACAACAACGGTTTCAACGACGCGGTTCTTCACTGGGAGGTCGTCGAGTGGGCGGTCGGAGTTAACTTACAACTTGATCTAGAAGCACAGTGGACAAACGTCCCTAACGGTTATCTGGGGACAGAGGTCGCGATAAAGACAGGCTCATACAACGGCACGGAGCAGCTTCAGTTTGAATTCTGGAACAGCACCAGCCAATGGCAGACACTGGGATACCTAGCATCGGGTTCATGGAACAACTTCACAATAGGGTCTTACTTGGCATCGAGTAACTTCACGGTGAGGTTCAAGGGAGCCAGTGAGACAGGCGACTCTGTCAAGGACACCTGGCAGATAGATGCAAGCCTCATCCGGCTCCTAGGTTGGATAGAAAGCGAAGACCCTGTTGATAACGACACGAGCGACGTAGACTCCTCTGTGGATAGAGGCAGTCTCATAGACTTCAACAACATGAAGAGCATGAGTTTAGGTTACTCCACTCTTTCGGAGACACAGAGTTCTGTTTCTCTCGCAGGCAGCGATGAGAGTTGGAGTGCCGCCGGCGCTAGCTCGCACAGCTTCCAGTACGACCTTCAGAGCGGCGCTGGTCATAATAGGCTCGTCGTGGTCACAGTCGCATGGGAGGACGCCCAGGCATCTGCCTCAGCGAGCGTTACTTTTGACGGGGTCGCCATGGCTGAGGTGGCGACTGTCACAGTCGGCGTCGGATACTCAGCCTATGCTGGAATGTGGTACATGAACGAGTCTCTGCTTCCCGCAACCACGGGGAACAAGTGGATCATCGTAACGGTCTCCGAGGCGATAACCAGAGAGATATACGTCACAGTAGCAGAGTATACGGGCGTCGCCCAGGAGGCCCCCGACGATTTTGCTACAGATTCGAACACTTCCGGCGGTGATACAGCCGTTACCCTGAGTGTTGCTGACAATGGCTCCATAATAGTCGCAGCTGGCGCGCAGGGTGGCACCAACTCCTGGGCCAACACCAATAATTTGGCTAATATCGAAGACGCGATCCTCACGAGCTTCGGAGGAGCGTTAGGCCATTACGAGAACGCGCCTTCTGGGAACATCGTAGTTGGCTGGAATGCTCTTGGTACACGCGAGTGCATGGTCGGGGCTGTCTGGTCTGCAGCCTATTATTCAACGGACTACAGGCTAGACCAAGAGGTCCAGTGGACGGATCTAACATATGATCTACCCAACGAGGAGCTATGTATCTACGCTGGCTCCACGGGTGCCGAGGACCTCAACGTCGAGGTATGGAACACAACTGCCTCTGACTGGGATCTGTTATTCAGCGACTTGACGGCGAGTTCGTGGAACAACATATCGATCACGGACTACCTGACCAGCGACACGTTGACCGTAAGATTCGTGGGATCGACCGAGACAGGTGACGGCGTTCAGGATCAATGGGAGATCGATGTCGCTCTCATCCACGTCTGGAACAGCGGGATAGCCGAGTACAGCCTAGACATGGAGTACCGGTGGACCGACGCCAGATTCTATGAGTCTGGTGAAGAATTATGCATATACGGAGGCACTATGGGCGCTGAGAACATACTGGTGGACGTATGGTACGACGACGCGTGGAACAACGTCTTCGTAGACCTGAGCCCCGGGTGGAACAATGTCTCAGTCACACAGTACCTCAACTCCAGCATCTTCACCATAAGAGTGAGGGACGGCAACCCTACGTCTGACGCAGTATTCGACACGTGGGAGATCGACGTCTCACTCCTCCACGTGTGGGGCGCGACGTACACCGCGGAGGTGGAGTTCGAGGGCACCAGCAACCTCTACGAGTGGACCCAGATCGAGTGGACAGTGGACAGCGCGTATACGAACGCCTCAGTCAGGGTGGACATCCAGCTCTACAACTACTCAGGCGGTGCCTACCCGGCGTCCGGGGACGGGTTCACCAACTACACGTCTGGCCCAGCAAACACAGATGAGACGGTTAGCCAAGTAATCACGAACAGCCCCATGAACTTCAGAAACGCCACCAGCGGATGGAGTATCAAGGTTAGGGGCGAACACACGTCCCAGTTCGACATGCTGATCGACTACATCGCCCTCAACACGACCTACTACGACGAATACACCGCCCAGACCGAGTTCATATTCACAGACATCACAGACAACCAGTCCCCCAACCTCAACTTCATCGTAGCCAACTACAACAGCGTCAACAACGTCAACATGACGATCCAAGTATACAACTACACATCGGGAAGCTATCCGACAAGCGGACAGGGATACCTAAACTATGTCTCGAACTGGCTCGCCGGGTGGGATCAACGCGTTAAATTAACCATCGATCACAACGACGTTGACAGCGACCTCTCCGACTTCCCAGCCCTAATCCATCTCAGCACCTCGTCCGGCCGGAACAGCGACGACGTATCGTTCGTCTTCGACGAGCTTCAGAACGACGCCAACAGGCTTAAGATCGCCGTTACGATAGGCGACGGGGCCACACAGTGCTACGTGGAGATCGAGGAGTGGGACGACGCAAACGAGGAAGCATGGCTGTGGGCCAAGGCTCCAAGTGTGAACAGCACCATAGACACGACCCTCTACCTATACTACGACGCAGACCACGCTGACAACACAGCCTACGTCGGAGACCCGGACTCGTCTCCAGCAGAGGCCGTCTGGGCTAATGATTTTAGACTCGTATCCCACATGAGAGACGACCCGGATACCTCGCATATACGAGACAGCACAGGATACGATAATGATGGGACTAAGACCGGCGCCAACGAACCCGTCGTAACAATAGGGAACGTGTCTGACGCACAGAGTTTTGATGGAAGTGATGATTATGTAAATCTAGGAAGCGATTCTAGTCTAGATTTACGGGGAACAGACTTCACCATTGAGGCATGGATTTACCCGACGACTCAGTCCACCCGATGGCCTACAATTTATACTGTCGGAACCTGGGAGATCTCTTTGGGGATAGGGCAGGACACTAACACGGATAAATTAGAGGCCTGGGTAAACGACAACGATGACTACGCATCTGATAGCGATGTGACCTATAACGCTTGGAATTACGTGGTTCTATCTTGGGATGGTTCACATTATAATTTCTTCATTGATGGAGCGGCTGATGGCTCTAGAAGCGGTTCTGCCTATCCCGACACGGGAACAACATATATCGGTGGCATTCCCCCATGGGAGAATGAAGACTGTTTTAACGGCACCATTGATGAAGTCCGTGCATCAAACACGTCTAGGACTTCTTCTTGGATTAAGACATGCTTCGAGAGCGGGAGAGACGATCTCGTCGATTTTGGAGGCGAAGACACATACACCAAATGGCTGAACATCACGAACAACGCCCAGAGCTGCCTCAGCGGCAGCTACGCAAGGATACGGGTCACCTCAGAATACTCTACGACGGAGTACTACCAGCAGCTCACCGACTTCGTGAGGCTCCTCCAAGAGGAGTCAACACTCGTCAACGACTACGCCCTAAGGGTCACCAACAACGGGACGGACCTCTACACCGTTCGACTCGTCAGAGTCTCGGACAGCAACATAGACAGAATCATAAACTGCACCATCTACTTCCGCTCCGGCGAGACCCAGCTACAGGTCATCGACGGCGCCTTCACCCTGACCACGGGCACATGGGCCAACCTGCCAGCAGCCAGCAGCCTAGACATACTCATCGACGCCTCCACCATACACCTGCAGTACGCCAGCGTCATCGAGACGGAGCTCGAGGTGCTGAGAAGCGGCACCTCCATATACACCAAGTTCCCCATCCAGTTCACCATAACCTAAGAGACTCCGGCGGAGAAGGAAAAAATAGGTAAAGGAGGTTCAAGCCAACACACATTAGATTGGCTTTGCAGTCTCGTTCCTTCGGCACTACAAACCAAAACATGTTAAAAAAAATTCATGTATGGAGCCGCGCTACACACAGACTCCACAAATCTTATAGGCTCTCCCTGTACGGGTGCCTCGCCCTCCTCTCGTTCTCCTTGAGCTCCTCGAAGGTGGGCCGCCCCTCCATGGCCTTCCGGATGGCATGCCTCATCGCCTTAAGGTTGTTGATGTACACACGCTTACGGCGGCTCGCCGACGGATGAACGAAGACGTTGGCCACCATCACCAGCTCGTCGGTCTCGGGCAGTATCCCGTCCTCCACGCTCTGGACAACCGCCCTGGCGACGGCCTCCTGAGCCGGGCCGTACACGAGGCTCGCGTCCCTCATCCCCTTCACCGGCACCTTAGGCACCATAATCGTAGGCGGCTTAACAGCCAAGTTAGGCTCCAAGATGACCTGCAGGGCCTCACGGTCCTTCGACGGCCGCGCCAAGGCATCCGCGTACGCCCTCCCCACCGGGCCGTCCACCGTCCCCACCAGGAGGTCGACGTGGGCAACCTCGTTGCTGCCGGGATCGACGAGGGCCTCGCCCGTGCGGAGGCCGAACCGGTCAATGACCTCGGGCGTGACATCCACCCTGTAGAAGCGCTCCGTGACGGGCTTCTCCGGGAGCTCGAACCTGATGGGCTTCCTCTCTATTAGCCCGAGCTTCTCAAGCTCCACCCTGAACTCCTCCCGCAGCTCCCAGCTCACCACGTCACCAAGCACTATGGGCCTCCTGGTCATGCCCACGTCGTGGCCCATGTAGTTGAGGCAGACCTTGGGGCCCAGGGCACCCGTGGCGACGATGTGACGGGTGAACTTCTGGAGCCGACGCTGGACCATGCGCGCCTCTTCGAGCTTACCAGCCTTCATCTTCCGGTAGACGTCGAGCCAGAAAGGCGTCACGACGTTAGCCGAAGCCAGTATCATCCCCTTACAGCCGGCAGCCAAAGCGGCCAAGACCACCTCGTCCCAACCCACCACCACGTCGATCTTGTCGCCCACCTTCTCCAGCACAGTCATGAGGTACTTGAGGTCGCCGCTGCTGTCCTTCATGCCCCGGACGGTGCTGCACTCGTCCACCAAGTCCTCGACCACCTGCCACGGGATATACTGGTTGGTGGCCACAGGGATGTTATACACCACCAGCGGGATGTCCACCGCCCCGGCGATGCTAACGTAGTGATCATAGATCCCCTTCCCTCCCTTGGGCTTCATGTAATAGGGGTTAACGATGATGGCGGCGTCCGCCCCCACGTCCAGCGCGTGCCTCGTGGCGTCCACCACCAGCCTGGTCGCCGTGTCGCCGGTCCCGGCGATGACCGGCACCCTGCCGTTCACCTGATCCACACAGACCTCTATCACCCTGGCCCTCTCAGCCTGGGTCATGAGGCTGAACTCACCCGTGGTGCCGCACGGAACAATGCCCGTGATACCCTGCTCGATGAGCCAGTCGACGAGGCTCCTGAACGCGGGCTCGTTGAACTCCTCGTGTTTGTCGAAGGGCGTGACAACCGCGGGGAGCACGCCCTCAAGCTTAAAACCTGACATCTCTAATCGAGTAAGTTTTTCATTACTATAAGACTACCGATATACGCTAGCCGAATAACCCGTCAACTAGAATTCATTACACCAATTATTCGAGGGATACATCACGCATAGAAGTAGATGGCCAGAGGCACGTTGAACCGGAAAAAAGGTGAAATCTTGTACCATAATCAAATTATATCGAATTTTGTTCATGAGACCAGATAGATGAATAAAACCAGATCAGTAATCCTACTGGTAATACTATTACATACAATATCGATCCAGGTACCCCCAACCCTGGCCATCGAAGAGCCAAAGGGAACCCTCGTGGGGGGAAAGATACGGAGCAACACCGTATGGACCAAGGAGAACAGCCCCTACATACTCGAAGACAATGTCAGGGTCCCCCACAGCGTAAAGCTCAAGATAGAAGAAGGCGTGGTAGTAGATTTTCACATATGGTCGATGACCATAGAGGGCTCCCTCAGAGCCAGTGGAACCCCCGAGGAAAGGATACTATTCAACATCTCAGATACTACGCTTTCTGGATATAACAAGGCAAGGATTTACTTCACAGATGAGAGCATCCCTTGGATGGAAGGCGACATCGACGGCTGCCTCCTTGAGTACGTCGACATTTTTTGCGCCAACTATACAGTTGAATTTGGAGTCATTAGAGGAGGCAAGTTAAAACTCGATCACTTATCTTTTTTTGGTTCTCGTTACCATATCAATAACTACTACGCAGTAAATACAGACGGGATAATTACAAACTGCTTATTTGACAATGTACTTCGCCCAGTGTGCATGGAAGATGGGGTTATACAGAACAATAAATTCCTTAACGTTAAAAAAGGTCCTGCTATTAAAATAGTAAATGGGACGGCAAGAGATAACTTCATAGATAATACACAAATCGGAATAAACGTGAAAAACGCATTTGTATATAATAATACAATATTAAACACAAATATGCGTGGAATCATGGTTATTAACAATGAAATCCCATATGAAGAATATAAATTAAGACCAAGAATCATCGAAAACGTCATAAGAGCGTGTAAACAAGATGCAATATTTATTTCTGGAGAAATTAGACCGTTAATAAGAAGAAACATCATACTGGATAACTTAAACGGAATATATTTTGATGAAGACGCCTTCCGGAATGGAACAATTCCAAGGATAGAGTATAATGTATTTTACAATAATGATAACAACATATATGTTGAGAAAGAAGACCCAAGAATCATGATAAATTTAAATAATAATTGGTGGGCCACAAATGATACAAAAATAATTGAAGAAAAAATCTATCATGAGCACGATGACTCCCACCTCAACTTTATAACATATGAACCTTTCTTAACTACTCTACCAAGAAATCTGCCAGAACTAAAGTATGAATATGAAGTATCCGTAAATCCAGTTAAAATAGAGTTAAAAGACAAAATCACCATATCTGGTAACGTCAAACCTCCTTTGGAGAAGTTCGAGATCCATCTTACATGCACAGGACCAGATCAAGACAGTTTTTACGAATCGTTGACAAGTGACGCAGATGGCAGTTTCTCGTATAAATTTACCCCCGAATCCGTTGGAGTCTGGAAAGCCACTTTGATCCCCGCAGAAAACCAGTTATTCGTTGATTCAGACCCTCGGAACATAGAGTTTGAAGTGACAAAGAGAAGCAGCAGAATAGACGACTGCACAGTATCACCGGAAGTACTCCTAAAGGATGACAATGTGACAATGACTGGGGTGCTGAAACCACGCCTCCCGAATGAGTTCATACAAGTACTTTTCACCAACCCAAATGGAGTGACTTACCATGACCAAATCAAAACAGATAGCGAGGGCAGGTTTAAACACGTGTTAATAGGCAAAGTCCCTGGCAACTACAGCGTCACCTTCACGTGGGGAGGAACCAAAGAAGTCGACGCCGCCTCAGAGACCATCGTCTTCAGGGTCCATCGACCCAGTTGGCTGGAGATGGTAATCAAAGACGAAGCCGGTACTCCGATACCTAATGTTAATGTTCGATCGGTTTTCCAGCCTCTGGGTCAAGCCAGCTTGGCGGGTAAAACCGACTCAAACGGGAAGGCTGTCTTTCAGGACATCTTGTCGGGGGAGTACAGCTTCGCCGTGGAGAAGACGGACTACGAGACGAGCACCGTCACATCCCAGATAGATGAAGGCGAGGCCTCCGAGCTGACTGTGGAACTAGAGAAAAACATTTCCGAGGAGCCGAGCCCCCCGGTCGTCGATGGAAGGCCGGCATCGGGTGACACCCCCCTGTATTACGGGCTCATACCGAGCGCGCTGATATTCGTAATATTGATCGTGCTATACACAACGATCAACGGGATAAACAAACCCAGATAGCCGAGCAACAGACAGCCACAGGGATACACCGCCACGTGACTGTTATATTGACCCGACGCGCTTCATTCAAGAAGAATCGAGGCTTAGCATTGAATAAGGTAGATATACCTCACCACTCCTGGTACGGTGACGAGCCCCTGACGCTCACCTTCCCGGACGAGTGGAGGGTACACCGGTGCAGGGTGGAGGCAGAGAAAGGGACGGCGATGACTCCCGACGAGATCAAAGCAGCAATCCACAGCCCCCTGGGCCAGAGGCCGCTGGGCAGGCTCGCGGAGGACGCCGAGGAGGCGGTCATCATCTTCGACGACATGACCAGGCCCACCAAGACGCACCAGTACGCCTCGTACATACTTGAGGCGCTCCACGAGGCGGGGGTGCCGAGGGATAACGTGCGTTTCATCATAGCGCCTGGGACCCACGGCACCTACGGCAGGATGGACTTCGTGAAGAAGCTGGGAGACGACTTGGTCAGCGAGTACCAGGTCTACAACCACAACCCCTACGAGATGCTGGACTACCTGGGGGAGACGGGCTACGGCTGCCCGGTCTGGGTTAACAGCGAGGTCATGGCGTGCGACCTGAAGATAGGAGTGGGCACCGTGCTCTTCCACAGGCTCACGGGCCTCAGCGGCGGCGGCAAGATCATAAGCCCGGGCGTCGCGGGCGTGGAGACCATCAGGTACAACCACGGAAACGTGGGGGGCTTCGGCCCGGGGCTGACGCCCCACGAGACCACTGGCTACCTCCGCAACGACGACAACGTGATGAGGCTGGACGCCGAGGAGGCCGCCAGGATGGCTGGGCTCGACTACAAGATAGACACTGTGCTCAACTTGAGACGCGACCCGCTGGAGCTCTACGCCGGCGACTTCGTGGAGACCCAGAGGCGGGCGGCGGCTGGGGCGATGAGGTGGCACGCGACGGAGAGCCCCGAGGCGGACATAGTTGTGGTGGGCAGTTACATGAGGGAGAACGAGCCCTACCTCGGGTTCTGGCCGGCCTACAACAGCGTCAAGCCGGGCGGCACCATAGTGCTCGTGAACGACTGCCCCGACGGCGACATAAACCACTGGCTGTTCAACAGGCACGGCAAGAACGTGGGCGCCAGCCTCTGGAACCCCAAGCGTGGGGGGTTGGCGAAGGGTGGGAGGCTCATCGTCTACGGCGAGCATCCGTTGAAAAGCTTCGAGATGAGGTACGAGGAGGAGATATTCCAGTGGATCAGGAGCTGGCCGGAGGTCGTCGAGGAGCTCATGAAGCACCATGGAGACGGCTCAAAGGTGGCTGTTATACCTGACGGCACCTCCTGTATACCGAGGAAGGCTCTGGAGGGAAATAGATGAAGAAGGCGATACAGCTGGACGACAAGGACAACGTCGCCACCGTGACGGACGACGTGTCCAAAGGAGAGCAGGTCGAGGTCCTCAGCCCCATGGGCGAGGTAATCCTAGACGCGAAGCCGGTCGAGGATATCGAGTTCGGGCACAAGCTGGCACTCAGGGAGCTCAGGAAAGGAGATGAGATCGTGAAGTACGGCGAAGTCATAGGGGTGGCCTCGAAGCCGATAATGGTGGGGGAGTGGGTGCACACCCACAACGCCGAGTCGGGTCGGCTGCCGACTGTCAGGATGGAGGCGGAGAGATGAACGAGTTCTACGGCTACGAGAGGCCAGACGGCGGCGTCGGCGTAAGAAACCACCTGCTCGTCATAGCGCCCATCGACTGCAGCTACGAGCCGGCCAGGCAGGTCGCGTCCCGGGTGGAGGGCGCCGTCGCGGTCACCCAGTACCATGGCTGTAGGGCGGACGAGATGCTGGTTAACGCCCTCGTCGGCACCGGCAGGAACCCCAACGTGGCGGGGGTGCTGCTCTTCGGGCTGGGCTGCGAGGTGCTGACCAACGACATACTCATGGAGGGCCTGGAGGACACGGGTAAGCCCATCGAGAGCGTGGTGATACAGGAGGACGGAGGCACCATAAGGGCCATGGAGAAGGGTGTGCGGGCGCTTCAGCGCATGGCGCAGGAGG
>Ga0272441_10010735_pt1 | contig 13778 bp, 13 predicted proteins | sample SSMProp6N_FD_193582 | JGI IMG/M metagenome (GOLD analysis project Ga0272441, IMG submission 193582) | Marine sediment archaeal communities from Little Sippewissett salt marsh, Falmouth, MA, United States - SSM-Prop-6N | ecosystem: Environmental > Aquatic > Marine > Wetlands > Sediment ... | reverse complement strand
TAGGGACAGACCGTCGTGCAGAACCTTCGTCCGAGGAAGGCAAGTTCGGCGTAGATGAGCACCCACTGGACGAGGAAAAACACCGTTATGAGAGGAGCCCTGAAAAGCGCACCGAGCGTTTCGAAAGGTGGCACGAAATACCAGAGAATGGTCATCGAAACCAACGCTGAGAACAGGAGCAGCACCAGATGCCGGGCAGGCTTTTTTCCGATCAGCGAGAGACGCCTTGCGATGCTTTCCGAAAGATCGAGCAGCACGGTCTGCGGACAGAGCCAGCCGCACCAGATGCGGCCGAACACGGCCGTGACCGCGGTGATCAGGAGCAGGAAAAACAGAATGGCGAAAAGAAGCAGGTAGAACTCCTTCAGCCAGATAACCGAGCCGAAAACGTAGAGCTTGAGATCGGCAAGGTCGAAACGCAGGGCGCTGCGGCCGTTGATCGTGACAAACGGCAGGCCGGTCAGGAGTATCGCCTGCAGTATTTCGACCGCCCTTCTATAGGATCGCCACAAGGTGATGAAGTGCTCCCGTTAATTGATCATCAGTCCCGCAGGGTCTCGAGAAAAGCCATGAGCTTGCGGATCTTTACATCGCTCAACTGCTGGCGGAAGGGCGGCATGCCGCCTTCACGCCCGTCGGCTATCGACGTGAACAGGTCGTCGGGAGCATCCCCGAACTTCAGCCGGCCCGTGAGATCCGGGCCGATCCCGCCCGTAGCGTCGGCCTTGTGACAGACGGCGCAGCTGGACGCGTAGATTTTCTCTCCTTCGGCGATGGCCGCCTCGTCGCCGCTGTAGGACTCCCTGACCGGTTCAGCGCCCGCCGACGCTTCGGCCTCGGCCATCTTTTTCTCGAAGATATCGTAGAACGACCACCCGGAAATGGCCGGCGTGTAAAGCGCAATGTAGCCGAGCAGAAAAACGATAACGAACAGGAAAAAAGCCGTCATGCCTTTCGGCACCTTGTTCCTGCTCTCCGATGGGTGCTCATGTTCGTTCATGTCAACCTCCGTTACAGTTTATTTTTCTGCTCGTCGTCGAGCATCCTGTGCTTCGGGGCCTCTACATCTTTTTTCCGCCGGGGGTTGTAGTAATACAGGATGATAAGCACGAAGACCGCGAACAGCGCAAACGTGAACAGAAAATATGCCCATGCCTCGTAACTCACTTTTGCGCCTCCAGCTGCTTGACATCGCGTCCCAGCTTCTGCATGTAGGCGATGATGGCGTCCATCTCGGTCAGCTCTCCACGTAGCGGTTCCGGGGTCACTTCGTCCCTGGCCGCTTTGGAATCGTAAGCCGGATCGGTGACCTTCGCCTTGTAATCGGCTATCTGCGCTGCGATCTCTTCGTCGCTGTAACCGTAGCCGAGCACGGCGATCTTCTTTCTCGTGTAGCCGGTGTCCAGCCTGTTGTGCGCCATCCAGGCGTAGGGCGGCATATTCGACTTCTCGAACATCGACTGCGGGCTGTGCATATGCCTGTAATGCCAGGAATCGGGGTACTTGCCGCCGAGCCTGTTCAGGTCCGGACCGGTGCGGCGGGAACCCCAGAGGAACGGCCGGTCGTAGGCGAACTCCTCGGGCTTCGAGTACTCGCCGTAACGGAGCACCTCCGTCCTCAGCGGGCGGACCGTCTGGGTATGGCAGTTGTTGCATCCCTCACGAATGTAGATATCCCTCCCTTCGAGTTCGACCGCCGTATAGGGCTTGACATAATCGCTTACGGGCTGCGTGGACGGCATGAGCATCGGAATGAAGACCGTCACGACCGTGCCGACGAGAATGACGACCGCCGACAGTACGGCGAACACGAGAGGTTTTGCATAGAGGCCCATATGCTGTATCCCTCCTTTTTCGGTTCAGAGGTTATTTATCCGTCTTCCTGATTGTCATGAAGATGTTCCATGCAAAGAGCAGAATGCCGGCAAAGTACACGATCCCCGCCCCGAACCGTATTCTGTAGTAGGGATAGAGCGAAGCGATCGAATCGAGAAAATTGTAGGTCAGCGATCCGTCGGCATCGGTAGCTTTCCACATCGCCCCCTGCTGGATGCCGCCGATCCACATGGTCACCGTCCAGAGAAGCTGACCCACAAGGATCAGCCAGAAATGGATGTTGGCGATTTTCACGCTGTGCAACGGACGGCCGCTGATTTTCGGGATCATGTAGTAGAAGGAGGCTGAGATGGTCATGGTCACCCAGCCCATCGTACCCATGTGCACATGACCGATCACCCAGTCGGTGTAATGGAAAAAGGCGTTGAGCGTCCGCAGTCCCTGGGTCGGCCCCTGGATGGTCTGCAGGCCGTAGAAGGTGATGCCGAGAATGAAAAACTTCACAAGGTAGTTCGAACGCATCTGGTCCCAGTTCCCCTGCAGCGTATAGTATCCGTTCACGACCGAACCCCACGACGGCGCAATCAGAAAGATGCTGAAGGCGATGGCCACCGTCTGTATCCACTCAGGCACCGGCGTGAGCATCAGATGGTGCGCCCCGGTCCAGAGATAGGCGAATATCAGCGACCAGAACGACACGATCGACAGGCGATGGCTGTAAAGCGGCAGCCCGGTCGTAACCGGCAGGAAGTAGTAGAACATTGCAAGAATAGGCACCGTGAAAATGAATCCGACGATGTTATGCCCGTACCACCACTGCACATTGGCGTCGTTGATCCCCGCGTAGAGGGAATAGGACTTGAACAGGTTGACCGGGACCTCGAGGTTGTTGACGATGTAGAGCACGGCGATGGTCACCGTCATGGCGATGATGTACCAGAGCGAGACGTACATCTGCTTTTCCTGCCGCCTGATGAGGGTTGCGAAGACGTTGATCGCGAACAGCACCCACATAACCACCACGGCGATATCCAGGGGCCATTCGAGTTCGGCGTATTCGCGGGTCGTATTCATGCCCGCGAACAGGCTGACCGCCGCCAGTGCGATTATGATGTTGAACAGGTAGAGATGGAACCTCGCAAGCCGGGGAAAGACAAGCGGCGTTCTGGTGAGCTTCTGGAGAATGTAGTACGTTGCTGCAAAGATGCCGGCAAGACCGAAACCGAGCCCCAGCCCGTTGGTATGCACGACGCGAAGACGGCCGAAACTCAGCCAGGGGGTCAGGTTCAGCGCCGGATAGAACATCTCGAACGCGATCCAGAGCCCGACGACCAACCCGATGATCAGCCAGAAAAGTGCTGAAAAAACAAAACCGCGGACAATACGGTAATCGTAACTGTGTTCTGTCATGCCTTCCTCCGGGGTCGGATTGGACGAAATAACGATCGTTATAAATATACGTCATTTATGTCGCCGCCCGGCAGAAATTCATGATTAAATATCGCCATCGCCCCAGGCCGTACCGGCGGGAGCATTCGGGGGCTGCAAGTCCGTCGGGCACGATATTGCTATATTTTTGAAGTATTTATATATTACAATCGTGCAGGAATGTGTTGCCCTGCATTTCGCCCCCAACTTCCCGTTAACCAAAGGATGGAGATATCATGGAAGAACTGAAAGAGGTTTTCCCCGGTAGCGAAACGCCCGACAACGAAGCGCACGCATCCTGCGACGACGAGTGCGTCGGCGGAACGGCAAGCAAATCGAACATGGAAGCCACTCAGCCCTGAACGAAATGAATGTCCGGGGCGGCTGGAGAAGGAATCGCACTGAATCTCCCGTCCGCCCCGGCATGCTCCCAATCCTGAAAAAAATGCTGCTGCTGCCCTTCAGGACTTCGTCCGGATTCTACCTCTACACGGCATGGTCGAACCGTATCCTCAGGACAACCGATTCATTTTTCTCTCGTTTTTCCCCGTCTCGAAGCATGCACGAACGAATTTCGACCGCAAAGCAGGCCGGCCTGCTTCCTGCGGAAAAACCCGTGGTGGATATCTACGGAGCGGAATTCACAGGCAGCGAAATTATTTCCCTTGAAAAGAAGGGACCGGACATGCTGGTGCTTTCGATCACGGAAAAATGCAATTTCCGGTGCGAATACTGCTACTATTCCGAAGCTTACCCGGACTCGCGGCCGCACTCGGAAAAAAAAATGAGCCCGGAGATTGCCCGAAAGGCCATCGAATGGTATCTCGGCTTCGAGAGAGACGAAAGCAAGATCGGTTTTTACGGCGGCGAACCCCTGCTTGATTTCGGGCTGATACGCGAGACGGTAACCCTTGCCGAGCGCCTGGCCGTCGCCCGCCCGGTCTTCGCCCTGACAACCAACGGCGAATTGCTGACTCCGGAGGTATGCGAATTTCTGGCGAACAAAAGATTCGAAATCTTCGTCAGCCTTGACGGTCCGGCCCGCATCCATGACCGCTACCGCAAAGACGGAAGCGGCGCGCCGACATTCGGCAAGGTCATGAAAAACCTGCGGCGCTTCAGGAGGGACCATCCGGCATATTTCGACGAACTGGTGAATTTCAACATGACCGTCGCTCCGCCGGATCCTCTTGCAGACATGGCGGCTTTCATAAAAGACAATCCCGAACTCTTCAGGGAAAAAATTCCGAAACTCTCCCCCGTCAGGCTGTCATCCGGGACCTCGCATTCTTTTTTTTCCGGCGACGAAGTCGCAAGCAGAATAGACTACGATCCCGTCTGGCGCAGTTTCCTCGAAAGCAGCACGCGTGGAATCGTCCCCGGTGCATTCGACAGGTCGATTTGCGAAGCTCCGATGGCCAGGATACATAAACGCTCCATGACGGAAATGGACGGTTTCGTGACAACGGGAGGACAGTGCGTCCCGGGAAAACGTTGCTTTGTCGATACGGAAGGAATTTTTCACATGTGCGAGCGCGTCAACGCCCATTTTCCTTTGGGGTCGGTCGACGATGGTTACGACTTCGAGCGGATAGCATCGTATCTTGCCCGGTATTCAGCACTTCTCGGTGAACGATGCGCCGATTGCTGGGCCGTGCGATTGTGCAGAAAATGCATTCCGCTGCTGACCGACGGCGATGAAATCACTGAATCGGCTCTCGATGCCTTTTGCGAACGGCAGAAGAAAACACTCGAACGCAACCTTGTCCGCTACTGTGACGCAAGGGAAAAAAAAGACGGCTGTTTTGACTGGATCGTTTGACGGCCGTTCCATGTTTCATAGTGAAAGTTCATAGTGAAAGTCCAAACAATGCAACAAACAGGAGCCACGATGACCTCACTTGTCTTTGTCTACAACTCCGACAGCGGTCCTGTCAACGGTCTGCTCGACATCGGGCACAAACTTCTGAGCCCGGACACCTACCAGTGCAGCCTCTGCAGCCTGACGCACGATGCGTTCGCGGAAAAGTCGAAATGGAAAGAATTCCGGCAGAGTGTCGGCATGCCCATGGAATTCCTGCACCGCGACGAATTCGAAAACAAATACAGGCGAAAAGCAACCTATCCGGTCATTTTCAGGAAAAACGGCGAGGGCGATCTCGAGGTACTCATGTCCAGGGAGGAAATCGACGGCCTGAAAACCCTCGACGAGCTGATCGAGGCTGTCAGGAAGGCCCTGTAGGAACCGCGGCAAGCACTTCACCGAGAAAATCGTGGAATTTTTCCACTGAAGCGATGTTGACTTTTTCGTGCGGTGAGTGAGGATGGCGTATTGTCGGCCCGAAAGAGACCATGTCGAGTTCAGGATACGTGGCCCCGATGATACCGCATTCAAGGCCTGCATGCACGGCCTTCACCACGGGAGTCTTTCCGAAACGCTTCCGGTATGCTTCCTGCATGATCTTCAGCATCCGGGATCCGGGGTTCGGCTTCCATCCCGGATATCCCCCGTGCAGGATTGCGTCCGCTCCGCAAAGACGGAAAAGGTTGCCGATCGTCGTACCGAGCTCGTGCAGGGCGGAATCCACCGAGCTTCTCAACAGACATTCCACGGTAACGCGCCCTTTTGCCGATCTGACCACGGCGAGATTGCTTGACGTCTCCACAAGACCGGGTATTTCGCCGCTCATCCCCATCACGCCGTCAGGACAGACCGAGATTGCCTCGAGAAGTGCGGCGAAGGTGTTTTCATCGACCATCCTCGACGGAGCGGCGATCCGCTCGATCCCGATGGATAGCTCGGGATCGAGCGAGGAAAATTCGTTTTTTATCGTTTCGGCCACCGAAGCCATGTCTTCCGGGAAAACTTCCCCGGCGACACGGGGAAGCGCAACCGTGGCGTACGATTCTCGGGGAATCGCGTTGCGCAGGCTGCCGCCGCAGACAGAAGCAAGAATCAGTCCGTGACTCCGCCTGCCGTGAAGGAGCAGGCGGTTCATGATCTTGTTGGCGTTGCCCCTGCCGAGATGAATGTCCATGCCGCTGTGGCCTCCGCTCAAACCGCCGACAGTGAGAACGAAGCCGTCGTAACCGGGGGGAACCGGCCTGTCCTCGAAATCGAAGGTCATGGTCGCGTCGAGCCCTCCGGCGCAGCCGATGAAAAGCTCCCCTTCGTCTTCCGAATCCAGGTTCAGCAGTATCCGCCCCCTGAGCACTCCCGGCTGCAGACCGAACGCTCCGGTCATGCCGTTTTCCTCGTTGGCGGTGAACAGGGCTTCAAGGGGACCGTGGCGCAGCGAACGGGACGCAAGCACGTCGAGGATCGCCGCGACGCCGATGCCGTTGTCCGCTCCCAGGGTGGTCCCCCTTGCCCGCACCCACTCCCCGTCGACGACGGCTTCGATCGGATCGGTTTCGAAATCGTGCGCAATCCCGTCGAGCTTCTGCGGCACCATGTCGAGATGAGCCTGCAGAATGATGCCCGCGCGATCCTCCATGCCCTCAGCGGCGGGTTTTCGTATCACGACGTTACCGGCGTCATCCACGATCGTCTCCAGCCCGAGCGATTTCCCGAAACCGGCGACGAACGCCCTGATCCTGCCCTCGCACCCTGATGGACGGGGAATCCTCGTAATGCGCTGAAAATGATTCCACAACCCGGCTGGATTCAGGCCGGAAATATCGTCGCTCATGGGTCAGATCCTCCCTTTATTGATTACCGTTTCCTGCAGGCATCGGCGATCGTCGGTCGGCACATCCGGATAAAAAGCAGGCACAAGCCCGGACCGGCGCAACGTTTCTTCGCTGATTTGTAGTATATTTAGCCTGGTAACCGCAGAACTCCAAAACCGGGAGCCTTACGGCCCGAAAGGCCTCGAGGGAGATACCCGTGGACTAGCGGAAACCGCTACAGCGAAACCCTAAAACCCTGTCACTCATGGCAAACGGCGTCATTTCCGACCTCTTCAACGCGGCAGGCGATGCAACCGGCAATCTGACCGACGGCATTGTCGATGGAGCCACCACGGCGACCAACCTCGTCCAGACCTGCGCGAACCTCTGCATCTCCGTGATAACCGGCACAGTCTCGACTGCCCTGAAACTCGCCCAGGACGTCACCTCGGGCGTTTCGTCGGCGCTCGAACAGAAACAATGACCGGAAGCCGGTACAGCGACGCGAAAAGCCTCCCCTCATGAACGATTGCGGGGAGGCTTTGTTTCTCGACACATTCAGGGTTTTTCGAGCAGCCTGAACAAAGACGGCAGTGCAAGCGTATTGGCCACATCCCCTTTTTCGAGCCACCCTCTTCTCGCCTGATTGACGCCGTATGCCATGGAGTCGAGCCCGTCGACAGAATGCGCATCCGAACTGATCACCACTTTCACCCCGGCCTGCCTTGCCGCCCGGCAGTGCCTGTCATCGAGATCGAGCCGTTCGGGAGCTGCGTTTATTTCGAGAATACAAGCGCAATCCACGGCACTCTTCATAATCTCCGCCATATCGACCTCGCAGGGTTCCCGACGGCTTATGAGACGGCCGGTCGGATGAGCCAGGATGTTCGTACAGGGATGTTCCATGGCCCTGATGATCCGTCGGGTCTGCTTTCTGGAAGAAAGTCCGAACTGATAATGCACGGCGCAGATAACGACATCCAGTTCCCCGAGGATCTCGTCGGGAAGATCGAGAGACCCGTCCTCCAGAATATCGACCTCGACCCCTTTCAGAACGGTGATATCCTGCATCGCCCCGTTGACCCGGTCGATTTCCTCGATATGTCGGGCGAGTGCGGCCGCATCGAGGCCGTGCGCGATCGCCACATGCCTGGAATGCTCGGTGACAGCGATGTACTCGTACCCCCTGGATACCGCCGCCTCCGCCATCTCCCTGATTGAATTGCGGCCGTCGGTTTTCCGGGTATGCATGTGCAGATCGCCCCGTATGTCATCGAGGCCGACAAGGTCGGGAAGCGCATGATTCTTGGCCGCTTCGAGTTCTCCCCTGTTTTCGCGGATTTCCGGAGGAATGAATGGCAGGTCTATCGCCGAATACACCTCGCTCTCGCTTTTACCGGCAATACGCTTCTGATCCCTGAAAACACCGTACTCGTTGATTTTCAGCCCCCGATCCATCGCGATTTTCCGCACGGCTATGTTATGTTCCCTGGATCCTGTGAAATAGAGGAGCGCGGCCCCCCAGCTGACCGACGGCACAACCCTGAGATCCACCTGGATATCGGAACGCAGCACAACCGACGAGCGGGTCGTGCCGCTTGAAAGCACATCGGCGACATCTTCGTAACCGGTAAAATAGCGTATTGTATCGGGGCCGCGGCGGCAGTTTACCACAACGTCGAGATCGCCGACGGTTTCGCGGCAGCGTCGGAAACTTCCTGCAACAGCCACCCGCCTGACGCCATCGAACGCTTCGAGATAGGAAACGAGCGGCCGGACAAGCTGCATCGCCACAGGCCAGGGAATCCTCTTGCGGCGCTCTTTTCTCCTCCCGATCTCCTTCAGAATGTTATCCCGGCTTTTCCTGCCGAATCCGGCCACATGCTCGATATCTCCCCTTTCGGCGGCCTTTTCAAGGTCGTCGAGATTCCTGATATCGAGCGCATCATACAACGCCTTCACCTTTCTCGGTCCGAGCCCGGGAATCTCCATCAGTTCGGAAAACGAGGCGTGGGATTGCTTTTCGAGCCTGTCGAGGAAGCCGAGACGGCCGGTTTCGACGATCTCCCTGATCTTTCCTGCGAGATCGGAACCGATACCGGGCAGTTCGGTGAGATGTTCGTTGCGACTGATCATATCGGCAACATCGCGAGACAACCGTCCGATCGTCAGAGCGGCGTTGCGGTACGCGCGGATCCTGAAAGGGTTTGCGCCTGCGACATCGAGCAGATCCGCCACTTTCGTGAAAACAGCTTCTATGTCAGCGTTGACTACGTGCATGGCGACACTCTTTTTTTATAACAACGCCCTGCACAGAAAGAAAATTGAGCCTGTTCGAAAAAACATTCCATAAAAACCGTTACGGCATCCCGTTGTGCTTTTTTCGCCTGAAGAGATGGAAACGTATCAGAAACATCCTTTTTCGAAAACCATCACCGTTCCCGATGAGCTCTCCGGCAGAAACCCGTTGCTGCCAAAATCGCCGAACATCCCGGAGAAATCGAAAGCGGCCGTTTCATGGATATCGAAATATTCTGCAGACATCACGGGATACTGTGTCGAAGTGATCACAACCAGGAATTCTCTCCAAGCACAAAAAATGCGTTTTTCAGGAAAAAAACCTAACACAGAACATGGATATCCTATGGGTAACAACACTGAAAAAATCCCCGTCACTCATGCGTATTCTTGTGATCGAAGATGAGCCGGGCATCGCCCGCTTCCTGAAAGACGGTCTCGAGCAGGAACGTTTCGCGGTAGATTTTGCCCACGATGGCCGTACCGGCCTGGAAATGGCACTCTGTAAAGAGTACGACCTGCTCATCGTCGACTGGACGATCCCCGGCCTCAGCGGTATCGAACTATGCTTGCAGTTTCGCAGTGAAAACAAGGCCACACCCTTGCTTTTCCTTACAGCGAAAGACACCATCGACAACAAGGTGTTCGGTCTCGGGGACGGGGCAATAGACTATATCAGGAAACCCTTCGCCTTCGAAGAGCTTATGGCACGCATCGAAGCGCATCTCAGAAAATCCCCGGTCCCGGCGTTTCTCTTGGAATCCGGGGCGGTAACCCTGGATCTCGGTACACATCGCGTCTTTTGCGGCAAAAACAAGATCGATCTGTCGCCTCAGGAGTTCTCCCTGCTGGAATATCTCCTCCACAACAAAGCCTCTGTCTGTACCCGAAGCAGGATCATCGAGCATGTCTGGGACATCCGCTTCGATACGAACACCGCTGTTATCGACGTGTATATCAACCATCTGCGAAAAAAACTCAATGCCGCAGGCTGCTCCGGCCTGATCGAGACAGTCAGAGAGATCGGTTATGCAATCGACAGGACACAGCCCGGGGTTTCCGATGCAGAGTAAACCCAGAGAACTGGGCCGAAGATCTCCGCCTGCCGGTTATCCGGAAGCTTACCGGCCACCAGGAAATCACCTTCACACGGGAATGCGAACACAAAGGGATAACGAAGACGTTCTCGCTGAAAAGAACAACAGGACGTCTCGATCGACCTGCCATCTACGTGGTTTTTCAAAAAAAGCGTATATAGCTGTTGAAGCATATCACGTCCATTCCCCCGAGCGGACGCCCCTCATGCGCTGAATGAAAAGATACATCCTGAGCACCTCCCGGCGCAAGAGAACATTGCAGTTGCTCTTGACACGGATATCGGCAGCATTCCTTTTGTCAACCCTCAACACAGGAGATCGCACATATGGGATGGGGTATAATCGGAGATGTCGCGGGTGCGGCGTATAACGCCGGAAAAAGTGCTGTGAAAAGTGTGACGGAAACCCCCGGAAAAGCTCTCGGTGAAATAGATGATTTCGTCAGCGACCCTACGGGATACATCGAGAAACAGATCGGTGATCTCTCCTTGTCCTCCATCACGGGTGCGGCGACCCTCGGACTTGACAACGTCGTAAAGGGACTGGCTGAAGAAGCCGGCCTCGGCCCGTTGATCGATGGTATCACGGCGTTCGCGGACAAAATCGCGGATGTGGTCGAACAGGTGCTGCACATGCTCACGTGCGCCCAATGGGCGGAAAACCCGGTTTTCTGGGGTGCAGTCTCGGTCATCTATGCAGGCAGGGCAGAAGGAATGCTCAAAAACCAGGAAGATTGCGACCGGTTTGTCAACGGCGCGGAGTTTGTCCGTGCAATCGGCGGTTCGAGTGTATCCGCGATGAATTTCCTTCCCTGCGCGATCGATGTCGCCTTCATGACGCCCCTGCCCTCCGGCGGCATAAAAGGCAGTACCGGAGGCGGGGCTATGACTGCAGGCAAGACAGCCGGAGGACTTCTTTCATCATCTTCGCTTGCAGCTGTTCTCGATGCTGGCGGCACAACGGCAGCCTCCACCCTGCTGCCCCCTGCGGTCGGCGCCGTCAGCCGCTCGAAAGATTTTCTCGATATCCTTTTTACCATGCCTGACGGCAAAGTCATGACTGCTGCATGGCAGCCGGACGGTCGGAACTGGCGCGGATGGTGGCCGGTTGCGCGAGGGAAAACCTTCGAAGGCTGCCCGGTGACGGCTGTTTCGCGTTCAACGGACAAACTGGATATCTTCATGACCGGTTTCGACGGGCGGATCTGGACTGCCGCATGGGAAACCGGTGCGACATCCTGGAAAGGATGGTGGCCGATCGGAACGCTGGAAGCCCTGCCCAAAACAATCGTCGGTGCCGTCAGCCGTTCACAGGACAAACTCGATCTCTTTGTTACCGGAAAGGATGGCACAGTCTATACGGCTGCATGGGAACCTGACGGACGGAACTGGCGCGGATGGTGGCCGGTCGCAAACGGCAAAGCCTTTCCGGGCAGCCCGATCACGGCGGTTTCGCGCTCAAAAGACAAACTCGACATCTTCATGACCGGTCTCGACGGACGGGTCTGGACGGCTGCATGGGAACCAGGAGCCACATCATGGAAAGGCTGGTGGGCGATAGGAACCACGAAATCACTGCCCGGTGCATACGTTGGCGCTATCAGTCGTTCAACGGACAAACTGGATATCTTCATGACGGGTGCCGACAGCACGGTCTACACGGCCGCATGGGAACCTGACGGACGGAACTGGCGCGGATGGTGGCCGGTCGCAAACGGCAAGGCTCTTCCGGGTACCCCGGTCACGACAGTTTCGCGCTCAAAAGACAAACTCGACATCTTCATGACCGGTCTCGACGGACGGGTCTGGACGGCTGCATGGGAACCAGGAGCTACATCATGGAAAGGCTGGTGGGCCATTGGCAACCTCGCAGCTTTTGCAATGACACCTGTAAGCGCGATAACGCGTTCGACCGACAAACTCGATATTTTCGTCCGGGGCGGTGACCGGGGAATCTATTCGGCGGCATGGCAGCCCGGCGACAGCGACTGGCGTGGATGGTGGAAACTGGCCTGACCACACCGGGAATTGGTGAAAAGAAAATCCTAAAACAAAAGAATCATGGCTTCAAATATCTTTCTCATGAACACCGATTTCACCTGCACGACCTTGCCCGAAACAGTGGCGGGACGCGCTGCTCTTCCGGATCAGTCTGTGGGGTCGAACGCAAGAATCCGTGCCGCCGTGGGAAATGCCTCATGGGAGCGTTGTCCGAATCATCCTGATGACGTACGAACGGTCCAGAGGGCTCTGAACGGATTTCCTCACTCCGAAGGTGGTCCGGAAACTCCACTTTCCCTGAACGGGGTCTGCGACCGCCAGACCATTCATGCGATCGTTTTTTTTCAGAAAAAATGGGGTCTGAAAAACCGATGGGGTGTTATCGACGGCATCATCGATGTCGAAGGAGGCACCATCGAACGTCTGCGGAAAGGATCGGGGCACAGGGAGAACCCCCTCGAAGACTTCATGAAAAACATTCCGAGGGTAATCGAAGTTCTCACCGCTGTCAAGGCAGCAATGACACTTGCCAGACTGCCCGCATGGTTTTCCGGAGGAAATCCGGAACGGAAACGCATCGATCGTCATTTCCACATTACCCGTGCCTCTGATCCGGACAAGAGAATCGGCGAAATCGAAACCATCTACCAGAATATGCTGACCGCCATCGGCTATATCCCACGGGGTGTTATCGTCGCGACCGAAGAACCGCCGCAATTCGCTCAGGGCAGCTACATGTTCACCTTCGAAGGTGGCTACCACAAGTCAAACACAAACGAAACCTGGAATAACCTTCCCGTCTCGTCCATCTACCTCTGTCCGAATGCACGGACGCTCAGCCGGGATGCTTTCGTCTATGCGATCATACATGAACTGGCACATTATACAGGCGCCATGGAGAACGGCATCACAGATTACGCCTATTTTCACAAGGACCCGGTAAAATACAGGCAATTGCTCCCGGATATGGCTTACCGGAACGGCGACTGCTACGCACAGTACGCATATGACGTCGTAGGCATGCGTGATTTCAACATTCGCGAAAACACGGTTTCCTGACAGGGTGTACAGCAAGCTGTCGTGCAGGAAAGGGTATATTGACAGCTGAAGAAATCGAACTGTGCAACGATCAGATTGGACGCCTGTCCCGGTTTCGCTATCGGTAACGAGGGTTAACATCGATCCGAAAGAAATCCTTACCACTGTCTCACGGTGAAAAAAGCGGTCATCATATCAGGCATCACCATAGCGCTGCTTTCCAGCGTGGCGGCAGTATTCTTTCTTGTTGTCTCTTCTCAAAAAGATCGTGCACCGGCCGCCATATCCGCAGAGATCGATGTCCAGGTACCGCTCTCGACGTTCAATCTCCCGGTAACCTACGATATTGAAAAACTCGCCGATTACCTCAACGCAAAGCTGTCAGGCACCTTCCTCGAAAAAACGGTAC
>Ga0272441_10010734_pt1 | contig 13779 bp, 11 predicted proteins | sample SSMProp6N_FD_193582 | JGI IMG/M metagenome (GOLD analysis project Ga0272441, IMG submission 193582) | Marine sediment archaeal communities from Little Sippewissett salt marsh, Falmouth, MA, United States - SSM-Prop-6N | ecosystem: Environmental > Aquatic > Marine > Wetlands > Sediment ... | reverse complement strand
CGGCCGAGTGTCGCGTACGCTCGACCACCTCGTGCGTGAGGCGGGCGAAGTGCTCTGGCTCGAGCGTGAACCCTCCGATCGGATCGCTCCGCGCCGCGTCGAAGCCGGCCGAAATGAACACCATGTCCGGTGCGAACTCCGCCGCCCGGTCCAGCGCAGCCAGCAACGCATCGACATACCGGTCGGGTTCCAGCCCCGCACTCATCGGCAGGTTGAGGGTCGAGCCCGCGCCCGCGCCGCGCCCCGTTTCGTGGGCCAGTCCAGTGCCCGGGTACTGGGGATGCTGGTGCAGAGAAAGGTAGAAGACCTCAGGGTCCTCGTAGAAGATGTCCTGAGTGCCGTTCCCGTGGTGAACGTCCCAGTCCACGATGAGAACGCGTCGTGCGATCCCTTCGACGAGCGCCGCCCGCGCCGCCACGGCCACGTTGTTGAATAGACAGAAGCCCATGGCGCGATCAGCGGTGGCATGGTGCCCGGGAGGCCGGATGGGGCAGAAGGCCGATGGACCTTCTCCCCGGCCGACCCACCTCATCGCGTCCAGTGCCGCTCCGCAGGCGCCCAGCGCCGCGTCCCACGACCGTCCCGACACGGCGGTGTCCGCGTCCAGGCGCAGGATCGTATTCTCTTCTGAGGCCCGCTGGCAGGCGCCCCGCACGGTGGCGATGTGGTCGTCGGTGTGCACCCTCAAAAGGTCGGACAGCAGGGCCGGGTTCGCGTGAAGCGGCGTCACCCGATCGTTGAGCTCGGGAAGCGCCTTGCCCAGTGCGGACATGACGGCCCGAAGGCGACCCTGGTGCTCGGGGTGCTCCCATCCGGTGTCGTGGGCGCTGCATGCCGCGTGGGCGAAAAGGGCTACTCGATCCATGGTCCAGTTGATCGGCTTGGGGACGGGCTCGTAGCTTCCAGGCATGACAATGTACACTATGAGGGTTCAGGGTCTACTGACCGGGCATCGATTCGTGCGCACCGCCCTCGTCCTTTCCCTGCTGGCAACGGCCGGCGGGTGCGAGATCGAGTGGGGCGGAGCCTCCGTACACCTGGAGGACCCCTCGCCTCCACCCGTGGAGTCCCCCGCGGCCGAGCCGTCCGCGGAACGCGCCGAAGTCCCCCTCCCGGAAGGTCCGCTGCTCTGGGCCGTCCGTTCCAGGGGCGCCGGGGGCGAAGTCCTCGCGATGCCCGTCGCACGGCTGGTGGACGGCGTGCCCGCGGCGCTCGAGTATCCCGAGCCGCCTCCCGAGGGATTCCGGGAGCGCTTCGACGCCGCTTTTGCGGGAGAAGGAACCGAGTTGGTGCTGGGTTCCGCGGGTCTCAGGATCGGATCGCTGGTTGTATCCGGGGCCCCGCGCGTGCTGGATGCGGGTTGCCCCTCGGCCTTCCCGGCCCGCGCCCTGGTGCTTCCGGGCACTACGCTGCCGGCCGTGTCGTTCGGCCTCGGACCCGATCTCGTGTTCGGGTCTCCTGGCGCTCCGGAGAGCGCGCTGGTAGACAACCGCATGCGGACCTTCGGGCCGATACTCGCCGAGCAGCTGCTGCGGCAGGGCGGTGAAGACCGTCCGTTCCTGGCCCAGCGCGCCGTGCTCGTGGCCGTCCCCTGGCCCGGAGACGACCGGCCGGCGATGGCCGCCACCTACCTGATCAACGATGCAGTGGACGGACCCGGACCTGCGGGATCGGCGACTTCGCTGTTCTTCCTGGCACGCTTCGGACAGAGCGGCTACGCGGCGGACTGGTCGGAGATGCGGATCTACTCGGGCCAGGATTCCTTGCGGGAGATTTTCACCTGGCTCGGCGCGGCGCCGGTGCCCGGGGGCCGGCTGGACTTCGCGGTCCGGCACGATGGCGCGACGCGCCGGCTGGTGGCCAGCGTGGACAGTGACGATCCGGGCCGGGGAATTTCCTGGACGGAGGGCGCGCGCTGTCCCGTCCTGGAGTTGCTCGAGGTGCCCGGGGTGACGAGTGCTGCGGAGAGTGCTGCGGATGCGGCGCCGAGCACCGTGGGAGCGCCGACGAACTGAATCCTGCGGCCGTCAGGCTGCGGCGAAGGTACCGAGCGCCTTACCGAATTCGCTCTTCCGAATGTCCTGCAGGGCACGATCGCGAAGCTGGCGTACCCGTTCGCGCGTCACACCGAGCAGCTGCCCGATCTGCTCCAGCGTGTGCTCGGACTCTCCCTGCAGTCCGTAGTACAGCCGCAGCACGCGGGCGTCCCTCGGGCGGATGGACTGCAGTGCCAGCGCCACGTGCTCCTTGAGCATGTTGGCGTCCACGACTTCTTCCACGTCCGACTCGTCCACCAGGAACCGGTCGATCAGCTGACTGTCCTCGCCCTCGCCGACCGGGGCGTCCAGCCTGACCTCGGCCACGTTCAGGGCGAGGAGCATTTCGACGGTCTTCGCCGTGAGCTCAGCCGGTCCCGCGATCTCCTCGGGTGTCGGGTCCCTGCCCAGCTGCTGCTTCAGCCCCTCGCTGACCCGCAGCACCCGGCTCAACTCCGTAGCCCGATTGAGAGGCAGCCGGACGGAACGACTCTGACGAGCCAGCGCAGCGAGGATTGCCTGCCGGATCCACCAGACGGCGTAACTGATGAACTTCACGCCCTGGTCGGGATCGAACTTCTTGGCGGCGGTGACGAGACCCACGTTGCCTTCCTGGACCAGGTCACCAAACGGGAGGCCCCTGTTCTGGTAGCGCTTGGCGACGGAAACCACGAAGCGGAGGTTCGCACGCACGAGGGTTTCGAGGGCGTCCTTGTCTCCGGCCCGAGCGAGGCGTGCCGTAGCATCTTCCTGTTCGGGCGTCAGGAGGGGATACCGACTCAGGTCCTCCAGATAGAGGTCGACCATGCTCGCGGCCTCGGGAGACACGACCTTCCCGTGATATTTTCCGTTGCGCGACAAGTGATCTTCCCCGGAGCGGGTGCAGCCATCGGTATCAGGAAAGTGAAGCTAAGAGCGGTTTTCGAGAGCGTCAAACAACGCTCGTCGCACGGCAGGCTCGCGGACGGGCCACGCGACGCGCTGCAGCACGGCCCGACATCTGCTTGTTTCGCCGCCTGCGGGGCGGTAGATAGGGTGATGCGCCGGCCGGCACTCGTACGCGGGGCGACGCACATTCCTTTGTCGAGAGGTCCATGGGACGTTTCTGGTGGAAGTGCGCCGGCCTCACTGATGTGGGGCGTGTGCGGCGCAGCAACGAGGACTCTGTCTACTGTTCCGCGGAATCCGGTGTGTTCGTCGTAGCTGACGGCATGGGCGGGCACGCCGCGGGAGAAGTCGCGAGCGCCATCGCGTCGGAGTGGATCGCCGAACGACTGTGCGGCGCCTGCAGGACCATGGAACTCGACCAGGTCGAGGATCGGTTCCGCACGGCGTTCGTGGAGGCGGGTCGGGAGATCCTCCGCCAGGCGGCCGAAAACACGGCCCAACTGGGGATGGGTACCACGGCGACGGTCCTGCTCCTCCGCGAGGACGGTCGCTACATCATAGGCCACATCGGGGACAGTCGAGCCTACCTCGTGAGGGATGGCGTGATCAGCCAGGTGACCCGCGATCACTCCTGGGTCCAGGAGCAGGTGGACCGGGGCATGATCACGCCGGAACAGGCCAAGAACCATCCGCAGTCCAACATCATCACGCGGGCTCTCGGAACCGAGGCCTACCCTACTCCCGATCTCTACAGCGGCGAGATACAGGCGGGCGATACCTTCCTGCTGGCGTCCGACGGCCTCACGGACATGGTGGACGAGGAACACATCCTCGTGGTCCTGGAGGAGGAAGAGACTCCGGAACGCTGTGTGGCCCGCCTGGTGCGGGAGGCGAATCTCGCCGGTGGGATGGACAACATCTCCGCTCTCGTGACCCGTATCGGCGAGAGTTCCTGACTCCGCGACCCGCCGCGCCCTTAGCCGGCCATCTCAGCCGGTGTAGATGGGCTCGCTCGAGTCCAATCGCCGCTCCACGACGTCCTCCGCCGATGCCAACAGCTCCAGCAGTGGTTCCGGATTCCAGCGGCCTGCCGGCTCCAACGAGAACACGCGCAGCACCCGTGTGGTGTGGTGCAGGGACCGCCCCAGGCGCGGAAGGTCGATCAGGCCCGCCTCTCCTTCGGATGTGAGCCGGATCACCTCGCCGCGGCGCCGGACCAGCAGCAGGCGCAATTCCAGCATGCGCGGGTTCGAGGGGTAGTCCAGGAATACATCTCCGGGCTCGAGTCCCCGATCCTCCGCCAGCCGATCCTCCACCCGGCGTACCAGGTCGCGGCGCTGAGGCAGCCATTCGGCGATCCCTTCGGGCAGTTCGTCACCCAGCAACTCGACGGTGCGCTTCGGCAGGCGCCGGTCCACCAGCGCCGTCAGCAGGGTGCGAAGAATCGAAGGCGCTTCCCCGTCCTCCATGCGCGCCGCAAGCAGGTTCAGCAACTCCTCGTCCGTCGGACCGGCCAGGTCTTCGCGCACCAGGAGTCCGGCCTCGAGAGAGCCTTCGACGAGGCGGCGGAAGGCGACCGTCGCAGACCGAACCGCGTGGTGCCAGTACACATTCCTGAACATCTGGTACTTGGCGAACATCAGCGACTCGAGCGCTGAGATGCCCTTTTCCGTCACCGCGACTTCGAGGGCATCCGACTCGGATTGGCGCGCCAGCGTCAGAGAGTCGAGCAACCGATCGACGTCCACTGCGCCGTATGGAACTCCGCAGAACAGACTGTCCCGACGCAGGTAGTCGATCTTGTCCAGGTCGAGTGATCCGGATACCAGCCCCTGCAGCGGGTGCGAAGAGCGGCCCCGAATGAGGTCGCCGATGCGCTGCACGGCTCCCGCCCCCTGGTCGTCGAGGGCCGCTCGTATTCCGGGCGACTCGAGAAACTGGTCGGCCACCTCCTCGTGATGACCCGGGATGGAATCGGGCTCGAGCTCTTCCATGGCGTGCGAGAAGGCGTAGTGGCCCACGTCGTGAAGTAGAGCCGCCAGCTTGATCTCGGGGATCGTCCGTCGCGACAGGTCGTCGAGCCGATCGAGCTGACCCTTTCGTTCCAGTGCGTCGATCGCGCGGCCCGTGAGGTGGTACACCCCCAGCGCGTGCAGGAAGCGATTGTGCACGGCGCCGGGGTAGACGAGGTGAGCGAAGCCGAGCTGCTTCACCCGCCGAAGACGCTGGAATTCCGGAGTGTCCACCACGGCTGCGGCAGCGGCGTCCAGGTGCACGTTCTGCCACAGGGGGTCCCGTACGGTCCGGCTGGTGGAGTGCGGCACGAAGCTCCTCCGAAAGACTTGGCTTCCCGGCAGGTGCGGCGGCCGGGTGCGTGTGCCGGAAGATGGGCGAGACCTCCGGCCCCCCGCAAACGGAGGCCGGAGGCCTGTTCAGAGGCCCGCTCAGGAGAAGGCGCCGGTCAGACTATCGCCGGCTCCGCCTCGGCGAGACTCGCCGCCACCATTTCTGCCTCGTGTCCGCGGTGCGCCGCGTCCACCACGCTGATCGCGGCCAGGTTGGTGATGTCCTCCACCGTCGCACCCCGCTGCAGCAGGTGCACCGGCTTGGCCATACCAAGAAGAACCGGGCCGATCGCCGTCGCTCCACCGAGCCGGGTCAGCAGCTTGTAGGAAGCGTTGGCCGCCGTGAGGTTCGGAAACACCAGAACGTTCGCCGGCCGCTTGAGGTCGGAGAACGGATACCGGGTCTTGAGAATGTCCTGGACCACCGCGGTGTCGGCCTGCATCTCACCGTCGATCGTGATGTCCGGTCGCAGGTCCTTCACGATCTCCACGGCCCTGCGCACCTTTTCGGACTCGGGATGCCTGGCCGACCCGAAGTTCGAGAACGAGATCATCCCAACCCGCGGGTTGATCGACAGGCGGCGCACGAAGTCCGCCGTCAGGATCGCCGTCTCCGCCATGTCTTCAGCGGTCGGGTCGATGCTCACGGTCGTGTCGGCGAAGAAGTACAGCTGCTTCTGGAACACGAGCATGAACAGGCCGGCCACGCTCTTCACGCCCGGCTCCATCCCGATCGAGTGCAGGGCCGGTCGGAGTGCGTTCGGATAGCTCAGGTTCGCCCCGGCTACCAGCGTGTCGGCGTCACCCGAGTCCACCATCATGGCGCCGTAGTACAGCGGATCCTTCAACTTTCGTACGGCGCTGTCCTGCGTGATGCCCTTTCGCTTGCGTCGTTCGAAGAGCCGGCGAGCATAGACGCCGTTCCCGTCGCCCTTTCGAGGATCGAGCAGTTCGACTCCCTCCAGGTCGACTTCCTCGCGCTCCGCCACCTCGCGAATGACGTCCGGGTCGCCGAGCAGAATCGGTGTGCCGAGTCGCTCCTCGACGATCGCGTGCGAGGCCCGTACCACCACTTCGAGCTCGCCCTCGGGCAGCACGATTCGTTTCGGGGTCTGCTGCGCGGTGTCGATGATCGAGCGCATGAGCTCCCGGGCCGGACCCAGTCGCGCCTCGAGCTGGTGTCTGTACTCTTCGAGGTCGATCGGATTTCGGGCCACACCCGTCCGCATTGCCGCTTCGGCGACGGCGCTCGCTTCGCGAATCAGTACGCGGTGGTCGAACGGGGTCGGGATCAGGTACTCGCGTCCGAAGTGCAGGCGCTTGCCCTCGTAGGCCGCCGCGACGGACTCGGGAACGTCTTCCTTGGCCAGTTCGGCGAGGGCGTACGTTGCGGCCAGGAACATCTCGTCGTTGATGCTGGAAGCGCGGACGTCGAGCGCTCCCCGGAAGATGAACGGAAACCCGAGGACGTTGTTGACCTGGTTCGGATAATCCGAGCGCCCGGTCGCCATGATCACGTCATCCCGAACCGAGAGCGCATCCTCCGGCAGGATTTCCGGATCCGGGTTGGCCATCGCGAACACGATCGGGTCGGCCGCCAGCGACCTGACCATCTCCTTCGTGAACATCCCGCCGACGCTCAGGCCGACGAGCACGTCGGCTCCGACGGCCGCCTCGGCCAGGGTCTCCAGGTCCGTGTCCTGGGCGTACTTTGCCTTGGTAGGGGTAAGATTGTCCCGCTTCGTGCTGATCACGCCCTTCGAGTCCGCGAACCACAGGTTCTTCGGATTGGCCCCGAGGCGGACGTAGTGGTTCGCCGTGGCGATCGCCGAGGCCCCCGCGCCCGAGAACACGACCTTCACTTCGTCGATCTTCTTGCCCACCAACTCGAGAGCGTTGATCAGGGCCGCCCCTGAAATGATGGCCGTACCATGCTGGTCATCGTGGAACACGGGGATGTCGAGGCGTTCCTTCAGGGTGTCTTCGATCTCGAAGCACTCGGGAGCCTTGATGTCCTCGAGATTGATGCCGCCCACGGTCGGGGCCAGCATCTCACAGAATCGGATTACGTCCGCCGGATCGGGTGCATCGATCTCGATGTCGAACACGTCGATGTCCGCAAAGCGCTTGAACAACACGCCTTTACCTTCCATCACAGGCTTCGAGGCCTCGGGTCCGATGTTGCCCAGTCCGAGCACGGCCGTCCCGTTCGAGACGACGGCGACGAGGTTGCCGCGTGCCGTGTATCGATACACGGCCTCGGTGTCCTTCTCGATCTCACGGCACGGCTCGGCCACTCCGGGCGTATACGCCAGGGACAGGTCTCTCTGCGTAGCGCACGGCTTGGTAGCGATGACCTCGATCTTCCCAGGTCGTCCCTCCGAGTGATAGCGCAGCGCTACTTCCTTCCGAATCTTGGCCACGGGTTCCCGCTCCAGTTCGATGGTCCTCATCTCCGGCCGGCGGCCCGTTCTGTGTATTCCTTTCGGGCGCTCACCGGACCCGCGAGGGGTCTTTGGGAGTCTGTTGAAGGACCACAGTGGGCCGCGTTACGAGCGCCGCGGGGCCAGACCCGAGGCGACGCGACGAATGCATAGCCTCGAGCTACGTCGAGGAGCGTCAACGAAGGAGATGGCCCGCGCCGCCGTAACCCCTTGGGCGCGTGCGTGTTGCCGGTGCATACGGCGTCACTCCTCGTCAGCGATACTGACCCGTATCGACTCCTCGTCGTTCCCTTGTCTGCCCTCGGCAAGACGCACACGCGCGACCCGCTGTGGTCCTTCAGCAGACTCCAATAAGTATACAGCAAATACCCTGCCTCCGTGCGGGCGTATTTCGGGGACCCCGCTGGGGGGCCAAACGGTCGCTGGCACTCGGTTGACACCCCCCATCAGGTACTCGAACTTGCGGCACCACCCGATCCCGGAGGAAGCCGTGGAGATCGTTCCTGGACGCATGATATACCTTGGATATGGCAGATATTGGCGGTCGGATGAGATCGTCGGGCTTCTCCCGATCGAGGAAGGCCGGGGCCCGGGTCGTCGCACGGAGGTGTACGTGGCCACGCGCGAAGACCCGGTCGTCGCCTCCCGGTCCGAGCAGACCATCCTCAACGCGATGGCCGGAGTGGACGAAATGTCCCGCTCGGCCGAGGCCGTGGCCGCCGTGGGCGCGCTCGCGGAGGAGCTGGACGAACTCCCGGCCGTCCTGAGACGCATGCTGAAGCGAGAAGGCGGTTTCGACGTGGACATGTGGACGCGCCGGCTCGGCGCCCTCCGAGGCGGAGCCGCTGAGGAGGCCGGAGCCCAGGAAGACCTGTTCGCGGGCGACTGACCCGACGCTGTACCCACCGGCGAACGGCACCGGGGGGAAACCCCGACGGCACTCGCCTGTATTCCCTTCCGTGGCAGACGATCAAGCGCTTCTCCGACATGGGCCGACCCGAGGGGTCCGGCCCCTGACCCGACCGGGCCGGGCCCTGCTGTCCATACTGGCGCTGTTTGGTCTGTGCCACCTCGCGGGGGCCTCCTCCATCCTTGCCCAGGACCCGGAGCCCGTGTGCCGACCTTATCCGGATACGGGCGCAGCCGGGTGGGACGACAGGCGGGTGCTCCGCATGGTCACCGAGGCCGCCATAGAGCGCCAGAATGCCTACTCCGACAGCACCCTTCGGGCGTTTGACGCCTACGCGGAAGGACACGTCGACTTCCTTGCCGACTTCGGCGACTTCGGGGGAGAGAAAACTGTCCGCACGGACCGTATCGCGCTGCAGCTGGAGTGGGCGCGTGGAAGGGGATCGCTTCAGACCCTCGTCGGCCGCCGAAACGTGTCGTGGGCTCCCACGCGAATCCACTACCACATCGATCACCTCAGCCTCGTGATGGAGAACTTCGGCCGCATGATCGAGGTGGGGGAGGGCGACGAGGTGAAGGACGTCCTTCATCCGATCGCCGACGGGGCAACCGACTTCTACCAGTACCGGCTGGTGGACTCCACCGCCGTGATGGTGGGTCCACACACATCCCAGGTGTACCGGATTCAGGTGCGGCCCAGGTGCCAGGACGATTCGGGTGTGATCGGGACTCTCGATCTCGACTACGCGTCCATGGCGATCGCCCGCCTGACGGCATCGTTCACCCCCTCGACCTACGTGGACCCGACGGTCAGCAGCGTGAACCTGGAACTCACCAACGGCTGGGTCGATCGGCGATGGTGGCTCCCGGTGCGCCAGCGGGTGGAGATCCGTCGCGAGCTTCGCTGGATGGATTTGCCCTTCTCGACCACCATTCGCTCGAACTTCGAGATCCTCGACTACAATCTCGATCCGGACCCGCACTACAGACTGCGAGGCGGGCACCGGGTTGCCTCCCTCCCGCAGGAAGAGCTGGAACGCTACGCGGGCTGGGAAAGGGAGGAGATGCGAATCACCGGCGAGTTCGCGCCGGAAGACTCGGCCCGGTTCGAGAAGGTACGGCGCGAGGCGATTTCGATCGCGGCTGGCCGATACCTGGGTGGCACCTCCCGGGTCCGCTTCTTCCTGCCCAACCTCTCATCCGGCTTCCGCTTCCGGCGCGCGGAGGGCGTGCTGGTAGGCGCGGGTGCGAGCTGGCGAGCCGCGGGCCGGACTACGGTCTACGGGTGGGCTGGCTATGCCTTTTCCCGGGAGAAGCCCGAAGCCATGGTCGAGCTTCGGCAGGGAGTCGGACACACCACTCTCCGGCTGGATGGGTACCTCGAACGACACACCGACATCGGGCCCTTCTCCGCTGCCGCGGGTCTCATCTCGACTCTCGGCGCCGCCTTCTGGGGCGACGACTACGTCGACCCGTACTTCCGCGACGGGGTGGCCCTCTCGGCGTCGAGTCCGGTCGGCACCTGGACGGCTACGATGACGGCCGTGTGGGAGGAGCAGAGGTCGGCGGATCTCGTCGCCGGGACCATCGGTTCCGCCGAGCCACGTGCCGTGCGCCCGATCACCGACGGCACGGACCCGCACCTGGACGTCGAGCTGACGCGGCATTTCGGGTCCGCCCTGGAAGCCGTGTGGAGCGTGGCGTTCCGCACCCAGCTCGCCGCCGGTGGAGACTTCGGCTATACGCGCTGGACCGCTTCGTTCGAAGCCACTCCACCGGACCCGGACGCCGTGTGGCAGTGGGAGGCCGCGGGAGCCGTGGCCCTGGCAACGGGAGAGCTGCCGGAGCAGCGCCTGATACTGCTCGGCGGGCGGAGCACCGTTCCGGGCTATGGATTCCGGCCGTGGGGGGGTGACCAGGCCGTGTATGCGCTGGCAGCGGTGTCGCGGGAGATCGCCTCGCCCTGGCTGCGCGTCCGAATCCTCGGGTCCCTGGGTTGGGCGGAAATCACGACCGTCTCACGGGATGCCGCCGAGAGGTTCGGTGTCACGAACTCGGAGGGCGTGCGACCGTCCGTCGGGGCTGGGTTGGGTCTGTTCTGGGACGTCGTGCGGATCGACGCGGCCAGAGGGCTCGACGACGGCCATTGGGAGTGGATGGTGAGCGTGAACCCGGCGTGGCGAACGCCACTGTAGCCCTCCGGGTCCCGAGCACCACCGACCGGACTACTTCTTCGCCTTCCGCGCGGAGCCGGCGGACTCCTCGACGCGTTCAATGAACCGGTCCACCGGAACGGATGCGATGGTCTCTCCGATCAGATCCAGGGGAAGATCTTCCAGCTTCCGGAATCGAACGCACGACTTGCCCACGTCGAAACGCTTGCCTGTGGCCCGATAGGCCTTCTCGAATTCGTCACGCGCGTCGTCGGAGATGTAGATGCCCGCCAGGTAGACGGCCATGTGGTTCTTCTGCGATGCGAGGGCGGCGAACGCGAGAGGCTGCTTGTTGTAGGTGTCCGGGTAGGTTTCGAGCGGAACTTCGTACGCGATCATCCCCCAGTTCATGGACTCGACGTAGCCGTCGGGCAGGTTCTCGAGGATCACCGACCGCACCGTCTCGATGGTCTCGCGACGATCGGCGGGCAGCTCGGCAAGGTACTGCTCTACGGTCGTGGCCTCGGAACGCATTCGGTTCCCTCTCAATCGTCAGTCGGACTGTGGATCCTCGGCTTCGACAGGAGTCTCTCGGTGAATTCGAGGCGCGCGTCGAAGTCGGATGACGAATCCTGCAACGCTCGCACCTCGTCCTGAAGACCGCGGACCGCATCCGTGAGCTGCTTCATGGCCTCCCCGTCGCCCTCCTGCAGGCGTTCCTTGTGGCGGTAATGCATGCGCTTGCCGAGAAGGACCGTTCCGCCGATTCCAAAGAGGCTTCCGAAGATCAGTACCAGGATTTCGGTAGGCAATGCGCTCTCCGGGTCAATGTGCGTGGGCGTGCTGGCTCACGGCCCCCTGTTCCAGCGTCAGGCGGGCCACAGCCACCCGAACACACCGGCCGTGAAGCAGGCGTACACGAGCCCGTCGAACGTGTTCTTGAGCGTGGTGCTCCACGCCCTCTTGTACCAGATCGAAGCCTGCCAGCCAGCGACCGTGTAGCACATGAAGGCAGTGGCTCCCACGAACCTGAACACGGCCAGGTAGTGCGCGCCCGGGCCGAGGGCGTGGCCGGCGATGTAGGCCGCGAAGACGCCGACGACCACCGAGTACAGGAACCATTGTCCGAGCTGGCCACCCATCTTGGGCACCCCGTTCGGGACCACGGTCATCATGGCCATGGGGCCCGCTTCCATCTTCGCCACGAAATCGGGCTCGCTGTAGTGCTTCATGTTGTCCGGCTTCGGCATGTGGTACTCGCCTGGTGGGATGTTGAACGGACGAAGTGCGTCCATCACGCCCTCTTCGTTCGGCAGCTTGGCGAAGTCGTTGGCGTGGTAGCCCAGGGCCATGTGAATGATCGAACTGATCACGAACACGACGAAGGCGGAGAGCAGGATCGGAAGCCAGAGCTCTAGCATCGGGACCATCGGTGCCTCCAGGCTGGGGTCGCAGGTGTCCGACCCTGCAATGGTAACCAGAAAGTGCCGGGGGAGGGAAGCTGAGTTGACGGGTCGGTCGGCCCGGGCTTCCTTTCATCAGCGTTCCGCACCGACCACGACCCCCGCAAGGATCCCGACGTGCCCATTTTGACGATGACTCTGCAGACGGCTCCGCGGCTGGAGATCCCATCCTTCGTGGATTTCCTCAACGCGCTCTGGTCTCTCTTTCCATCCGCGTTCACGCTCTTCCTGGTCATCGCCCTCGCAGTGGCCCTGCGTCACGTCCTCGAAGGCTCGTCCGCGGCATCCACCGGACACAGGATGCGCAATCAGCTCATCCTTCTCGCCGTTTCCGGGTTCGGGCTAGTTCTGGTCGTGCTGTTGTTGCCCATCGGCGACAATCTCCGTGGACAGATTCTCAGCCTGATCGGCATCGTCCTCAGCGCCGGAATCGCTCTTTCTTCCACGACGTTTTTGGGCAACATGCTGGCGGGTATCATGCTCCGCGCGGTACGCAGTTTCCGCATGGGGGACTTCATCGAGGTGGGGGGGCATTTCGGACGTGTCTCGGATCGGGGTCTGTTCCACACGGAGATCCAGACCGAGGAGAGAAACCTCACCACCCTGCCGAACATGTTTCTGGTCACGAATCCCGTGAACACGGTGCGGACCTCGGGGACCATAATATCGGCAACGGTATCTCTCGGTTACGACGTTCCCCGTACCCTCGTCGAACAGCTGCTCCTGGAGGCAGCGGAGCGGGCGGACCTGCGCGACGCATTCGTAATGACGGTAGAGCTTAAAGATTTCTCCGTCACCTACCGGCTGGCTGGCCTTCTGACCGAGGTGAAATCGCTCATCACGGCGCGGTCCCGCCTTCGCTGCGAGATGCTTGACGCCCTGCACCGGGGAGACGTGGAGATCGTCAGCCCAACGTTCATGAACCAGCGGCCGCTCACGCCCGAACAGCGATTCATTCCGAAACCGACACACCTGCACTCGGCCGGCAGAGGTCGCGGAGCATCAACTCCCGAGGAGATCCTGTTCGACAAGGCGGAGGAGGCCGAGGAGGCCGAGAATCTGCAGGAGACCGTAGCGGACCTGTCAGACAGGATCGTGGTCCTCAAGGTGGAGCTCAAGGAGGCGCCGGATGACGCCAAGCCGGACCTCGAGACCCAGGTACTCGAGCTTGAACGGGAGCGCGAACGCCTGGCGAGCAGGGTAGCGAAGATGAAGCATGATGGGCAGGGCGACGTCTGACAGCCTGGTTCGGGCGAGGTTCGGGCTCCCGAGTCAGCCCCCGGATCGCTTGACCGAGTAGCCGCGCCGGCACAGTTCCTCGACCAGCGCGTCCCGGTGCTCGCCCTGGATCTCGATCACCCCATCACGCACGGTGCCGCCCGAGCCGCACTTCTTCTTGAGATCTCGCGCGAGCTTCTCGAGATCCGCCTGGCCGAGCGGTACGCCCGTCACGACCGTGACCCCTTTTCCCTTGCGGCCCTTGGTCTGCCGCCCGACGCGCACGGTCCCGTCTCCAGCCGGAGCGCTCGCCGCCTTCTGCC
>Ga0272441_10010733_pt1 | contig 13780 bp, 22 predicted proteins | sample SSMProp6N_FD_193582 | JGI IMG/M metagenome (GOLD analysis project Ga0272441, IMG submission 193582) | Marine sediment archaeal communities from Little Sippewissett salt marsh, Falmouth, MA, United States - SSM-Prop-6N | ecosystem: Environmental > Aquatic > Marine > Wetlands > Sediment ... | reverse complement strand
TCAGCATCTGCAGAAATAACTTTTGCCAAACTGTCAATCCCCGCTTTTTTTGCATCAGTAAAGGTCGCATCATTGAGTATAGGATTTGCCTTTACCGCATAGGTTATCTCCTTATTTCTTGTTACCAGCTCTTCTAGGAGTAATTTATCAAAGAATATTTCACCTGCATTGTCAGCAAGATAAAGAATATTCTTAGATCCAGTTAGCACTTTTTTAAATCGTGGGTATGCCGTATTTACGATTTTCTTTTTAAGGGAATCGTTAATCATAGTTTCTACATTAAATCTCATCACTGAACCAAAATCAATGGCATTCCCGACAATGGCGAATTTGATAGCAGTAAGAAGCGAATCGTTTGACGTATGAATCATCTCTTTAAGCTGGGGATACAGCTTTTCTGCCATGATATTTGATTGATCCTTTACAGTCTTGTAAGGATCATCACATTTGGTTATCCTGCGTACAATCGCATGCACCGTTTTTGATGTTACCGGTGGCGGATTATCAAATGAGAGCATTTGCAGATAATTTAAGACTTCTTTCATCACTTGGGTATGCACTGCTGTATCCACTGTTACCATACGTGTCGCTTCTAGCGACTGTTTTATAAAACAAGGTATGCAATCAAGATATGTTTTCATCTAATATGCTTTTTTACGTATTTATCCATTGATTAATGATGACGATCTCTGAATGCGTGTTTGCCACAGGCATTATCTACAGTTGCTTTCTGAAGCATCCCCTGTTGAAACATGGCTATTGCATCACGCACCGTTCCAGAAGCTCCAATATAAACCTCAATACCCAGGCTTTCAAACAAACTTATGGCACGTCTTCCCAGTCCTTGGCAAATCATTGCGTTCACTCCCTCCTTTGCCATAATCTCAGGCGGATCTCCTCGGCCCCCCATATGATGACTGGTATTAGGAATAATCCGCACATCATCTGTTTCAAGATCAACAATAGTATAGGTAGGAACTCTTCCAAAATGTTCACCTATGCTATCATCTAAACCCTTTTCATCTATTGTGGGTACACATATTTTCATTGATGTTTCCCTCCATTCACTGCTTTTTTGTCACCTATCCCTGAGTGACTGCCAACTGTGGCTCTCTCAGTTTTTTTAAGATTGCCAGCTTTAAATTGTTCAACAGCATCTTTTACCCTGCCGCTTACACCGGTAATCACTTCTATGTTTGCTGCTTGTAATGTTTGAAAAGCATTTGGTCCAATATTCCCCGTAATTACACATGTGGCTTTTTGCTGTGCTACCCGTTGGGCAGCTTGGATTCCTGCTCCTCCCGTTGCCAAGGCACTCTGATTGGATACTGCTTCCACATTCATGTCATCCGTGTTGATGAAAACAAAATAGGCACATCTTCCAAATCGAGGATCTATTTGTGCATCCAGGTCTTTTCCTGTCGATGTTATACATATTCTCATTTCATTCACCTTTTTTTTATGTTCCCTCACTGTTTTTATGCTCTTGTCATGGGTGCTCCACATTTGGGGCATTTCCTGCTATAGCATGGCTCACCAAGTTTATGGATCTCTTTGTGACCGCAATTGGGGCACAGGCATTCGCCACCAGGACCCATACCTCCTCCTCCGCCCATACCTCCTTTCCTTCCTTTGCCTCTACTGAATCCTTTACTTCTCTCCTGCATCATATATTTCACTTCTCTTTTTCATTCATATTTTTTTCAATCTGTTCCACCATTTTGTTAAACGCATTCGCTGCATCTGAATTTGCATTCTTTAAAATAAATGGTTCACCCGAATCACCTGTATCTACGATTTTTGGATCGAGGGGGACTTTTCCCAAGAAGGGAACCTGAAAATCCTTAGCTGCCTTCAGCCCGCCACCGCTTTTAAAAATATCAACAGACTTACCGCAATGAGGACAGGTAAAACCGCTCATATTTTCGATAATCCCCAGGACAGGGATGTTCATCTTCTTGACAAAATTAATCGATTTACGTACACTTACCAATGCCACATCTTGCGGGGTTGTTACTATTATCGCCCCGTCGCACTGGGGAATAAGTTGCGCAACAGTTAATGGTTCATCGCCCGTACCTGGGGGAAGATCAACAATTAAATAATCAATAGCTCCCCAGGTCACATCGCCAATAAATTGTTTCATTGCCCCCATTTTTAAGGGGCCACGCCAAATAACAGGTGCATCTTTTTCTGATAATAAAAAGCCTATAGACATTACCGTCAAATTTGGGGACACAGCAATAGGATTAAAACCCTTTTCGGAAGCCGTGATTTTTTTATCTTCCAAGCCTAGTATTTTAGGGATACTTGGTCCGTGAAAATCACTGTCTAATAGTCCAACCTTATATCCTTTTTCAGAGAGTGCAAATGCGAGGTTGGCAGACACTGTGCTTTTTCCCACGCCTCCCTTTCCACTTAATACCATAATTGTATGCTTTATATTGCTCAGAGCTTGAGTAATCTTAGTATTATCATAACCTTTTTTTTCCATTGTCACCTCCTATTTCATTGGAGCATGGTCTCAACCATATATTTGTTATCCTATTAAAAAATTAGGGGGAAAAGAAAAAGAGCCTATTTACTGGTATGGTTGCCAAATTCCATTTTATTTTTCTTTGGCAAGCTCTTGAAGTCTATCGTGCACAGCCTTGAGTTCTTTTTCTAGGTCTTTGACCAGATTTTTCAGGTAGGTTTTTTCATCTTCTTCACTAGGCTCTGGGTATATCTCAGGGTAGTATGGTACGGGGTCATAGGCTGGGTACATATCCCTCCGCCAGAATCCTCTTCCAAATCCTCTTCCCCATCCTCTGCCAAATCCGCGTCCAAAGCCAAATCCTCTTCCTCGAGGGAATCCTTTGGTGTAACCGGGGCTGTTGTATCCTGCACAGTATCCAAGTGCCCTTCCTGTCCTGGCTCCACGACCTTCGGGTCCTGTTCTATCTCCACCTGGCATATTCTTATTTCACCTCCTTGGTTTCTTTTTTTATTTCTTCAATTCTTTTTTCTATTCTATCTAGGTCACTTTTAATAACCTGTTTTTCGCGTTCTAGAATACGAATCTCGTCTTGGGAATGTATACGAGGATACGGCACAAATTCTATTGGTGGATAACCCCTTGGTGAGTATCCAAAGGGCACCAATCGAGGTCTTCTAGTTGTGTGATACCGGTACCACTGTCTGTATCCTGAATTTTTTTTTATCTCTGATTTACTGTTTTTATTACCATTCATATTTATTACGTATATATTAATATATATTTAAATTTTTTTGTTAAATTTTTAATAATTAATCGCATATATATCATTATGCCTAGATATCGACGTGGCAGGGGCCGGTGTCCCCGGTGGGTGGCAAAGTTGCCCTATGCGGATTTTTTTAAACCTGCTGGTATTCCCTTGATGAATCTTGAAATTACAACTTTGCTAATAGAGGAGTTTGAGGCTCTCCGCTTGGTGGACTCGGAGGGTTTGGAGCAGAGTGAGGCGGCACGTCGCATGGGTGTGTCAACAAAAACATTATGGAATGATTTAAAATCGGCGCGGAAAAAAATAGCTGATGCATTAGCGTATGGGCAAGGGATACAAATCCAAGGAGGAAGCTATAGGATACAAAAAGAATGATTCCTAAGGGAATTAGAGGATTCTAACTAGGCTAAGGTATATAAAAAAGCTGGAAACGTGGGTGTATATAAGTTTTTTTAAAGGGGCCTTATTTTCGTCTTATAATGGTTATCAAATGTTTTTTTTTTTGGGGGGGGGAGTATGGAAGAGTTTATCTTCCAGGAAATGTTATGCCGTATGCTAAATAGAGATTATCTGGGAAAATTAAGATATAATAGGGGTGGTAAAAGGACTATATACTCTTCTTTGGTTTAATTTTTTATATCTTTTTTTATGCTTTGGATATTCCTCTGTGATATTACTACCATTATAATCCAAACAAATAGGATAGCTATAACCATGGTCACGCCAATTGTTGCCATCTCCTCTAACATAACGGGGATTTCTGAAGGATTCTGCATAGCGGTTAGGAATGGTGGATACAGTACTACTTCTTGATGTGCTATATGCTCAACAGCAAGCATTATGACGCCTCCCCACAACATAACATTTAACCACATAATTTTCAATTTTTCAGGTATTTTTTTCCTAAATAGTGTTGTTACAATCGCAAGACTCATTGGAGCTATAAAACATGCCATTTTATTCACCTCGTACACTTTTTTCTTTTGGATGAGACATTATCAAAATAATCTCCCAAAGTATTAAAATCGGTATGATCATGACAAATCCTAAAAGTATTCCATTGGTTATTAGCCCATCGGTTTGTACCTCAAGGAATTCTCCACCGTCATAGCCAAGAACATGATCCACCAAAATCATGATTGAGGTTCCCCAAAGCATCAAACTTAAAAAATCCAGTTTATAGATCTTTGGTTTGATATACCAAATGGCAGTCACCATGATTGCTGCAATTACTGTTGTCACAAGCCACATATCGTTCTTTCCATACCAATTTTTTTACTTAACTCGAATAGATATTGCTTATTTAAAAATTTTGGATAAAGCGAATAAAAAACATATAGAGTTAGATCTATTCTATTTATTTTGATAAAAAGTTTTTTTTATTTTTTTATCAGGCTGGCTCTTGGCCATTTTTTCTATTGTATTTTTTCATCGATTAATAAGAAAAAAACGTAAACAGGTGACTTTATCTTTCCCAAAAATAAGGATTTCTTGCCTAGTAACTGTATTACCATAACATTTAGGTTTTCTTTTTTTGTAAGAGTTCTAAATGTTCCAGAATATCTTTTGAGTGGCCTGCAACTGTAACCTTGGGCCAGATATGAGCAATTATCCCTTTTGGATCAATGAGAAATGTGGTGCGCACAGCACCCAAAAATTCACGGCCAAACATTTTTTTTGGTTTCCAAACATTATAGGCTTTCATTACCTCGTGTTTGCTGTCGCTCAATAAAGTAATACTAAGATCCTTCTTTTCAGTAAACGAACAATGGCTTTCAGGGCTGTCTGGGCTTATGCCCAGTATTACGGTATTGTACTTTTCAAAGGTTTTCTTATCACGTGTAAATTGAATTGCTTCAAGGGAACAACCAGGCGTATTGTCCTTTGGATAGAAATATAATACTACCCATTTTCCCCTAAATTCTTTAAGACAGACATTATTTTTGTCTTTATCGGGTAGACAAAATTCAAACACTTTTTCTCCAACCTTCATCTAAATCACCTATTTTTTTTCTATTTGAATAAATCGGTTCTTTTATATAATTTTTTGGCAAAAACCGCCTTTTTTGGGAATTTTATTCCACTAGATATAGAAAACGATGGTTTGCCTCTTAAAATCGCCCTTCAAATCGCTCCTTTGAGAGGCGAAATGTTAAAAGTGCGTATTTCCAAAATAATATAATTGGGCTTGGTGGCAAAAATATAAATAATGATATGCAAAATAGGCAAATAATGTAATGTAAACTATAAACTTTAAAATTATATAAAAAAGGAAAAAAAGGGGGAAAAGGAAGTTATTAGCACTAAGTTTATTTCTTAACTTAGTTTATTTCTTAACTTGTTGTGCACGAAGTCCTTTCTCGGTTTCCTGTACGTCGTATTCTACGTTATCTCCTTCACTGATTTGTGTTCCGCTAAGGACATCGTCCTTGTTGACATAGGCGTCTTTACCATCTTCTCCTGTAATGAAGCCATATCCTTTGAAGGAGTTGAACCATTTTACTGTTCCTTTCATCTATTTCACCTCCTCAGGCATTGTTGCCTGGAGTTTTGCAAAAGAACGCAAACAAGAAATCTCAAAATTTTGTAAAAAACATAACTATGAAACTGGTTGCTGATATTCCTTTGTAGGTACCCTACAGTAGCTACTTACTTATATAGGTTCCTATACAGAGAGACAGGGGAGGATATTTAAAGCAGTTTTTGGCGAAATAATCATATACAAAAAAGAGAAAGGAAAGGTAGTTTGAGAAAGAATAGTTAGTATATTTTATTATTTTGTTTTAAATTAATTTATGTTAATACGCCAAATAACTGTTAAATTATTAATTGCATTAGGTTAAAATTTTTTCCCTATAATATATTATCCAATTTTTTAATTCTACAAATTATAACTATTTTAATTGAGTAATAATGCTACAATAGAATACAATATAAATTCCAATATCATATATGATTGCTATGAAAATTAAAACATCAATATGGACATTGCTATCAGCAATATTATTTACTATTACAACAATGTATTATTACTGGAAAAATTCAGATGATACTGTTGGAATTATCATATTTTCACTTGCAACAATATTCTTCTACATTGCTACTATTGGTAATTGGAAAAGTGGGAATTAATATCGCTTTATTCAAATAATAATGCTACATTTTAAATCATATCAATTAATTAAATACTGATGGAGTTTTATAATGAACCATGTTGTTTATCTTGATGCAAAAGCAAATGAGATGGAAAGAATTCTTACTAATAAAAAAACAATGATTATTAGAGGTGCTACTGGTAGGAAAATACCATATGGACTTGTTAACAATGGAGATATTTTATATTTTATTAATAATAATGCAGAGGGGATGATTAAAGCAAAAGCAGAAGTCTTTAATGTGATTAATTCTGAAAGGATGGATAAAGAAACTTCAATTTCCCTAATTAAAAAATTTCAGGTTACACTTCAATTAACTGAGAAACAATTTCAAAAATGGGCAGGTAAAAGATATATTGTACTTGTTGAAATAAAAAATGTAAAAGAAATAAAACCTTTCCATTTTAATAGAGATGATTTTAAAAACAAGATGGATGATTGGTTAATATTTGAAAAAATTAATAATATCAAAAAATGAATCAATTTATTATAAAATATTAAATTCGCTTTAAATGATTTGAGGCATTAAAGATGAAGAATGATGAATGTACTATCTATATCATAACTAAAAATGGTTCAACACAGAGTTTTCGTAAAGAAAAAGATGGATGGAAACAAACCAGTTCAAAAGGGATAATACGAAGTTGTACTGCTGAACAGGTAATATCTCATATCTTGCCACCATTAGCATTTGGACATGTTACTCTAAAAGTTGTGCCCGACAATAATAAAAAGAAAAAATAAGGTAGTTTAGAGTAGATTATGTTTTATTATTTTTACTGAAGTTTTTTTAAGGTTTTTAGATAAATGTTTTTAACACCGTTATTCTTTTCTTCCTTTGCATTCTTAGTAAAAATAGAAATAAGTTCCTTTTGTCTTTTTTGATTATACTTTGCTGTTTCTGAAAGGGCATAGGCAGCACACCAGCGAACAACGGTGCTCTTGTCTTTTGTATTTAATAATAATTTGGGAATAGCCTTTTCCGCTTTATAAGGATATTTTTCAGCCATGTTCCCTATTGCTTCAGGTATGCCCCATTTGACTCGTGATGCTTTATAATCGATATATTCTACAAGGGTGTCAATAAAGGGTGCGAGAATCTCTGGTTTTTGTTTTGATATATGTTTCATTGCATCAGCACACGTACCTTTATCAACGTCAGATGCTGATGTAAAAAATTCAATAAATTCCTCAGCATTTATTTTATCATTGCATACTGCTTCAACCAACTGTACCTGTTTTTCTTTTGGTTTGCCTTTTGATTTTAATATGTCTTTAATCATTGTCATACTAATTTAGGTATTAAAAACAGTGTTTTTATAATTTTAATTTTATCTTCAATTAAACAGTATATTTAATAAATTTATATGCTATATGCTAATCAAGTGTAATAATGATGAAGAAGAGAGAAAAATCCAAATCAGAAACTATTGGAGAATTTGTTTTTGTTGGACCTTTAATGATTGGTATTGGTCTTGGCATTTATATCAATCAAGTTGCTGTTGGTGCATTGGTGGGATTGGGTGTTGGTTTTATCCTTTTTGGTATAGTTAAAGCATTAATGAAATAAAAAAATCAATAAAGCAATAAGCAAGATAAATTTATTTATTTTCTCTATTTTTTTATCTTTTAAAGATTGTTTTTATCTCTTTGGATAATACCTTTATGTTTAGAGTAAAATGAAGAACTATGAATCCTGACATGAGGATGCCGCTATAATTATGCATGGATTCTTATCTAGAAGGATTGATAAATCTATTTAACTATCAAGTGGTAAGTGAGGGAAAAAAATAATTAAAAAATATGATGTAATAATTGTTGGTGCTGGTCCGGGGGGTTTGAAGTGTGCTGAAATTCTAAAAGATACAAGTTATTCAGTTCTATTAATAGAAAAGAATGAAGTTATTGGACCTAAAACGTGTGGTGGTGGACTAACCCCTTTGGTTAATATTACTGATTTTCCTGAAGAGAAAACAATGGTTTTTAATAAACAAAATACTGTTTTGAATGGGAAGGAATATACAATCACGTTTATTTCTCCGTTGAGGACTATTGATAGGTTTGATTTAGGGCAATATCAATTATCAAAGATAATTAATTCAAAAAATATCAAGTTATTAATTGGTACAAAAGTCAATTCGATAGATGACAACAGGATAGTAACAACAAAGGGTGTATTCCAGTTTAAATATTTAGTTGGAGCAGATGGGTCTCATTCCATTACCAAAATATATCTAGGGTTAAGCTCTAAAAGATATTATGGGATATGTTGTAGTGTACAAAAAGTCGCCAATGATTTAGTTTGGGAATTCAAACCAAATAAGATAGGTTCTGGGTATTTTTGGGTATTTCCTCATAAGAACCATACGAATATTGGTATCTATTTCAATCCTAGCATTCTCCGTCAGAAAGTGGCAATAAAATTCTTAAGGAAATATATAGAAAAAAAAAGGATATAACTTATCGGAAATCAACTTTCATGGTGGTTCAATAAATTATCAATATAATGGCTGTATTTTTGGTAATATTTTTCTAGTTGGCGATGCAGCTGGTCTTACATCGAAAATTTGGGGTGAAGGTATATCCTATGCTTTAACAAGTGGAGAAGAAATAGGGAAAAAAATCATAAATCCAGACTATAAAATGCATAAGTTAAAGAAGATATTAAAAATTAAGAAGAGGCAAGACAGAATAAGTGATTTATTTAATTTAGTGCCATTTCTTCAATATTATTTGATAAGATTGTTTATAATGTTAATGAAAGGAAGCTGGATGCATTATTTTTTTGGAACAGCTGAAAATATATAATTAACATATATAATGCCAATATGGATGTTGCTCATTACCGTGAATTAGCAACCCCGAAATACCTAACGGGTGAAATAGATAGTAAAACACTAGGTGCACTATTGGCAACTATTGATTCGCAGGACGAAAAAAAATCACTACAAAAGCACAATCCAGCCTATAGCTGAGTTTTACAAAACCCACCAGATTGGGGGGTTTTATTCCACTAGATATAGAAAACGATGGGTTTATAAAACTATGTGGGATTACAGAAAGGAGGAATACAATGTCCCGGGAAGATTTTCAGTCATTTATACCCTCAGAGCGTACCATACCTGAATTAACGATAAAAGCACTTCTTGTGGGTGTACTCCTTGCTATTGTGATGGGATCCGCTAATGCGTATCTTGGTCTTTATGCAGGTATGACTGTCTCTGCCGCTATACCCGGGGCGATAATGTCTCTTGCCTTGCTTAAACCCTTTAAAGGAACCATCCTTGAAGTCAATCTGGGAATGATGGGAACAGCAGCTGGTGAAGCCCTGGCAGCTGGAGTTATCTTTACCATCCCTGCCCTTGTTGTTTTAGGGGTATGGGAAGACATTCATTATCTAGAAACAACGTTTATTGCCTTGATTGGTGGAATTTTAGGGGTACTCTGGATGGTACCACTCCGCAGGGCATTAATTGTCCAAACTGATCTTCCCTTCCCCGAAGGAATTGCTGTGGCGGCGGTATTAACAACAACCGTGGGCGAAGGGGGGGAAAAGAAAACCAATAAAGGCAGTAGCCAAAGCATATGGATGCCGGTGGGTGCCCTTTTGGCTGCTCTGATCAAATTCTGTCAGGTTTCCCTTAATCTTTTCCGGGGTGTCACTGAGGATATTGTTTCCATAGGCAAGTATACCATTTTGGGAAAAACCAGTAAAGGCTACCTCTATGGTGGGGTGGCTTCATCTCCAGCCCTTTTGGGTGTGGGATATATCATTGGGCCCCGTATTGCATCTTTTGTTTTGTGCGGGGGGCTAATCAGCTGGGTCATTATTACCCCCCTGATTATCCTTGCCAGTGGATTACCTCAACCCGTTGGACAATACGTCGAGCTTGGGCCTCTTCTGGGGGGATTTTATACTATCTGGGGTGATCAGGTCAGATATATCGGTGTGGGTGCCATGGTTGTGGGAGGACTGTGGACCATTTGGAGTTTACGAAATAATTTGGTCAGTGGCATCAAGGAGGCAATCATGGGCATTCGGGGGAAAGATACAGGGTCAAAAAAGAGAACAAATCAGGATCTTGCCTACAAAAAAGTTTTTTTAGCTATTGCCCTCATGGTAATCCCCATGTTTCTTTTATATACCTGGATTTCTGATCTTATGGCTCTATCTGCATTTATGGCTGCTCTTCTTTTATTGGTGGCCTTTGTTGCATCAGCTATAGCAGGATATATGGCGGGTCTTCTTGGATCATCCAATAACCCTATCTCAGGGGTCACAGTATCTGTTCTTCTCTTTGTCAGTCTCATATTATTAGCTTTTGGTGTCACGGGTGCCGGCGGTATGGCCATTGTCATTGGAATGGCAGCTGTTGTGTGTTGCGCCGCTGCTATTTCAGGAGATGTTCTTCAGTCCATGTCCTCGGGTCATATGATTGGTGCCACACCCTGGAGGATGCAGATTGCCGAGATGGTTGGGGTCATTGCTGCTGCTCCCATACTAGGTCTTGTGGTTACCTCTTTGCATTCGGCCTATACCATTGGAAGCCCCAGTCTTCCTGCCCCACAGGCATTTCTTATGGCTGGTGTAGTCCGTGGTGTTATTGGAGGTGAAATGGTGTGGCCATATGTAATTGCTGGTGCTGTTCTTGCCATTATACTAATCCTTATGGATCTTCCTGTTCTCCCGGTTGCTATTGGTACTTATCTTCCTTTTTCTCTTACCATCCCCATTTTTGTGGGGGGTGGTGTCCGGGCAGTGGTTGATAGAATCATTGACAAAAAGTCTCCTCGAAGTGGTGAAGAAGAAATTGGTGACTGGGAAATGGCGGTTAAACAAAAAGGAGTGAATCCCAAGGAAAAGGCACGACGAACAGGAATCCTATTTACTGCAGGATTGATTGCAGGAGAGGCATTGATGGGTGTTATTGCCGCATTTCTTATCATTGGAAATATCGATCTTAAAATTTTCAATGTGGCGCCCTCATGGCCTGGTCTTTTAGTATGGGGATATATCGCCTTTTTGATTGGCTATCTTGTCCTTCGGGAATTTACCCGGTCTCAGGGAAAAAGGAATGCCCAAGCATAAAGTAGTATATTCCATTAAGAAAGCTGCCCTCCCCCTCAGGAAAGCAGAATGGTCTAATCAAGACGATTATGTCCGCATCAAGGTCCCGAAATTTCAAGGAAAAATTGGGAAACTGCTCTGCAGGCTACTTCGTCGTGATCCCCATATCTTTCTTAACCTTGATCACCTTGGATCATGTGTATGGAAACACTGCGACGGGCATCATTCCGTAGAGCACATCCTTACAAACTTACAAAATAATTTTGCTGAAGAACACTTGGAGGAAAGACTGGTACAGTTTTTATATGATCTAGAAAAAAATAATCTTATCTCTCTGGAGTCTTCCGAAAAGGTTATGGAAGATGATTCTATAACATGAACAATGAGGCATAGACGTTGCAGAAAATTACTTACGGAACTGGGAAGCGCCACCCGTTGGGAGAAAATAGTTTTATTCATTCCCTTTGCTGTCCTCATTGTTGATGCTGAAATATTTTATTATTCCCTTCTCCACCATGACGAAGTTCTTATTTTTGCCTCAGGTTTTGTTTTGTTTCTTTCCATTATAGAAATCATTGCTGCCCTGAAAGATATCCATGTGTATGTTACCAGTTCAGTACGACAAATGGGATTAGAAGAAATCGTACGGGAAACCATACAAGAAATGGGTGATCCATTAGTCAAGGAAGTGGTAGAAAAAGTACGACAGCGTTATCCACATGAAGGATACGGACGTGGTGAGATATATCATTTAGTCTGTAAAATTTTAGATGAAAAAAAATACTAAGGTCTCCCATTCCTCTACTGTTTCATTATATTGCAGTACCTTCCCGTTTGTTTTTATAGGGTCTACTCTTAACCTGATATCGCTGAGCTGCAAACACAAAAGATTTTATGAGGATACCCTATTTGCAGTAAAATGGGACAAACATGGGATAGGATAGGGGATATCCTTGCAGGAAAAGCAGGAGACACGGTACAGATACGGGGATGGATTCATCGCACCCGAAGCAGCGGCAAACTCATTTTTCTTCAGGTGCGGGATGCCACGGGTATAATCCAGGCAACAATTGAAAAAGGAGGGATTTCTGACACTGACTTCGAGGCGGCAAGGAAGGCATTAATTGAATCCTCTGTTAGTCTCAAAGGAAAGGTATTAAAGGATAAAAGGGCCCCTGGTGGATGGGAAATACATCCGGAGAGTTTCACAGTTATCAATTATGCTGATGTCTTTCCCATAACAGAGCAACACAGCACCGAGGTCCTGCTGGATCATCGGCATCTCTGGGTTCGTTCCCAGCAACTCACCCAAATCATGAAGATTAAAGCCTCTCTTCTACAGATCATTCGGGAGTGGTTTGCGACACATGATTTTTTTGAAACAACCCCCTCTGTAATTACCACTAATGCTGCAGAGGGAGGGGCAACCGCTTTTACCTTCAAATATTTTGACCAAAAGGCCTTTCTTTCCCAAACCGCTCAAATGTATCTTGAAGCTTTGATCTTTTCCCTGGAAAGGGTATGGTGTCTTACTCCTTCTTTTCGAGCGGAGAAATCCCGGACACGACGCCATCTCATAGAATACTGCCATCTTGAGGCAGAAGAAGCTTGGCTTGATAATAACCAAAATATGGCTCTGCAGGAAGACCTTATCAGTTATGTCTGCCAGCAGATCAGCACCACGTGTACATCCAGCCTTGAAGTTCTTGGAGTCAACCCTTCACATCTTCAAAAAATAATCTCCCCCTTTCCAAAGATCACGTACAAGGAGGCCGTTACCCGTTTACAAAAAAAAGGATTTGATTTCGCTTGGGGTGATGATTTTGGGGTGCTTCATGAAAAAGCTTTAACTGAAGATGAGGAAAAACCCTTGTTTATTACCCATTTCCCCCAGGAAATTAAAGCATTCTATATGAAATTGTCCCCGGATGGGAAAACAGTTGAATGTTCCGATATGTTAGCCCCTCAAGGATATGGGGAAATTATTGGGGGCAGCCAACGGTCTGAGGACATATCATCCATGAAAAAGAGGCTTAAAAAACAGGGGGCAAGACTGGAGAACTATGAATGGTTTTTTGATCTGCGACGTTTTGGATCCATTCCCCATTCTGGTTTTGGCATGGGTATCGAGCGAGTATTATGCTGGATTACCCAGCAGGAACATATCAGGGATATGACACCGTTCCCCCGATTGGTACGACGGGCCTATCCCTAATCACAATCTTTAAGAGAGAGATGGCTATTAGGGCTATTCAATGGCTATAGATCCTAAAAATCTTTCACCCCAGATACAAAATCAATTGGGTCAA
>Ga0272441_10010732_pt1 | contig 13782 bp, 10 predicted proteins | sample SSMProp6N_FD_193582 | JGI IMG/M metagenome (GOLD analysis project Ga0272441, IMG submission 193582) | Marine sediment archaeal communities from Little Sippewissett salt marsh, Falmouth, MA, United States - SSM-Prop-6N | ecosystem: Environmental > Aquatic > Marine > Wetlands > Sediment ... | reverse complement strand
CGCCATAAACGATGCCGTGGTGGCCGTGGCCCGACCAGTCGACCGCAGTGGCTCCCATTGCTTCATCCAGCGTCCACCAGAGAGTGAGGCTCGGGTCCGTAACCGCCACCTCGGGTACCGTCGTGAAACTCCAGACGTCGCCCTTTAGCGGCACGGTCCCGGCAAACTCGTCCACTCGCCAGTAGTACGTCGTATCGGTGGCCAGCGGACCGGGATCGTACGTCGCATCGACGATCATGAACCCCTCAGTCACCGCGTCGTTGATCTCGTCGAAGCTCTCGCCGAAGTAGACCGTGTGGAACAGCGCTGCTATACCGGGCTCCCACACGAGGTCCTGCTCCGGATGCGCGAACTTGACCCTGTCGGCCGGCGAGGGATTCCAGGCCACCGCCGGGCGGACCCAGAAACTCGAAACTTCACCTTTCCACGGGCTGTCGGGATTCGTCTCATCGATTTCGTCGACTCGCCAGTAGTAGGTTTGGCTGGGCGTCAATCCTCCGTCATAGGGGGCCGCAATTCCCACCATGAGGGATTCATCCGTTGTGGCAACGGGCTCGACCGTTCCCGCATCGACTTCCTCGAAGCTCTCACCGAAGTAGACAAGGTGCGATGCGGTCAACTCGCCCGACAGCCACTTGAGCGTTTCAATCGTGGTTTCGATCATGACGCCGTCTCCGGGTTCGGTCGGGACGGCAAACGGGTACGGCTCTCCGAGCATCAGGCCGCGAAGCTCCACAACGTTCAGTGTGTGGTCGTACACGCGCACATCATCGATCAAGCCGCCGAACGGACTGCCGGCCCTGTCACCCAGCGTCACGATGAAGTCAGCCGCCGGGCCGGCATGCAGATTGATATCCACCGTATCGACCTCATAGCCTTTGTTCAGATCGCCATCGATGTAGACCTTCATGGTGTCGCTGGTTCCGTCCGTGTCGAAGGTAATCGTAACAGCGATGTGGTGCCATTGATCATCGTTGACGACGGCGGTGGAACTGAGGGACGTCAGTGCCCCGACGCTGTGGGCCCGCACCATGATGACGCCGGAGACTTCCACGGTAACGGAGCGATTACCCTGTATGTGGGCGGCCCCGGCAGGCCCGAGGCACATGATGGTCTGGATGGCGGTGCTGGGCGGCGTCTTGATCCACATCGTCCAGGTGACCTCGCCCGAGAGGCCGGCAAAGCCCTCGGTCGCGCTGGTTCCCGGCATCTCGATCCGATCATCCAGCCCGTCGCATTTGAGGGCGCCGTCAACGATTCCCTCCACCCATTGGGGATCGCCGAAGAGGACGCCATCATGGCCGTTGTCGGAACTGTCTACGGCAGTGCCGTCGAGCTTCCACCAGCCGACCAGATCGGCGTTGGCTGCGCTGCCCAGGGAGAATCCCAGTAAAAGGGACAACGTGATTACGTACGTCAGTTTGGCAGACATGACAATCCTCCTCTAAACGTAGAATCAGCAAAAGTTGTACTCTGGTCACACGCCAGACAATTCTGGGTTTGGGTTAATTCAAGGGTTTGGTGCGGCCCTCCCTTTTGGATTGTTCGAGAAGGTTCTTGAGGCGGCGGACAATGGGTCCGTGGTCGGGATCGTTGTAGAGGTTGTTCTGCTCGGTCGCATCGGTCTGCATGTTGTACAGCTGGCCTGGCAAGCCGTCGCCTTTGCCCGACCATCCCCCGGAGCCGACTCCGTCGATGAACTTCCATTTGCCTTGTCGGATCGCGAACATGCCGTTGCCGGAGTGGTGGACGACCGCTTCGCGCACGGGCCCGTCAGGCGGCTGATTCAGCAGATGGGGCAGGAAGCTGAAGCTGTCTTCGCCGGCGTTTCGGGGTAGGTTGAATTCCAGGATTTCGGCGCACGTGGCGATCAAGTCGACGTGGCAGATGGCCTCATCGCATACGGCGCCCGCTGTGGTGTGTCCGGGCCAGCGGGCGAGAAACGGGACGCGATGACCGCCTTCCCAGGCATCGGCCTTGATGCCGCGGTAGACGTGGCTTGGATTGTGCCCGAACTTGCGGACGGAGTTGGTCGGACCGCTCATGTTCGTCCCGTCGCGGCCGGGCGAGCCGTTGTCACTCGTGAAGATCACGAGCGTGTTCCCGGCAAATCCGTTGCGCTCGAGCGCCTCGAGCACCCGGCCGATAACGCGGTCTACTTCGTAGACGAAATCGCCATAGGCTCCGGCCTGGCTTTTGCCCCGGGCCTGGGCGTCGGGAGCGATGGGCGTGTGGGGGGCGGTCAGAGGCATGTAGAGGAAGAAGGGATTTTTCGTGGTCTGGCGAAAGGCCTCATTTTGCGTTTGCCCGCCTTTGGCGTCGATGTATTCTTCCGCCTTGCGGCCCAGGGCGGGCAGGATCTCCTCCAGTTTCCAGCCTTCGAGCATGGGCCCGGGCGAGCCGAACATGCTCTTGGGCTTGGGCACGGTCGGTATGCCCACGGTATGCTCGTTTTCAATAAAGCAGTACGGCGGGAAATTCGGCACGTCGGTGCCGAAGTAATAGTCGAATCCCCTCGTCGTTGGGCCTTCGGTGATCGTCTGCGTAAAATCGACATTGGCTCCGGCCTCGGTCGTGTTCTTGCCCATGCCCACAGGATCCTTCCCGTCGGTGGTGGGCCAGTTCCAGCCGAGATGCCATTTGCCGATACAGGCCGTATCGTAGCCGTGTGCCTTGAGGAGTTTGCCGACCGTCAATCGATCGGACGCGATCAGCGGCTTGTCCCAGCACCAGAGAACGCCCCTCTTGAGGCGCGTCCGCCAGGCGTAGCGTCCGGTCAGGGCCCCGTACCGGGTCGGCGAGCAGACGGCCGAGGGTGAATGGGCATCGCTGAAGCGCACGCCTTCCGCGGCCAGGGCGTCGAGATGGGGCGTCGGAACCTTGGACTCGGGATTCTGACAGGCTACGTCGCCGTAGCCCATATCGTCGGCCAGGATGAAAACGATATTGGGCGAGGCCGTCTCAGCCCGGCCTTCGTTTTGCGCGAGGGCGCGTGCGGCAAAAAAGGGAGCCGTCGTCGCCGAACCGGCGGCAAGCAACCATTGTTTCAAGAAGTCACGTCGATGCATCGTTTACCTCCACGCGATGGGACGACTGTGTCCCTGTTCCTTGTAGAGTTCGAGAAGTGCCTTGAGATCGTCGACGACGGCCTGATGTCCGGGATCGTTGTACAGGTTGTTCTGCTCCTGCGGGTCGGCTTGCATGTCATAAAGCTGTCCCGGGAGCCCGTCGCCCTTGCCCGACCAGCCGCCTGAGCCCACGCCGTCGATGAATTTCCACTTGCCTCTGCGAATGGCGAAGACGCCGCTGATCGAGTGATGGACGACGGTTTGGCGCATGGGGCCGGTGGGCTGCCTGCCCTGGAGACGGGCGAGAAAGCTGATGCTGTCCTCTCCCGCGTCCGCAGGCAAGTTCTGCCCCACGATCTCGGCGCACGTGGCCGTCAGATCGGTCAGGCAGACCAGCTCATCGCACCGGCTGCCCGGCGTCACGGCCGCCGGCCAGCGGGCCAGGAACGGAACGTGATGTCCCCCGTCCCAGACGTCGGCCTTCTGGCCTCGATAGATGTAGTTGGCCTCATGACCGAAATTTGGCGAGCCGGTCGAGACGCCGTTGTTATGCTTGCCGATATGAGCCTCATGCGAGCCGTTGTCACTCGTCAGGATCACCAGGGTGTTGTCGGCGATGCCGTGAGCGTCGAGCGCGTGGAGGATCTGTCCCACGGTCCAATCCACGAGGGTCACGAAATCCCCGTAGATACCGGCCTTGCTCTTCTGGTTGTTTTGCTCCAGCGGCAGCCACGGCGTGTGCGGCGCCGTGAGCGGAAAGTACAGGAAGAACGGCTTGTCCGGATGATCCTGGCAGCAACGGTCAATGAATCCGACCGCTTTCTCCGTGATCCGGGGCATGACCTCCTCGTGTTTGAAATCGTCCGCAATCGGCCCGCCGCGGTAGAAGGCCGGATAGGGCGATGCGGCAACGGTCTCCGTCGGTGGGCGCGTCGGCAGTCCATTCTCTAAATAGACGTACGGGGTCATATCCAGCGACGCGGGAATGCCGAACCAGTAATCGAAACCCACTTCATTGGGTCCCGGCGTCAGCGGCTTGCTGAAGTCGGCCGGCTGCTTGTTGGTAAGGCCCAGGTGCCATTTGCCCACGCAGCCGGTACGGTATCCGTGCGCCTTGAGCAGCGACGCCACCGTCGTCCGTCCCGGCTCGATCAGGGCCCGGCTGTAGCCGTTGAGCACGCCGCTCGTGAGGCGCGTCCGCCAACAGTATCGTCGCGTCACCACCCCGTATCGAGTGGGAGTGCAGACCGCCGAACCGCTGTGGGCGTCTGTGAATACCATTCCCTCCCGCGCCAGGCGATCTATGTGGGCAGTGGGAATCTTCGAGTCGGGATTGAGACAGGCCAGGTCGCCGTAGCCCATGTCGTCGGCCATGATGAAGATGATGTTGGGCCGTTGGTTTTTCTGCCGGGCCCCGGCGGCCTTGAATGCGGGGCCGGCTATCACCGCTGCGCCCGCGGCGGAAACGCATTTTCTCAAGAACGTACGTCGATTCATTCACATTCTCCTAAACACCGTCTTTATTCGAAGGACTCGTCTTTACTTGATGTAGAGCGTAGCGGCAACGAAGCTGCACGTCACGGTCAGTACTGTGTATGCGGCTCGTACTTAGTCATCCTGTCGAAATACTTTTTCCAGACGTAATCCTGACGGCTGTGGTCAACGTGATACGTCACACCGCCGCCAAATTCCTGGATCTCGCGGTCCAGATCTTTCATAAATTCACTGTGCCCGTCCGTATAGGCGACATTGTACCCGTTCTTGTGGTGGTACTCAACGCCCCGGGCCGGATCGGAGAACATGTCGGCCATGAAGGCCGTGCCGCCGCTGTCCTGGACGGAGTTGACGGCGCGCCATTTGTTCTCATCCCACAGCGACCGGTAGTGATAGGTCGTCTGCACCCAGGATTGATTGGGGCCCAGATCCTCGGGAATGGTACCTCGCGGCCATCCTCCGCCCTTGTTGGCGGGATCTGGCGGGAGCTTTGCGTATTGAAGCGTGGGATTGTTGTTGCCGGGGCAATAGAACAGCTTGGGTTCGGTTATCAGTTGGTGATAGAAGAGCAGGCCGTGAGCCATGAAACCCCTGGTCTGAGGGTCGTTCTGACGACCGCTGATCCAGACGGCGTAGCTGCCCGATCCCGGCGACACTTCCATATGGCAGTAGGGGAACTGACCATTGTTGTCGTTGCTGTAGAGGACGCCGGCGTAGCCGCAGGATTTCAGATGGGCCGCACAGGCCGTCCGGCGAGCCTGGTGTCGCGCCTTTTGCAGAGACGGCATCAGGATGGCCATCAGCAGGGCGATAATGGCGATGACCACCAACAGCTCGATGAGCGTGAAGCCCTTTGTCTTCATCCGACGTTCTCCTGTGCCCGGATTCCCGTAACAGCCATTTACGCGAGACCTGCCGGTGACGCTCTTCTTTCAGGGAACTTTCAAATGCCCCTTCCCCGCCTTTTGGAGCGTTTGGCTTCTTTACTGCCGCTACTTTATATGATAATCCCTCGTCGCGTCGAGACTTCGCGCCAAAAACGTAAAAACCGTCGAAATGAAGAAAATTTTTGGCTCATCCGGCTCAAATACAGGGAAATCCCTCGCCAGGCCCGGGCAACGAAGGTGCCGCGGACGCGCCCGGGATGGCGGGGCCTTTCGGTGGCATTGAGCCGGGGGCTGGGAGGTTTTGGCCTGCTTTTAGTTTGCCCCGAGCATCGTGACTGTGGGGGGGCGCAGATTGGCCAGTCGGGTTTTCAACTCGGTGACCCGCCGTGTGGCGATGTCCAATGCTTCCCGGGCGATGCGCGTTCGCGCGGCCGCGGGATCGAACTGCGAGGCTCGCGCCCATTGGTGCCGGATTTGTTCGGACTGCCGCCGGAGGACTTCGAGCTGAGCCTCCTTCTCGGCCGTGTCGATGGCCATCTGGCTCAACTCGCTGTTGTACCCTTCGAGCCGGGCGCCGCCGGCCGACTTACTCAGCTCCTCGCGTCGCCGGGCCAACTCGATCTTGGCCTTTGTCAGATTCTCGTTCGCCTGGGCCAGCTCCGCCGGGGACCCACGACCGGCATCTACGTACTTTTTCACCGTACTCAGGCTGTCGATGTGCATCTGGATGAGCTTCTCCAATTCCCGCGTCACGGTGTCTTCCTTCAGCTTTCGGCCGGCCTCATGTTCAGTTCGGGCAATCTGTTCCTGCATCGCCTTGCGTCGCGCCTCCATGCCAGCCAGCTCCAGCTCCAGATTCTGGATCGCACGTGTCAATTCATACCTCTGGGACACCAGCGCCCGGACGTCCATCTCGCCGGTGGGGAGGGGCTGCCAGGCTTCCTCCGTTTCAAACGACTCCGCCGTCCCAACGATAATCACGTTGTCCTCGATCTTGTAGGTCAATTGCGCGAATCCCCCGGAGATGGCTTTGAGTATGACCTCCAAAGCGGTCTTGACGCGGACCTGAGACAGGGAGTCCAGATCGATGGGCGTGGTCGGTTCAATGTCTGCGTTATCCAGCACCTCCCGCCACATCACGGCGATTTGCAGGGGCGGCTCCACCGAATTTCTCAATATCTCGACGGCCTCGGCGAATGGCATCTCGGGGCTGAGCATGCTTAGATCCACGATGGTGTTCAGTTGGTCCTCGACTGCCGCAGTGGCGGCCGAGCGCAGGCCTTTGACCTGTGCGAGCTGTTCCTCGGCACTTTCCCACTGGGATCGGGCCAGGTCCACCTGTGCGGCGAGCTCGCGGCGATGCTGCTCGTGGATGTTCCCGAGAGTACGGCGTAGGTTTTCGACCACTGCCGTCGTAAATTCCTGGGCCACCGGCGGGAGGTCCTCGCCCAGATGCACCGAGAACTTGACGCTGACGCTTTGCTCCCGGCTCGTGGTTTGCCCGGGTGCGAGCCGGCCGCCGTACATGCCCTCCATGCCCATGCCGCCGCCCATCATGCCACCGCCAAAGCTGCCCATAGCCTGGCCGCCCATCATGCCGCCACCGTATCCGCTCATAGCTTGGCCGCCCATCATGGCGTCGCCGAATGCGCTCATGCCTGGCATCCCGCCGGATCCTCCTGCCGGTTGCTTGTCTGTGGGTTGTATGGAATTGGAAGCGTCATTCGTGCTGTTTTCCTCGGGGTTACGTGGCTCCACGGGGGCGGGCGGCTCCCCGCCGGCAGCGGGCGGATCAGCTTGTTTCATGTCCTCCGAGCCGTAGATGCCCCGCATTTGAGCCATCATCATCTCGTCGTAGTCCAGTTCCATAGGCATCCGGGACCTGGCGGGGGCCGGCTGCATCGTTTCGGATCGCATGGCCTCGATCTTGAGCAGGCTCTCGGCCTGGCGTCTGTCGGACGGGCGAACGCCCAGCACCTCCTGCGCAGCTTTGCCGACCACGCCGGGACTGTAGAGCAGGTGCATGAGAGTTTCGTTATTGAGCCAGATGACGTCGGGGTCCGTGGTGATCTTGACCATGCAGCTTGCCGTGCGCGTGTTGGAGACGGCGCCTGACGGAGTTTTGCGTTCCCCGACGACATTGTCCCGCTCTACCAGTTCCATGGACGAGGCCGTGACGAGCAGGCTCGCGATTAGGGACGCGATCAGACATTTCGAGGTTCGCATTTTTTCACTCCTTTTGTCTTCGAGTTGTTGATGCGATGTTCCTGGATTTGGGAAAGTCTCTCCCGAGCGACGTCGGCCCACTGATTCTCGGGGAAAAGCTGAATGATTTCCTTGTAGGCTTCGACGGCCGAGTCGGTTTGGCGGAGCTGCTTGTAGAGCCGGTCGGCCCGGTAGAGCATCACGAAGGCGGTCTTGTCCACCTGTCGCTCGATTTCTTCTGCCGCGTCGGGGATGCTCGCCAGTTCCGCCTCCAACGCCGTCAGTTGTTCTTCCTGCCGGTCCTTCTCGAGCACTTCATGCACGAGCTTCAACACCGCGTCGGTCTGCGCCTGCAACTGGAGGAGCTGTGCTTCAACCGTGGCAATCCGCTGCTGCGGCTGCGGTGGCTTATGTGTCGAGCGCAGGCAGATGGTCGCCAGGCCGGCTCCGATCAGAAGAACGGCCGCGGCGGGCAAGGCGGCTATCTTGAGTCGCCTGCGGGACATCTGCCGACGGATTTCACTGGCGTGCGGCTGCCGAAACACCGGGGCCCCGGCGGTTTCGTCCGCACGCTGCAGCAGTTCTTTGAGTCGTTCGTCACTCACGATTTTCCTTCGATCAGTTGGGCCAGGTCTTCTCGGAGGTGCTTTCGGGCGCGATTGAGCCGGACCTGCATGGTGTTGGGCGAGATGCCCAGAATCTCACAAATCTCATTTGTCTCAAGCTGTTGCAGGTATCGCAGGACGACGACCTCGCGGTACTTCGCCGGCAGGGCTCGTACGGCCCGGCGGATCCGGTCGAAGGTCTCGGTGGCCATTGCGGCCTCTTCAGCGTTCCGGCCGCGCGCCGGGGCCGGAACGGCGTCGTCCAGCGGTGTCCGTCGCAGACGCAAGATGCGCCGATAGCGATAGCTGCGACAGCGGTTGATCGTGATGGTAAAGAGCCAGGTTCGCAGGTGACAGTCCCCGCGAAACGTCTTGAGACCCGTAAAGGCCGCGACGAAGACGTCCTGAACGATATCCTCCACGTCCTGCGGCCATCCGAGCAAACGGTTGGCCAGTGCCGCAATCGCGGCCGAATGTTTCTCCACGATCCCGTCGAACGCAGAATCATCTCCCCGGCGAAAACGCTCCACCAGGGCCAGTTCCTCGGATTTCTTCGCCATGGCTGCCATATTAGACGCCATCGGCGGCGCAAACTTACAGAAATCCCGCCTGCTCGCGAGAAAACACGTGCGGACATAAAAAAAGCCCGGTTTGAAGCCCGGGCTCTTTCGAATAAGATGAACCGTGTAAGTACCTGTTTCTTACGCGGTTTGATGCCGGCGGCAGGACGCGTGCGGTGCGCAAGGGGGCGACTTCCTGGTGCGGGTGACGACGGCGTACCACGAAATCGCGGAGAATGCAGTGATCGAAGCAAATATGTCGTACGCCAATGGTTGTGCGAATATCGGTGAGCCCTTTTTTCCTCTCAATAGCCGAGTTTCCCCCACACCCTTCGCTGGACCCACTGCAGGTCCTCGTTGTCGGGAAACTCCTCGCCACTCCAGTAAATTGCTCCACCCCAGGTGGCCCAGTGCTTCAGTGCCTTCTGCGCCATTTCAATCGTTCGCGGGTCGGTCCATTTTCGGAACTCGGAATGACCATCGGCAAACGAAAAAGTGGTCCCCAAGCCGTGACGCGCGGGAACGGCATCCCACCAACGCGGTTCGTCGTAATACACGGTCCAACTGCCAGGAGTCAGACGACCTTCATCGATGAATACCATGCGCCTGACGGGTTGGCGGATTTCCGATCGGTTCTTGATGTAAACCCCTTTGGGAAGCGCCCCGCCCCAGTTGTGACCGTTCATCGCATCGACAATCGCGTAGGTGGCCCATTCACCGCGTACGCCCGTCGGGCACTTGAAGATCTTGGGCGAGGGGCAATAGGGGTACAGAGCGCCTTGTTCAAAGGTCTCTTGTGCCCGGGTCGTAGAGACGTGATGATCAGGGATTCGCGCCCAGGGATTCTCGCCCCAATCGGCATGGCCGTTAACGATTTTGCCGTCAAAATCATCCGCATACATGACCCAGGCAAGCTGTAGTTGCCTGAGATTGCTCAGACAACTCACCCGTTTGCCTTGTTCCCGGGCCCTTTGCAGCGCCGGCATGAGGATCGCCATGAGTATAGCAATCACGGCGACTACCACGAGTAGCTCAATCAGTGTAAACCCTTTGTGTTTCATGATTTGGTTCTTCCCTGGATTTGCCATTCGACGTTCTCTTCCGTACTCCTGCATGCAATACGGCCGATAATACCGAAACCAGGGCCTCGATGTCAACGTGTTCGGTCGCCAATGTGGCCGATGTGCTTCTCACAACGCCCCAAAACCACGAAGATTTGCCTGAGATCGGGTGTGGAAAGAAAAAAAGCCCGGTTTGAGGACCCGGGCTTTTTCGAATAAGATGAACCGTGTAAGTACCTATTTCTTACGCGGTTTGATGCCGGCGGCCTTCTGCAGGGCGCCGACTTTGTCGGTCTTTTCCCAGGTGAAATCGGGCAGGCTCCGCCCGAAGTGCCCCCCGTGGGAGGTCTGGGCGAAAATCGGCCGCCTCAGCTTCAGGTGGTCGATCATTCTCTTGGGCGTCAGCGGGAAGACGTCTCGGACGATCTCACCGATCACGGATTCGCTGATGCGGGCGGTCCCCTCGGTATCGACCAGCACCGAGACCGGTTCGGCCACGCCGATGGCGTAGGCGAGCTGGATCTCGCAGGCGTCGGCCAGGCCGGCGGCGACGACGTTCTTGGCGATGTAACGGGCCATGTAGCTGGCGGTGCGGTCCACCTTGGTGGGGTCCTTGCCGCTGAAGCATCCGCCGCCGTGACTGCCTCGGCCGCCGTAGGTATCGACGATGATCTTGCGTCCGGTCAGGCCGCAATCGCCTTTCGGACCTCCGATCACGAAACGCCCCGTTGGGTTGATGTGGAATTTCGTCTTCTTATCCACGAGCCGCTTGGGCAATACGGGTGCGACCACCTTCTCGATAATCTGTTTGCGCAGCTCCCTGTACTTTACGTCCGGGTCGTGCTGGGCCGCGATGACCACCGTGTCGATGTGGGCCGGCTTGTTGTTTTCGTACCGGACGGTTACCTGGCTTTTGCCGTCGGGACGCAGCCAAGGCAGCTTCTTTGTCTGACGTACCCTTTCGAGCTTGATCGTCAATTTGTGAGCCAGGTGGATCGGCAGAGGCATCAGTTCCGGCGTCTCCCTGCACGCGTAACCGAACATCAGGCCCTGGTCGCCGGCGCCCTGCTCCTTGTGCAGCCCCGTTCCTTCGGTTACACCCTGCGAGATGTCCGGGCTTTGCTTGTCCAGCGTGACCATCACGGCGCAGTTCTCGTAGTCGAAACCCATCGCCGGGTCGGTGTAGCCGATTCTTCTGATTGTGTCCCGGATTACTTCCGGCACGTCCACAACCGCCTGCGAGGTGATCTCCCCGGCGACGACGGCCAGTCCCGTCGTGACCATCGTTTCGCACGCGACTCGGCTGGTCGGGTCCTGGGCCAGCATCGCATCGAGGATGGAGTCGGAGATATAGTCCGCCACCTTGTCCGGGTGGCCCATCGTCACCGATTCGCTGGTAAACAGATGGCTGACCGTGTCACAGTTGGGGTTGTTCAGCTTGGATTTTTGCACCATCTCCAATGGTCCTCATTCATAGTCCATGAAATCAATATGCCGTTCTGCGACGGTTTTCCCGCCGTCCAGATACGGCTGCATCCTTGGGCAAACACGAGAATGTTCCCATAATAGGCCGTCAACTGCCGCCGTCAACCTAAAAACCGACGGTCTATCCTTACGTCGGATTGTGCCACAGCGCCGCCGCTAAAACCCGCGCGCCGTGTCGTTGATCCGCCAATCGAAGTTCACGTATTCCAGGGTGTAATTCTCCGTCTCCAGGAAATAGACGTTCTCCCGCGTCAGATACTTCGTGATGAAGTTCAGCACGGCGCGCGTTTCCGGGGCGCGGTCTTTGAATTTCTTGTCCGTGCCGTAGCGCCCGAGGAATTCCCTGCCCCGCCAGCTCGGCTTGAACAGGGCTGAAAGATGCACGGTCTTTTTGGCCCTGTCGATTCGGAATGCTTTCGGGTCGGAGAGAAACTCCCTGACCTGCTCGTCAAGCTGTTCGTCGAGATCGGCGCCGAGGTAGGGTCCGTGTCGCAGGCGGGGGCTGGACCGGGTGGCGTACGTGACGGCCAGATACGCACGCGGGTCGTCGAATCTCTGGCGGAAGAAGCGACGTTCCACCGTTGTCAGTGTGAACTCCTCGTCCATGACGATGAATTTGTAGTCGGTCCAGATTCCCTTGATGTGCCGGATGTCGCTCGGGGGCCACGTCAGGCGCAGCCACCAGGACGATTCGATCGGGTAGTTTCGCGCGATCGTCTCGAGCATCTTGAGGTTGTACACATTGATCCAGAACGCCAGCTTTTCCTCCCGTGGCCAGGCGGCATAGGCGTTGGGGTCCAGATCGTCCAGTTGCATCAGGAGTTGCTTCAGTCGGAGCCGCTGGCGGCGCAGCGTGCCGTAGTCCACCCGGCCGTCCTGGCGAACGTGGTTTTGCAGAATGCCCGCATACTGCTTGACGAAGGAGGGCAAAGCGGTCGCCTGGCCTTCAGCGACGATGTCTTGCTGCTCCGGCTGGACTTCAACCGCGAGCGGTTCGTTCGGTTCGGCGACGACCGCGCCGTTGGGTTCGACCGCTGCTTGCGGTGGTCCCGCCTCGGAAACATCGGGCGCCACGATCTCCGTCACATTGGGTTCGGGCGGTTTGGCCACGTTCGGTTCGGTGATTTCCTCCGTCGGTACGGCCGCTTCTTCCGCTACGTCGACGTTGTTCGGTTCCGTTGTCTCGCGGGCGTCTTGCGGGCCCGGCTCCGGTTCTGTTGCGGTGTCGTTCGGTTCCGGCAACGCCGGCGCGGGTTCTGCGACCGCAGCGGTGTTCGGCTCGACGGGCGCAACGATTTCCGGCAGCGGCGCGTCCTGTTGCTCCGCAGGTCCCGCGCAGCCGATCAATAACGCCAAACAGCCCCAAATGCCACAAATCGTCAAGAAACGCTTTGTCATCCAGTCTTCCCGGGTAACACGTCACATCCGTTCGGTCAGAAAGGACCCAGGATAAGATATACGACGACAAATGCAACGTTTTGTTCGCGCGCTTCGGGCCTACTCCTCGACCGTTTGCGTTTCCTCGGTCTGCTGAATCTCCCGGGCGGTGGCCTTTACGAAGGAGGTGAAGTCCTCGTAGGCCTTCTGCGCCTTCTGCACGGCGGTCCCGACCGTGGGCTTGATGTCCTGCCAGGTGTCGGCTCCGGCATCTTTGGCCTTCTCCAACGCGGCCCGCGCCTCGCCCAGCGCGCTCTCGAAGCTCTGGCTCAGCTCGCTTGCTTTTTGCCGGGCCCGTTCGTCCTCAAAGCCCGCTTCCTGCCGCCACTGGTCGAACTGCTGCTGGAGCTTGTCCAACTGTTCCTTCGAGCCCTGCACGAGCTGGTCTTTTTGCTGAGCCAGCAAGTTCGCGGTCGCTTGCAGGGTTTTTGTGGCCTTTTTCTGTAGCTGCCGGCCGGCGGTCTCGTTCGCATCGGGTGACTCCGGCCCGCTCTTGCGACAGCCCGCCGCACAAAACACCAGCGCAACTGCCAGCACTGCAATCTCCATGCATCTGCTCATGATCGATCCCTCCCAATTGGATCAGGTTTACGTAGCTGCCACCAAACGATATCGATTCCCTCCCACCATTCGCCATTCTACGCCCGCTGCCGCGCCAACGCCAGTGCCATCGGCGCAATTCGATGCGTGGGCCAACCGAGGGTGCGCCTATGCGGCCTTGGGATTTGGCATTTGGTATTGGGTATTTGGCATTGGGCACCGGGTGTAAGACGCGCAACCGTCGAAACCCACCAACCCTTCACACCTTTCACACCTTTCGCACCTTTCGGTTGCCGTTCGCCGCGGACGTTACGAAATGCGGCACTACCGCGCGTCGGAGCCGGAGGAGGGTGTTGAGGCGATCCAGTTGGCGGGATCGTTGCCGTAGGCGGTGGTGTCGATGCGGGTCAGGGACGAGCCCAGGCCGTCGGCTTCGGCGG
>Ga0272441_10010731_pt1 | contig 13783 bp, 16 predicted proteins | sample SSMProp6N_FD_193582 | JGI IMG/M metagenome (GOLD analysis project Ga0272441, IMG submission 193582) | Marine sediment archaeal communities from Little Sippewissett salt marsh, Falmouth, MA, United States - SSM-Prop-6N | ecosystem: Environmental > Aquatic > Marine > Wetlands > Sediment ... | reverse complement strand
CCTCCATAAAAAGGAATATTCAGCATGTTGAAATCGCGTTGAAAATCATTGTGTATAATTTGATGATTTTAGTACGAAAAATTGTTGAGGAGGAATACTTTTGAGACAAAGCCTAGTAATACTTTCGTCTCTCTCCAATATAGCTTTTTAAGAAATTATTACCATGTTCTCTACCCTATCGTTCTTCTAGGGGGAAAAAGTATGAAGATACATGGTACAACCCATTCCATCAACGCAGTACAAACCCATTCTGTTCTTGAAAAACAGACCCTGCAACCAGATATTGTCGTATGCTCAGGTATCAACGAACTTGATACGCTTCTAGGAGGTTTTAAGGCAGGAGATGTAACCTTTATCGATGGTGATAGCGATCTCATCGCCACCATCCCCAATCAAGTCTGTGTGCACACGTTCAGAACGTTTGCAAGCGACACCATTTATGTGGATGGCGGGCTTTGTGCCAATCCGTATACAATTGCCCAGTATGCCCGATGGATGGAGCTTGACCAAAACGAAGTCCTTAATCACATTCATATAAGCAGGGCCTTTACCGTCTATCAACTGTCAACCCTTCTTAATACAATGCTGGAACCTGCAATCAAACGATACCATCCACGAACATTGATTATTGGACGATTACCAGTTCTTTATCTTGACACTGACGTCAAAACAACAGAAGCACAAACGTTGCTTGCTCACAATCTCCAGAAGATCCATGAACTTGCCACCACTTACCATCTTATTACTATCGTTACCAACCCAGAAAAAGGTCTTTTTCCGGATCGGCGAGGCATCCGCACCATGATCTACGAACAGGCTGATGAAATTGTCAGAGTAACGCAACGTGAAAAAACGATACACCTTGAACTCATAAAACAGGGAAAAGAAGCAAACAAACTCCTATGCGTCAAAGAACAACGCTGCCTCCAAGAGTTTGGGGTGGTGATCTAAAGCATGGGACGCACAGTACCCACGTTTCGCAATGTCATCGAGTCGTTTGGCTGGGAATGGAATGATTTTAAACGAGCATTGAAAAGCATTGATCGGCAAGCCTTTGACGAACTGATGAACCACGCACGTCGGCATGCGGCAGCAGGCAGCAATGCGAGTAATCCCAATCCCTTTGAATCAGTGGTGATGTCTATTCTTGTCGAACATGAAAAAACGTTACGAAAGCTGCGAGACCATGTTGACAGGAAACATCCTTGATGTCTATCCAGACTATAAGAATAATGTCATGGTCACGTGGCTTATTCAGAAGAGAAAAACAGTACGAATTGAAGAGCCCTATGAACCCTCGTTCTACGTGTACTCTTCCCCAAGTGAGTTGTACACCCTTGCCTCTCTTCTCAAAGCATTACCTGAAGTACAAAATATCACTTTTACAGCAAGAAAAATTACCCTAGGTTCAGACAAAAAAACGTTAGTTCTAGAAGTAACGCCAAAGCATCTTCGATCTCTTGGAAAACTTGCCTACATGATTGATGCATGGGGCACCTTTCACAAGTATCAGCTCTTTAATGTTGATCTCCGCCTTCCCACCCGTTATCTCCAGCACAAGGGTGTCTTTTGTAATGCCTTAGTTTCTTGGAACGGTAAACGGTTCTCTTGCGAAGAGGGGCAATGGGATATTGATTACGACATGCCTGTCTTTACCACTGCCACCATGAATATCCAGCATGAAACCACAGCCAAAAGACTATCATTTACAGAGGGCATTTCCTCAATTTCTATTAATGATGCTTGCATCGCATGCGACAATGAAGTAGATACCATTCTTGCTGCGGTAGAGCATCTCCATAACATCAATCCTGATATTCTGTATACGCATCAGGGAGATAGCATCCTTTTTCCTTATCTCTACTACAGAGCAACGGAATGTGGCATTCGAGATCACATCAATCTAGGACGGGACAAAACACAACGATGTCGCCCGGCAAAGCAGGCGAAATCGTACTTTAGTTATGGGAACATTATCTATCGCCCTGCCTTCTACACATTGTACGGGAGAGCTCATATTGATAGGCATCATTCCTTTCTGTATGGAGAAAGTGGTCTGAATGGTATCGTAGATATCTCTCGCTGCTCCAATATTCCCTTGCAACTTCTCTCTCGTCTTGGTCCTGGAACAGCCATTAGTCAGATACAAGTCAATGCAGCACTAGAGAAAGGGTATCTTATTCCTTGGAAAAAAACCATTCCTGAAACCTGGAAAACTGCAAGAGATCTGTTGGTTGCTGATCGTGGAGGACTAATTCTTGAACCAGCTGTAGGATTGCATGAAAAGGTAATCGAACTTGATTTTGCCTCTCTGTACCCCAATATTATGTTGAAATTTAACATCAGTCCTGAAACCATGTTGTGTTCTTGCTGCCACACCTCATTGCAGAGAGTACCTCAACTTACGTATCATATCTGTACAAAAAAACAAGGATTAATCCCTGAGGTTCTAGAACCTATTCTTCATCGACGGTTTTGTTTTAAAGCACGAGCAAAGAATAAACGATACGATACAAAGCTGTACAAAGAACTACAAATGGCTTGGAAGTGGATTCTACTGGTCTGTTTTGGCTATACAGGATATCGAAATGCACGCTATGGACGTATCGAATGTTACGAGAGCATTACTGCCTTCAGTCGAGAGATCCTGTTGACAGCAATGGAGGTTGCCGAACAAGCAGGGTATCGTGTTCTCCATGGCATCGTTGATTCGCTTTGGATTGAAGCAGAGCATCCTTTGGTTTCTCCAACTCATCTCTCTCGACGTATCAGCACAAAAACAGGGATTAAAATGGACGTAGAAGGACAGTATCATTGGATTGTATTTTTACCCTGCAAAGAAGGGGAGGTAGGGGCACTCAATCGCTACTATGGTCTTTTTACCGATGGCAGCGTCAAAGTACGTGGCATTGAACTTCGCCAACGAAACGCTCCTCATTTCTTAAAAAAGCTTCAACAGGAGATGTTGGCGGTCTTGTCACAAGCATCTTCTGCCCAGGAGTTTACAGAGGTCATCCCAAAGGCACTCGAGATGTTTCAAACATATGGACGCGCACTACTTCGCAAAGAAGTAGATAACAACGACTTAGTAATTACCACACGTATCTCGCGTGCTGTCTCTGCCTACAAAGTGAACACAATAGCAAAAGCAGCATTGTTACAAGTTCGGGATCTAGGTATGCATGTTGAACCTGGACAATCCATCAGTTATATCGTAAGCGATGAACACACCAGGAACTACCGCGACCGTGTCTGTATTGTTGAATCGCTGGAGAAAGACAAGCAGTATGATAACAACTATTATCTGCGTCAATGTGCAAAATGTGCGGAGAGTATCTTGATTCCGTTTGGTTATACTCAAGAAAAATTGGAGACGATGCTTAACAAAGTACAATGGAGGGAAACAACACGTGTGTCCGTTCTCCCTTGAATGTGAATTATGTAAACCTGTCTGTCACTATTTTAAAAAGAGAGGATATGCTATCAAACGTGAGATTCGTATTGGCTATTGTATAGCAGATATTGTTGCCTATACAACCAATCATACCATTGCCATTGAATTGAAACTGCGAAATTGGAAAAAAGCAATAATACAAGCAAAGAATTATCAACTTGGTGCCGACTTTGTGTATCTAGCGTTTCCTTTAGCCTCTGCCCATACCGTTTTGAGAAAAGCTGAATATGTGTTAAAAAAAGAAGGCATTGGTCTTCTAGTTATCAACGAACAATCAAGAAAAGTCTCTCAAATTATCAAACCACGCACTTCCCCAAGAAAACTGGGCGAGATGGTATTTAAGACATCATCTTGTTACTGAGCAAAGACAATAAATCCAAGCATGTAGGCAGGCCTAGTCACCCGTTCGATTAACATGCCCAAGGAATCCACATGATAGACTTCACAGCGAATCGTGGCTGGACCAAAACCAAAGGCAAAATTGGTACGAACTCCCCAACGAACTCTTCCGGGAACAATGACATCTTTTGTACCTGGGAAAATAACGCCATCGCCTTCCATTGTTAGATAACAACGTACCGGTATAAATTCATAGCATTCACCAGTATAGTAGGTGTCAATGATAGCCCATGCCCCAATAATGCCACCTTTCACCAGCATGATACAACCAGCATCGGTATCAGTAGGTTGAGGTGTTGCCGCAATGGGTGGAAGTAAAAAAAGGACTAAAAGACTGCTGACTATTACTGCCTTTTGCAGGGTTTTTCTTCTCCCCATACGTTTCCTCCCAATATTTTTTTTCAATTATGAATGTTATGTAATATAGTATTAATAATACTAGAAAAAAGTTTTGATGGAAGACTTGTACATTTTGATGAATTTATGAGGGGGGTCGAAGATTGCCAAAAGTTCGGAGTACAAGTTCAGGAAGGGCAGGATGAATATGCATTCCTTGTCCAAGAAACCCAATTTTTCCGCCAAGAGCCATTGCATTAATCACTTCTTGAATCAGAATAGGGGCGTAAGGGCCAATAATATGAAAACCTAAGATAGTGCCTTGATTCTTCTCCACGATGGCTTTGGCAAACCCTTCAGTTTCTGCCATAGCTTCTCCTTTCGCAACGTCTGAATATTTTGCTACACCCACCAGAATTTCATGATGTTGTTTAGCTTGTTCTTCGGTGAGACCTACAGAAGCGATGGGGGGGTAGCTAAAAACAGCATAAGGAACAGCACTATAATCCATAGGCTTTTTATGACCATGCACTGCATTTTGCCAGGCAAGAATTGCTTCTTCATTAGCCACATGTTTAAACATATATTTTCCAATAGCATCACCAAATGCCCAGATGTTCTTTTTTGATGTTTCAAGATAGTCATTGACTTGAATATATCCTCTTGAATCAAGAGCTATTCCTGTGTTTTCTACTTGGAGCAAATCTGCATTAGAAATCCGTCCTGTAGCAACGAGGATTGTCTCAGCTTTAAAGGACTGTTCTTTTTGAGATGTTTTATCAATACCAGTTACTACTACGCTTTTTCCATCTTTGTGTACTTTCGAAACATCGAGATTTGTAATAATCTTCATGCGCTTTTCCATCTGTTGTTTGAGAAGGTCTGAAATTTCAGGCTCAGAACGAGGAATTAATCGATCACTTCTTTGAAGAATGGTAACTTTTGTCCCCATGGCTGCAAAGAAATGGGCAAATTCCACTGCGATATATCCCCCTCCAATAATAGTCATACTTGAAGGACGTTTTTGTAAATGAAGAATAGTTTCATTAGTAAGATAGGGAACTTCATTAATACCTTCAATAGGTGGAATAAAAGGTCGAGCTCCAGTACCAAGAAAAATTTTCTTTCCTTTGATATGCTCTCCTGCGATATCAAGAATATACTCTGCAATAAATTTCCCTTCCCCTTTGTAATAGTGAAAGTTTTTAGTATCGCGTACTCCCTGTCTCATATGTTCATGGCTTTCAATAATCGGTTTTTTCATATGGTTCATGATAGCTGAAAAATCGATCTGTTTGATTTCTGCGGTAATACCCAATTTCTTTGCTTCTTGAATCTCAACAACTCTATCAGCAGGATAAATTAGCATTTTTGAGGGAATACAGCCAACATTGAGACAGGTTCCACCCAAAGGTCCTTTCTCAACCCATGCAACAGAAAATCCATGAGATAATGCAGCATCAACAATCTCCCCACCAGATCCACTTCCTATTACAACAATATCATATGTTTTTGTAATTCTAATCCTCTCCCTTTAATGGTCTTAGGAATTTTATTTCGTATCCGATATAGCAAGAAGTTTTCTAAGAGTTTCTATCGAATCCTGTACGTTGGAAGCCTTTACAATATAGGAACCAGATACAAACATATTTGCCCCTGCTTTATCCACAAGAGTAATTGTTTTATCAGTGATACCACCATCTACTTCAATATTATAGGATGGTTTCATCTGCCGAAGCTGAGCAATTTTTTTAAGAATTTCAGGAAGAAATTTGCTACCATAAAAGCCTGGATGGACGGTCATGAGTAACACTTGATCAAGTGAACTCAAATAGGATTCGATCTTCTTTAGTGGCGTATCAGGATTGAGTACTAAACCAACTCGTTTCTTTTGTTCTCTAACATGATCAATGACTTCATCTAAATGAGAACAAGATTCGTAATGTACAAGAATTGTATCTACCTTTGAAGAATACTTTGTAATCCAGGTAAGAGGATCTTCAATCATAAGATGAGCCTCAAAATGACATGACGTAGTAGGTAATGTAAAATCAAAATTCAGTGATGTATTTTGGACAAATTTACCATCCATGATGTCTAATTGAATAATTTCTACATAACGATGAACGCGTTGGAGTGATGTTTCTAATTCTTGTTGGTTTTTAGCAATAATCGCAGGGATAATGACTTTTTTCATAGATATCAACTTACAAGTAATTTATACGTTATGATATTTCTCCATCTAAAAGACTATCTGTTTCAATTTTATATTTCTTAAAATTCAAACAAATATTATCTCCTTTTTGAAATCCTTCATAAAATCGTTTAATAATTCTAAAAGCATCAAGACTGTCTTTTGCTATGAATAATCGAATTAAATCCTTTTTATCCAAGAATTTGTTTTTTAAGGGATATTTCTCAACCCACTTAAAAAATTCAGCCCACATATCGCCTAATAAAATAATAGGAATATTACAAATATGTTTTACCTGAACTAATTGCCAGGTATAGGCAAATTCTAAAAGAGTCCCTACTCCTCCAGGTGCAACAACCACTGCATCAGATAATACCATGAACGTGTCAAGACGTCGAGAAAAACGATCGAATTCCTTTTTGATATCGATATGCCGGTTTGGTTTTTGTTCTAAGGGGATATTGATGTTTAACCCAATGGAATGGGTCTCTTCACACGTCCTACCATCCTGATGCCCTTTGCAGGCTGCATACATTATACCTGGCCCCCCACCGGTGACCACATCGATATTTTCTGCAGCAAGCATATGAGCTAGTTTATAGATTTCATGGTAAACAGGATTATCAATCTTAATACGAGCAGACCCAAAAATGGCTACGCGAAAATGTTTTGAATACAGATTATTATCACTAATTTTCATAGATAATCACCTATTTTCAGTTTGTATATTGATTGCAGCAAGACAAGCTCCATACAGACTGATTTTATCATTTACTATAAGATAGATTGGTATTTGCTTAAGAATTTCTTGACGATGATGGGCATTTTCAAATTCTTCTATAAACTGAGATGATTGAAAGATATCTGGATTCTTAAGTACGATTCCTCCTCCAAGATACAACCCACCCAAAGCAAGGGTATCTAACACAAAATTTTTTGCACAACGAGCAAAAAACTGAGTAAAAAATTGAAATGTTTTTTGACACAGAGTATCTTTTGTTCGAAATGCTGAGATGGAGGCAGCTTTATCTGATGAGTTCTGAATTTCATTGACATATGGTGAGTTGTATTCTGGGTGATTTTGTATTAAATAGGAATGAATTGCTTCAATTCCCCGTCCCGAAAGAAGTTCTTCATAACTTACTGGTTGGGTAATGTGTCTCCGTTGTTGAATATAGTTAGAAAGGTCTCTTTCAAAGGAATTGTATATCGGAAAATCAGCATGTCCTCCTTCACTAGCTTGAGGAATGTAAATTGATTTTAATGTATCATAAAGAAGTAGGGTTTTGCCAAGACCAGTTCCTGCACCTAAAATTGCTTTAGTTTGATAATTATTTAAATCATGCTTTTGTCTAATAGTTATAAAATCTTGAGGATTTTTAGAATCGAGACAGTTAATCCCATATCCTATCGTTTGAAAATCATTAAGAAGAATAAGTTTTGTAAGAGATGTATGATGCAGAATGTCTTTTCTATCAATCTGCAACTTTGCATTAGTTAAGTGAGCATAATCATGAAAAGGTGAAACAACACCTGCAACACCAATACCTGCTGTATCAAATGTAATGTCATATTTTTCTTGAGAATATTCTATAACTTCACATATAGCAGGAATAAATGATGGTAAGTCTGAAGTTTTATAGTCTAATGAATAAAGCAAATGTGGTGTGGTCTGTTTAACTTCTGCGATACCGAATCTGGTATTTGTTCCACCGACATCAATTCCTAACACATAGGATGAGTACTTGATCTTTTCAGATGCCTCATTAAAAATTTTTACTTCATAGGAACTCATTACATCCCTCACCGACGAAAGTAGGTAAGTAGAAAGAAATTATTAATGCTTGGGTTGTAACAACCTTATACCATTAAAAAAAGAAGAGGGAAATTTTTATTTCTTTGTAATTCCGCCCCATTTAGAAATATACATGATTCCAAAAACACAGACTATGGTAATGAAAATTGCACCAATTATGGCTATTGCCGCATTAGTTGCATCTGTGGGTCCACCTTGTTGCCATATTCCCGCAAGGACCATCAAGCCAATAATAATATCTTTCCAAATCAGAGCAATTACAAAACCAAACGCTGCGGCAATTGCTGTTGCTATACTAATTTTTACGTCTTTTAATGCTACCATGTCTAACCTCCCCATATAGAATTTAGCTATGATATTATTCGAATTATTTAATGATTTCTACTTCATTCCGTAATAATTGAAGGATGCTAGAGTAACTTAAAAGTCAAGGCGCTGTCACATATAGATATTCTTCTATAGCAAATTACTAAAAGAGGAAAAATATTTCAAGCCTGGTTTTGCGGGTGTGATCTAGGGGTTATGATTAGGGCCTTCCAAGCCCTCAGCCCGGGTTCAATTCCCGGCGCCCGCATTTTCTTGATGCAGGGGTAGCCAAGCATGGCCAACGGCGCAGGACTTAAGATCTATCTAATAAAAAGGTTCGTAAACGATGAGACATCCTGTCTCGAAGGAGTCCGAGGGTTCGAATCCCTTCCCCTGCACTAATTTCATTTCAATAAAAAAAGATGGAAGAAAGATTGAATTTTATTTTATCCAATTAAAAGTTTTAGCAATAATAATACCAGCTATTAGGGTATCTAAAAGAGAACCAACAACTGAATTTACTGTGAAGCCAATAGGATAATCCATACTTGAGAACACCAAAAACGCAGAAGTAATGCCAACTACAATCCACATTAGCAACCCAAATCTCCAACCTTTCGCGATAGACTTTCCCTCTAAGCCTTTCTCAAAATATGGATATACAAACGACAAGGAAAAACCTAGAACCCAGGGGTAAACAAAATACAATATACAAATCGGGTCGTCTATTGATCGCATTCCTGCTAACTCCAGTACATCATATTGCCAAATATTCTGTGTCAGCCATGAAAAAATAATACTTACGACAAAGATGCCTGCCCCTGACAAAATTCCTCCAACCAAAATTTGTTTTATTTTCATATTTTATTACCTCAAAGATACAATTTCAAAACAACAAATTTCTTATAAAATTGTCCTTTTTATCAACAGGAGAAAAAGCATATTTTTTACCGGTATTTTGGTGTTCAAATCTCTTCCCCTGCATTTTTTCCACATTTCTTCATAGTAGTTGTCAACTTTAGCACCTCGTAAAGTGATACATGCTTACAAAACAGTTCAACCAATTCTGAACTGTTTCTAATTTCGTGTTATATGGCCAATTTCTATAGAATAATTTTATCCTGTGTTTCAACAGGAAAAACCACTGTTCTATAGGATTGCGAGAACCAAATGTGACATGTTCCCAGTCCACACCAAGTCGATTAAGAGCAGGTTTATACCAAGGACCTCCATCAACCAAAATCTTTGGCTCATTTGTGCATTTACTAAGTATGTGTTTTAAGAAGCTGTGTGCTTCTACTGATGCACGACCCTTTGTAACCCATATTCCAAGTATTTCCCAGTTGCTTGTATCTATTGCAGCCCAGACAATATACAGTTTGCCATCGATTTTTAGTTTGGTTTCATCAACAGCAACAATCTTTCTGTAGCATTTCCCAACCGAGAAAACAGGTTGGGTTTTATGGTACCATTTCCTGATTGCTTCGTGACTTACCGGTTCAAAACTAGAAACGACAGATCTGCATTTTCTCAGAGACAGTCCATAATGATAAAGTAATATTCCTAGCGCTCTAGACTGCAAGTCTTTACGTTTTCTTTCAAAAATGTTTTTAGCTTCTAAAGCTTTCATTATATGTGATAGCATCCCATCCATTTTTGTTACCCCAAAAATGCAGATGGGTGCCATCATATTAAATTCTTAAGTTGACAACCACTCTTCATATATCAAAAATAATATAAGTCATTGAAAACAAAAAAGGTACTACAAAAGATGTTAAAGATATTATCAAAATCTTCAGACAAACCGGATCAATTGACTTTGCACAACAGAAATTAAAGGAATTTAGTGACAAAGCAAAAAAATGTCTAACGGTTCTTAGACAATCAGAGAGTAAAGAGATTTTAACAGCTTTAGCAGACTATAGCGTGACGAGAACCTACTAATAATTTTTCGAGATTGCAAAACATCAATAATTTTATGTATAATTTATTTTAAGATTAAAGTTCTATAATATAAAATTGAAATGTAAAGAGAAATAGATAAGTACACATAAATCAGTAATTTGCGTAGTAGTTAACAAGATTCTTTACTATAGTTTTTAATTCAATAATACCTTAAGTTTTATATTCAATAACTGTATATAGACAAGATGCACTCACATTAATGAGGAGAGAGATATGACTAAACCGGAATTATGTAGTACTGGTATTGAGGAGCTTGATTTTCATTTAGCAGGTGGGATTCCGTTAGGTAGTACGGTTCTTGTGACAGGTTGTAGTGGCTCAGGTAAGACAACTTTATGCATGCAATATCTATTCAGCGGTGCGCGCAAAGGTGAAAGAGGCGTCTTTTTTACTATCACCGAACCACTTTTTAAATTAACAAAAAATCTTGAAGGATTTGGTTTCTATGACAAAAAGCTCATTGAATCTGGTATGGTCAATATTATCGATCTACGGATTATTAGTGAACGGCTAGGACTTGATGCAGAAAAATATACAGTAGAAGATGCCGGAGCATTGCTAGATATTTTAAAAGATATTGCTGATGAGCTTAATGTCAAACGCCTTGTTATGGACTCAATAACAGCATTATGTTACCGCTTGCAAACTCGAGAAATGATTCGAGATTTTATCTTTAAATTGGGTACTTCCCTTGCCGTGATGAACTGTACCACTTTATTAACTTCAGAGGTCCCCCCACAAACCTATAAATTTTCTCAATATGAAATTGAAGAATTTATCTCTGATGGAATTTTTTTCTTAGGGGACGTGGATCGTAGAGGAGATTTAATTCGAACACTTCAAATTGTAAAAATGAGGGGAACGTCTCACACACGATCAAAATTTGCTATGTCCATAGCAACTGATAGGGGCATTGAATTGGTACCCCTCTTAAAATCAACAGGTATTGAAACCATTTTAAGTAGATAGGAGTTGAAAGCCTATGCCAGACGCAATAGTTGATGGAATTAAAGAACGAATCGGAGTAGCTATAAAAGTGAATCAATCAGTTGGAATTCAAGTCCCTGAAAATAGACATAATGATTTATTAGAAGCTATTTTCAATTCAATGTGCTCAAACACGTCATCATTTTGGACCTTTGTGACTATTAATAATACCTATGATTATCTCAATAAAAACTTTAAAGAAGTCGTCAATCAACCAAATATAACCTTTATTGATTGTGTTTCTCGTGCTGCAGGCATTGGTAGGCCTCAAGGAGATTGTATTTATATTGAAAGTCCAACCATGCTTGAAAAAGTGCAACTTGAAATCATGCATTCTTTTACAAAAATAAAAGACGATACCGAACGTTTTGTAGTCATAGATTCTCTGAGTTCATTAATGATTTACAATGAGCCAGAAATTATCCGCGAATTCGTCTCTCTTTTAATGAATAGAACACGTGCTGAAAATATTCATATCATCTCTATTTTAGTTGAAGAAGAGTTAGATGCTAACAAGTTAATTCAATTGAATGATAAAATTGTCGTTTTACGAGATTCCTTTATCGAATAGAGAGTATGGAACTATGGCAGATCCTCTAAAGGAAATTGAAATTAATAACAAAAAAATGTGGATAACAAAACCACAAGAACATGATATTATTGCTCAACGAGTTGAAACAGCATTTAACATTGCACTAGGAAAATTATTGGAAACCAAAGGCAACATAGAAACAGTGATGCAGACAGGAGAAGCATTTGGGAGAGGGATATTTGCTGATCTCATACAAGAAAAACCTGAAGAATGGACTATGCAAGAATGGTTAGAATCTGTGATAACTCATATTTTCAATCCAATGGGCCATGGTTTTACCATTACAGAAATTTCGGATAACTGTATAAAATCTATGATGACAAGAAATCCTCTTCATGAAAAATCCTCTGAACGCAATATAGTAGGTCTTTTTACATATGGATTTACAAGAGGTTTGTTCTTAAGCGCATTTCCAAAAGGAGAGTTGATTATGGATAACACTACCTTAACTGATGATCCATTAACAGAATATACCTTTAAAATCAATCCCTTACATCGAGACCGGCTTGAACGTGAACGAGTAAAAAATTTCTTTATTACAACAAAAAAGTAAGAAAAGTTCTTGGATACTATGATAGAAGAATCGTTTATTGATACTGGTTTAAATAAAAAAGAAGGATTTCTTAGCACGGGTATTGAAAAGTTGGACCGATTGTTGGAAGGAGGAATACCTCATGGTTTTACTTCTGTTATTTTAGGTTCTCCTGGAAGTAGTACAGAAATTTTAGTGAAACAGATTTCTTCAGTAGGAAATGCTATTTATATTTCTACAGAAGAATCAGAAACTGAAATCAAAGATACCATGACTCGTTTTAATTGGAAAGTTGGTGAAATTGAAGTGGTAGATATTTCATCAAAATATTATAAAAATGTGTTAAGAGGAGAACAAAAAAGAGTTAGTATCTATGAACAACGTTCAAAATTAAAATTAAAAGAATTAATTGAAATCGGTTCTACTGGAATGCCATCAACAGTAGTGGGAGATGAAGATTTTCTTGCAATTCTTTCAAATAAAACAAAATCAGCCACTGCTAATAAGATTATCATTGTCAATTCATTAGACTTTTTTTTAAGTCAATATCGGCAAGAAGATGTTCTAAAAACAATTTATGCAGCAAAAGTAGGCAATTTGAAAAATCGAGGGGCCTTATATATTGTCATGACAAAAGGAATTCATGGAGAACTTTTTGAACGAAAGATGGAAGGACTTGCCGATTGTGTGCTTGAACTTGATGTCATTCAAAAAGGATCCTCTTTCGAGCGATTTCTTTCCGTTAAAAAAATGCGAAATTTTGCTAAAAAGATTGGAATAGCTCGTTATGTTATTGATGATAGTGGATTTGTTCTTGAGATGATTGAACGAATTATGTAGATAGAGAGATGGGTGGGGAATCCTTTTATAAGAAGGGGGAATTGAAAGAATAAATAAACGAAAGGATGCGGTTTCCCCACCGTCAAGAGAATATATTTAACGAGACCCATATCCTTTGTGGTACAAGATTTTTATTAATACGGTTCTGTCTTAAAATTAAAATCTTTTATCTGTCGAGACTTCGAATTCAACAGCATTCTACAGAAGAAAAATTAATACTTTGGGGACAAAGCCTTAATACGACTCTGTCTCAAAATATAAATAAGGTTTTTGTATTCCCATCACTATGGATGGGATGTAAAATGAGGGTGTATAACTGGAAGAAACATAACAAAATTAAAGAGAATGAATTCGGGATTCTC
>Ga0272441_10010728_pt1 | contig 13785 bp, 12 predicted proteins | sample SSMProp6N_FD_193582 | JGI IMG/M metagenome (GOLD analysis project Ga0272441, IMG submission 193582) | Marine sediment archaeal communities from Little Sippewissett salt marsh, Falmouth, MA, United States - SSM-Prop-6N | ecosystem: Environmental > Aquatic > Marine > Wetlands > Sediment ... | reverse complement strand
CGTTGCTCCTACCACATCATTCTGGGATTGCGGCGAGTTTATTGCCTGTTCCTATATTCTGGGTGTTATGCACCCGCCGGGCGCTCCTCTTTATCTGCTGATAGGCCGTTTATTGACCATGCTGCCCATTCCATATTTGTTGGTTGCAATACAAACGCAAGCTCCACTTAATCTGTTCATAGGTCCTTTGCTAATAACGTTACCTGATATGACAGATATAGGTTTGCGTGTCAATTTGTTTTCCGTTTTTGTCAGCGCTGCCACGGTCATGTTTACTTTCCTGGTCATTGTGCAGCTTATTCGCCGATGGCGGGGAGAGGCCAAAACGCTTGAAGACCGTCTTGTGATGTATGTCTCGGGTTTGTTTGGCGCCATGGCTTTCGCGTTTACTGACAGTTTCTGGTTTAATGCGGTTGAAGCCGAGGTGTATGCCCTTTCCATGTTCTTTACAGCGCTTGTCGTCTGGCTGGCATTGTACTGGGGAGAGCGTTCAGAAAAAGCCGGCAGCCTGCTTCTGATTTTCTTTATTTTTTACATGTTCGGACTGGCAACAGGTGTCCATTTACTCAATATTCTGGTCTTCCCCTTTGTTCTCCTGCTGGCATTTTTCCACCATAATCAGACAGTCCGCCGACTGCTGCTGCTTCTCACGGTACAGGCTGCGGTGCCGATTCTGATCTATGTTTTGTTCTTTCAGTTTAATCCCGCGAAAATGGGTTATCAGGGAATTCTTGACCATCAGGCTACTGCGTCCAACGTGTTGAAATGGTTCGGTCTGATCTGGATTGTCATTACGATGTGGTACATGTATAACAAAGATATTTATGTATTTAAAATATGGTGGATCATTCCCGTTCTTTTCATTGTGGCCTATTCCACATATCTGATTATTTATATCAGAGCCAACCTGGCTCCTCCGATCAATGAAAATGACCCATCCACTGTAGCCGGGATGATGGATTATCTGGCCAGGAAACAATATGGTACGGAGGATTTGCTTCTGACCTTTATATACAGAAAAGCCTCGTTCTGGTCCTATCAGATCCAGTTCATGTATACCCGTTATTTCGGATGGCAGTTTATCGGCAAGGGCATTGAAATGGATTATCATGACCGGATTATCGACATTATCAGTTTCAGAGGGCTTTACGGTATTCCGTTCCTTGTGGGTCTGTGGGGTGCGGTTCATCATTTTTTCCGCGACTGGAAAAGGGCATTGGCTGTCTTTGTCCTTTTTTTCCTGACTGGATATGCCATTATTCTTTATGTCAATCAGCCGGATCCGCAGCCCAGAGAGCGGGATTATTCCTATGTCGGCTCCTTCTTTGCGTTTGCATTATGGATTGGTATTGGTATGGCCGGATTGCTGGAGCAGATTGGAGATATGTTGAAGAAACAGAAGCTGATGAAGCATATTATCTTCAGTCTCGTGATCGCCGGGCTATTTTTCATTGTCCCTTACAGGATGTATGCATTTAACCAGGGAGAACACAGCCGGGCGGGCAACTATGTTGCTTATGACTATTCATATAATATTCTGCAGACATGCGAGCCCGATGCCATTATCTTTACCAACGGCGATAACGACACATTTCCGCTCTGGTTTTTACAGGAGGTGTACGGCATCCGGAAGGATGTACGGGTTGTCAACCTTTCGCTTCTGAATACCCACTGGTACATAAAACAGCTCCGCGATGAAGAGCCGAAAGTCCCTATTGGATTTGACGACGATTTTGTCAAAACGCTGTATCCACAGCCCTGGACAACACAGAAATTCGGTGTACCGGTTTCCAGGGCGGTGCAGGATGAAATCAGGGCGCATTATAAAGATAAAATGAAAGTAAACGTATCGGATAGCGTTATATTTCAAATTGAACCAACATTTGAAGCTGCCGGCGGCCAGGGTATACGTGTACAGGATATCATGGTTATGTATCTGCTTCATGCAGCCAGGTGGAAAAGACCGCTTTATTTCGCGGTAACTGTATCTCCTGAAAATTTAATCGGTCTTCATAACTATCTCCGTATGGACGGCCTGGCCTTTAAAGTGGTTCCCTATACAACCAGGCAGAATCCGATCGATCCGGATGTACTGAAAGAGAACCTGCTTGAAAAATATCAATACCGCGGACTTGATGATGAGGATGTGTTTTTCAATACCAATATCATCAAATTGCTTCAAAACTACCGGTCCGCGTTCCGTCAGCTTGCCATGCATTATCTTAATGAAGGAGACAAAGAGGAAGCGACCTTTATTCTGGATGAAATGTCCCGCCGGATACCTGCAGATAATATCCCCTATTCCAGCGAGGAGCTGGCTCTTGTTATCGCGGACCTGTATAAGCGGCTCGGACGTTTATCCAATATCTCGGAATTTACGGAGAATGTCCTGGAAGGTGTTTACAGTAACCGGGATGAAAAATTGCGTGTCGGCAGTTATTATACCCATATTTTCGAGAATTATGAACGGGGAGAAGAACTGCTGAATGACGTAATTCGCAAGGATCCGGGTGATGTGGAAGCCATCTATGAATTGTACCGGCTGTACCGGGTTTCCAAGCAGTATGATAAGGCCATTCTCATCCTTGAGGAACTGATGGCATTGTATCCCCGAGACAGGAGTCTCCAGGCAGAACTGGAAGCCCTGAAGCAGCTTGCAGCGGAGGATACGGTGGTTGATAAGGATGATTTGCTGGAGTCGCTGCAGAAATAAAATTTAACAGGGAAATGATTGGTTTTGAAACCATTTCCAAAAGTTACGATAATTATTCCCCATTGGAACGGCGAAGAGATTCTTCGCCGTTGCCTTCTGTCCCTGAGAAGAACCCGATATCCTGAATACAGGATTCTGGTTGTTGATAACGGTTCTGAGGATGGCAGTATTCCGCGGATCAGGAAACAGTTTCCGGAAGCGGATATGATCCATAGCGAAAAGAATATCGGATTTGCAGCCGGCTGTAATCTTGGTATTTGCTCTTCAGATAGCCCGTATGTGGTTCTTTTGAACAATGATACAGAAGTGACAGCCGGATGGCTTTCTCCTATGGTGCAGGCTATGGAGCAGGATGTATCCATTGCGGGGGCCCAGCCCAAACTGCTTTCTATCAGGGACAGGAAACAATTCGATTACTGCGGTGCTGCAGGCGGGGAAATGGATATTTTTGGATATCCCTTTGCCTGGGGACGGATTTTTGATTACCGTGAAAAAGATCACGGACAATATGATACACAAAAAACCATTTTCTGGGCAAGCGGAGCAGCCACGTTACTCAGAAGAACCGTACTCGATACCGTTGGCCTGATGGATGAGAAATTTTTTGCCCACATGGAAGAAATTGATCTGAACTGGCGCATGCAGATGGCGGGGTACCGGATTGTCTCGGTACCCCAGGCGGTTGTATATCATCAGACCGGTGCCACGTTGCATGAAAAACGCATACGTAAGATGGTTTTGAATCATCGGAACAGCCTTATGATGATTATTAAGAACTACAGTATGCTGACATTAATGTGGCTGCTTCCGTTACGTCTGATTCTGGAAGGATTGACCATTCTGGCGTTTTTGTTCAAAGGTCAACCAAAGCGGTCCCTTTCTGTCATACTGGGTCTCGGAGGAATTTTAGTGAACGGAAAATCAATCCTGAAAAACCGGCGCCAGGCCCAGAAAATCCGCCGAATGAACGACACGCAGCTGATGCGCCGGATGTATCGCGGCAGCATCGCTTTAATGCATTATCTGAAGGGGATACAGGAAACAGGACGGCTTCATTTTAAATAAACCGAATAAATAAATCTGCGGCGCATGATTACACGCGCTTTTTGTGATTCTTTGTATGGCGATGAGGAATAAGAAAGGGCCCGGGTATTCGAAAAATAGCTGAAAAAGCAGTTAAGGTGCTGGTGAGCGGATCGCTGATCGCCTTTTTGCTGCACAGAGTTGGCATTGACCGGCTGGCAGAACAGTTATCGCTTGTGAATCTGTTGTGGCTGACTTCAGCTGTTCTTGTTTTTATGTTGAGTCATTTTCTGGGCAGCTTTCAGTGGACCCTGCTGCTGCACGCGGATGGGATTCCGTTACCCTGGACCAAAGCCCTTCAATTTTATTTTGTGGGTTTGTTTTTTAACAATTTTTTAATCAGTGGCCTGGGAGGAGATCTGTTTCGAATGGTTGATGTGAAGCGGTATTCCCGGAAAGGAGCCGTTGCCGTATCAACAGTATTTCTGGATCGATTTATGGGGCTTCTTGTATTATCCAGCCTTGCCCTTCTGGTTTCCCCTGTGATTACCGTTTTATGGGGTTTTCCCCTCAGGTTTCAGGTGATACTGGTTGTTTTTTCAGTCGGGTGGCTTCTGGTTTTGCTGATATTTTTTAACCGGCGTTTTGCCCGGTTTCTGACATGGGGCGTCAGGCGAATGATACCCAGGAACCTTGAAATTAAAGGCAGGACAGTCTACAACCATATCCATGCTTTCGGACGCAAAAGAAAACTTTTTCTCACTGTGATTCTTATTTCTCTTGTTGTGCAAAGCATGCGTGTGTTAACGCATTATCTTCTGGCCCGATCTTTTCATGTTTCGCTGCCGATACTCTATTTTTTTCTGATTATACCTGTCATAGCCATTACAGCAAGTCTGCCTGTCAGTTTGGGAGGCCTTGGCATTCGTGAGAACGCAGGCGTTATGCTTTTCGGGCTTGTCGGTATGACGGAGATACAGGCTTTTTCAGTTGAATTCCTTGCCTATCTGGTGGCCATATTCTGCAGTCTGCCCGGCGGCCTGTTGTTTGTTTTCAGAAAAAAGACAGAGTCCGTGAAAAATCCGTTGTAACAGGTTATACGAGGAGGTATGATAAAATGAGATTGACAAAATGGATTTTTATCTTACTGTCATGTGTTCTTATCGTCCAGTGCAGCAAACCGCGGGCGTGGTGGGAAGAGAGTGTTATCGGGGTTATGGCTGATCCGGCGGACTGGGAAGCATTGGGCGGTCCTTTGAAACAGGTTTATGAAAAAGTGGTACGAACACCTCAAATTGAAAAAATGTATTCATTGAGGCTCGTTGAGGATGAAGATTTTATGCAGTATACAAAATTCCGATATCTCATTCTTGCGGCCACTCTGGAATCAAAGGGCCGGGTGCGGACCATTATTGATAATATTCTGCGCGATCCCAAAATAAAAGAAGGGGTTGAAAACGGCGACCATTTTATCTTCATACAAAAGAATCAATGGGCCAAAAATCAGCTCATGGCTGTTCTTGTTTCAAAAGATATTCCCATGCTGATCCGGAAGATACAATCAAACCGGGATTTCCTTTACGGTATATTTGAATCAGATTTTCAGGACCGCTTGGGAAAGGACATGTTTCAACGACGGGAGAACAAGGAGGAACAGGAGCGGCTTCTGGCCACATTCGGATGGACTATTCGGTTGCAGAAAGACTATTTTCTGGCCCAGGAGATTGCAAAGGACGGTTTTTTGTGGTATCGAAGAATGTACCCTGAGAGATGGATTTTTGTCAGATGGATCAATGAAGGGGACAGCACCCTGTTGAATGCGCACTGGGTTCTTGGTGAGAGGAACCGTATCGGTTCTGAATATTATGGCGGCGATCAGATATCCAGTCAATATCTGTTTTCCCGCACGGGAACCTTTCATGGCCGTCCTGCCCAGATTACCACAGGACTCTGGGTAAATGACGATAAAGATGTCGGGGGTCCGTTTAAAAATTATACCTTTTATGATGAATTGTCGGAACGTGTTTATATGGTTGACATAGCGGTTTATGCTCCGGGCAAGGACAAATTGCCCTATCTTCGCCGCCTGGACATGATTGCCGGTTCCTTTAAAACCGTATTTGAGTAAAAGTCATTTTTGGGACGGACAATTCCTGCAAAAAGCGGAATTGCAGCTGCCGGCAGGTTCTGTTGTATTTGATAAAATTTTTCCATATTTTATTGGAAATAAAACGGAATTAAAAAAAATAAGGGTCTATTATGGCTTCTAAAAATGACATGAAAGTGGCCGTTCTTATGGGCAGCACTTCGGATGAAAAAGTCATGCAGTATTGTCTGGATGTCCTGACCCATTTTGATATTGCCTACGAGGTTCACATCCTTTCAGCACACCGGAATTATCAGGATGTTGCCGAATTTGCAGCCAGTGTCGATGAGAAGGGCATTGCTGTCATTATAGCAGGGGCCGGAATGGCCGCTCATTTGCCCGGTGTTCTTGCTGCTCAGACAACCGTGCCTGTCATCGGAATTCCACTGGATGGATCCCCGCTGGGCGGGATGGATGCTCTTTATTCTATTGTGCAAATGCCTTCCGGTATTCCTGTCGCCACAGTGGCCATTGGAAAAGCCGGGGCAAGGAATGCCGGCGTCCTGGCTGCCCAGATACTGGCCCTGCAGGATGATTCAATAAAGGAAAAACTGAAGGATTTCCGGGCCGGCGGCAGTAAATTGTAGGTATTCCATACAGGATGTATCCATGAAGAAATCGGACAAAATGCTGGTTATCATTCCAACCTATAATGAGATTCAGAATATCGAGAAATTGATCCCGGAGATTCTGCATCAGAATCCCCTGATTGATATTCTTGTTGTTGATGATCATTCTCCGGATGGAACAGCCAATGTGGTCAGAGCCTGGTCCGGAAAATCAAAACGGGTTAAACTTCTTGAAAGGGAGCAGAAACTCGGTTTGGGCACAGCGTATGTGACCGGATTTCGCTATGCGCTTGATTCAGGCTATGATCTGATTTTTGAAATGGATGCTGATTTTTCTCATGATCCGAAAACCATCAATGAATTCATCAAATCGATTTCAAATTATGATCTGGTTATTGGATCCCGCTATATTGAAGGGGTGAATGTGGTGAACTGGCCGCTTTCAAGGCTTCTTCTTTCCTGGTTTGCAAACCTGTATACCAGATTGATTACCCGTATGCCTATTAAAGATGCCACCAGCGGATTTAAATGTTTCAGACGAAGCGTTCTTGAAGCAATTGATCTGAATGGAATTCACTCGGACGGCTATGCATTTCAGATAGAAATGCATTTTAAAGCCTGGAAGAAAGGATTCCGTTTAAAGGAAATTCCCATTGTTTTTGTTGACCGGAACATCGGTGTGTCGAAAATGAGCAGCGGTATAATCCGGGAAGCGGCTATTATGGTATGGCGGTTAAGAATTATGGGTATTTTGGGGAAAATATAGGCCATGGTTCATCTGTCCATTATTATTGTCAATTATAATGTGAAAGTGTTTCTGGAGCAGGCCCTTCATTCCATTGGGAAGGCCCTTGAAGGGATATCTTCAGAAATATTTGTGGTGGACAATGCATCAAGGGACGGGAGTGTGGCCCTGATAAAAAGAAAATTTCCGAATGTTAAACTGATCGAAAACAGAAAGAATGTGGGCTTTGCCAGGGCCAATAATCAGGCATTAAAGGAAGCAAAAGGTGAAATCATCTGTCTGATCAATCCGGATACACTGGTCAGTGAAGATACATTCCGTATCTGTCTGGATTATCTGCAAAATCATCCGGATACGGGTGTGGTGGGGTGTAAGATACTGAATCCGGACGGGACACTTCAATTGGCCTGCAGACGGAGTTTTCCAACACCCTGGGTGGCTTTTTCCAAGGTGGTAGGATTGAACAATTTGTTTCCAAAAAGCAAATTATTCGGGAAATACAACCTGACCTATCTGGATCCGGAAGAAACCACAGAAGTCGATGCCATATCGGGATCCTTTATGATGATTCAAAAAAAAGCCGTTGATGAAGTCGGGTTGCTGGACGAAACATTCTTTTTATACGGGGAAGATCTTGACTGGTGTTACAGGATGCGTCAGGCCGGCTGGAAAATTGTATATCTTCCCAAAACACAGATCATTCATTATAAGGGCCAGAGTGCCAAAGAAGCCACTTTCAATCATCTGCGTGTATTTTACTCGGCCATGAGCCTGTTCGTAAACAAGCATTTTAACCGGGGCTGGTATCTTCTTCCCAGGTGGTTCCTGATCCTGGGGATATGGCTTCGCGGCGGACTTTCTTTTATAAACCGATTATGCCGAAAACTTGTTTTTCCTGCTGTGGATGTTCTTTTCCTTCAGGCCGGTTTGCTGCTGGCTCTGTTGATCCGATTCGGACATTTGCATCATTTTGGTTCCTATCGAATTATCAATGTTGTGTATTCACTGATATGGCTTGCCTGTCTGTTTATATTCGGATTGTATGAGAGAACCCTGTACAGCACGTCAAAAGCACTGGGTGCGACGGTGACAGGTTTAATCCTGAATACATCAGTTACATTCTTTTTCCCCCAGTATGCGTATTCAAGAAAAGTTGTACTGATTGCAGGGTCACTGAATATTCTTTTTCTGGTAGGATGGCGCCTGTTTATTCACCTTTCTGCAAGACTGGGACGGCTTCCGGTTCTCGGTGCTCTGGGAAGAAATCTTGGCAAGCGGCGGACGCTTATTGTGGGCACCGATTCTACAGGAAGTGAGCTGTATAAGAGAATTCGGGCCAGAGTGGATTCGGGGTATGAAGTGGTTGGTTTTCTAGGCATATCGAAAGCTGACCTGCTTGCTGTTATCGATCCACAGGTACCGGTTCTCGGTATTATCGATGATATGGAAAGTGTTGTAAAAACACACCGCATTCAGGAGGTTGTTTTTTCACCCGGTGCTGCCAGTTATGAGCGTATACTGGATGCTGTGGTTACGAACAAAAATTTATTGGTCGATTTTAAGATGGTCCCCCGTGAACTGGATGTGGTCATCGGACGAACATCGATTGACAATATTGATGATATTCCCCTTGTGGATCTGGATTACAGGATATTTTCCACGCCCAATATGCTGTTTAAACGGATGCTGGATCTGCTGATTTCTCTGCCTGTTTTGATATTTCATCTGCCTGTATTTTTTGTTTTATTGATTCATCCCTGTTATCATTTTAAAAAGTTCCGTATATTGGACGGAAAAGGTTCTCCAATGACGGTGACAAGGATTGAACGGAAGGGTACACCGGTAACCGGCTGGCTCAACATTCTGCCTCTTTTTCTGACCGTTTTAACCGGGAAAATGAGTCTTGCCGGGACTGAAATTGTTCCATGGCAGGAGAAATTAAAACAGAAGCACGGTCCGGGCTTTAAACCCGGTCTGACAGGACTTGTGCAGGTGAATGCTCATAAGGGCCTGACCGTTGAGGAAAAAGAAAGGTATGGTCTGTATTATCTCAAAGGGTATTCGCCTTTGCTGGATATTGAAATATTATTCAAAGCAGTATTTCATTTATAAATTCAGGCATCACTGAAGGAGTTGTTCCATGGCCGGCTTTGTAATGGAATTTGAAAAACCGATCGTTGAACTTGAAAACAAGATTGCGGAAATGAAGGCACTGGCTGCGGGCGAGAATGTCGAGCTGAAAGAAGAAATCAAACGGCTTGAGGCACGCCTCCAAAAGCTGATGAAAGAGACCTATTCCAAACTGACCCGGTGGCAGCGTGTTCAACTGGCGAGACATCCCAATCGTCCATACACACTGGATTATATAGACCGAATATTTGATGATTTTATTGAATTGCATGGTGACCGGCTTTTTGCTGATGATCCTGCCCTGATTTCAGGACTGGTGAAACTGGACGGCCGATCCATTATGTTTATGGGACAGCAAAAAGGCAGAACCACCAAGGAAAAACTATACCGGAATTTTGGCATGATGAATCCGGAAGGATACCGGAAGGCCATTCGTCTCATGAAACTGGCTGCAAAATTTGGTAAACCGGTTGTGGTATTTGTCGATACTCCCGGTGCTTATCCGGGACTTGGTGCGGAGGAACGGGGTCAGGGTGAGGCCATTGCACGAAATCTGTTTGAGATGTCGCATCTTCCCATTCCCATTGTGATTGTTGTTATTGGTGAAGGCGCTTCCGGAGGGGCACTGGGTATCGGGCTTGGGGACCGGGTTTTGATGATGGAAAACGGCTGGTACTCGGTTATTTCTCCCGAAGGATGTGCCGCTATACTGTGGAGAGATGCAGCCAAAGCGGATTCTGCTGCCGAAGCGTTGAAACCCACAGCACCGGATTTGCTTGAAATGGGAGTCATTGATGAAATTGTGAAGGAGCCCGTAGGCGGCGCGCATCGCAATGTGGATGAAGCCGCGAAAATTCTGAAAGAACGTATTCTGCACCATCTTAATGAACTTTCTCAGATTGGAGCTGAGGATTTGATTGAGCAGCGTATTCAAAAATATGGAAGAATGGGTTTTTTCAAGGAATCGTAAACATGCCCGCCGGATTTCAATATGAATTAAGGGTTCGATATGCCGATATTGATAAAATGGGCATTGTGTATCACTCAAGATATCTGGAATGGTTTGAAGCGGCCCGGACTGAATTGCTGCGCACAAAAGGGATGACCTATCTGGAAATGGAGAAACAGGGTTACTCTCTGCCCGTCATTGAAGCGCATTGCGAATATAAACTGCCCGTATATTATGATGATTTGATTGCAATTCAAACTAATCTGACCGATGTGTCGAGAATAAAAATTCGCCTGGACTATCATGTTTTATGCAAAAAGGATCAATTGGTAAAAGTAAAAGGATATACCATACACTGTTTTATGGATAAGGAAGGAAGACCGGTTCGCGCGCCAAAAGAACTATTTAAAATATTTTGTCAAATCGTTAATCAAAAGGAACAGAAAAATGCTGAGTAAGGAACTTCTCGATATTCTCGCATGCCCCAAATGCAAGGGCGATCTCGAATATGATAAAAAGAATGACAAGCTGCTTTGCAAAGCCTGCAGATTGAAATATAATATTAAAGATGACATCCCCATCATGCTGATCGATGAGGCGGAAACTTATTAATAGTGTAAATATCACTTGACTTTTTTCAACGCAGGATCTAATTTATGGATAGGTTTTCGTCTGAGAGGAACAGACCAGGAATGCATCTCTATCTATTATACAGCTCGACCGTTGCAGGGATGAAATGATTTCTGAACGGTCCAAAAGCCGCAGATTTGTATCCGTTTTAATAAAGCCAGCCAACACTATTTTTCTGAATATTTATTACCAGCAACGCAACCAACAAGGTGTCTTTTTAAACTGCCTGTTAAAAATATTCAACAAACAAACCATGGGGTTTTGATATGTCAAAGCCAGCGATGACCATGAATGCTTTTCAGATTGCGATTCAGCAATTTGATGAAGCGGCCAGAATTCTGAAACTGTCACCCGATCAGGTTGTTATGATCAAGGAGCCCAGACGAATGACAGAGGTTAATTTACCGGTTCGTATGGATGATGGATCCATACAGATTTTTAAAGGATTTCGTTGCCAGCATTCTATTGCCCGGGGTCCGGCCAAAGGCGGCATACGCTTTCATCCGGATGTTTCGGCCAATGAAGTCAAAGCACTGGCCTTTTGGATGACCTATAAATGCGCTGTTGTCGGCGTGCCCTTCGGCGGGGGCAAGGGGGGGGTTGTGGTTGATCCACCTTCGCTGAGCACCAATGAGCTTGAACGCCTGGCCAGACGATACATTGCAGAAATGGCGGATCTGTTCGGACCGGATATGGATATTCCGGCACCGGATGTCGGCACCAATCCGCAGATTATGGCCTGGATGATGGATACGTATTCCATGCATTACAAGCATCATCTACCGAGCGTGATCACGGGGAAACCGCTGGAGCTGGGTGGTTCGGAGGGGCGAAACAAATCAACTTCAATGGGGCTGGCCATATGCGTTAGGGAACTGACATCACATGAACATATCGGCAAGCCGCTGACAGAGTCCACCGTGGCTATTCAGGGATTCGGGAACGTTGGTTCCTATGCCGGTGAGATTCTTGAAAATATGGGGGCAAAAATCGTTGCCATTTGCGATGTGGCCGGGGCATTTTATAATAAGGAAGGGATTTCCATGGAAAAAGCCTTACAGTATATGGAAAAGAATCCCTCAAAGACTTTAAAAGACTTTGAAAAAACGGGCCTGGTGTCAAAATATGATGACGCGGCAAAATTGCTGGAGGAAGATGTTGACATACTGATCCCGGCAGCTCTGGAAGCCCAGATTACCAAAGACAATGCCGATCGCATTAAAGCCAGAATCATTGCAGAAGGAGCTAATGGTCCCACCACACCGGAAGCGGATACCATTTTGTATGAAAAAGGTGTTCATATTATTCCGGATATACTTGCCAACGCCGGCGGTGTGACGGTTTCCTACCTGGAATGGGTGCAGAACCGGATGGGTTTTTACTGGACAGAGGAAAGGGTGAATCAGGATCTCGAGACCATTATGGTCCGGGCCTTTAAGGAAGTCATGGATACAGCGAAAGAATATAAAATCAAAATGCGTACCGCGGCTTTTATTGTGGGCATCAACAGGGTGCGAAAAGTGGCTGAGATGAGAGGGCTTTACGCGTAGCCTGATAAATTTAAACTATCTTATTTTTTTTAAATGGGGACGCAAGTCCCCATTTTTTTATGGTGAAGTCATTCCCGACCAACAACGGTTTCAGCCAGACAATCATGGGATGTCTGACAATTGGAATGAAAGAAATACTGTATAAAGCCAATACCCAGTTCAAAAACGGATGTGCCGTACCCCAGTGAACGTTCAATAGCCTGCCACAGTTTTATTTTTTCATTGACCAGTGAAATAACACGGATTTTCATGATTTTCTTGCCCAATGTTTGACCATTGGTAAACCAGGTCGATAATCCAAAGTACAGAACAGGGATGAGGATATTTAATATCAGTTTGCCGTACCATGAGAATATATTAAAAGTAAATGAATAGGTGGTGAATTCACCCCCAGTTGCTCTATGCCAGATGAAAATACCTGCAATAAGAAGCGTAATCATAAAAATCGAAAAACATATCAATAAATCAAACATAAATGCAAATGCCCTTTGTGGGAAACTGGCCAGTTGAACACCTTTAAGTTTTTGAAGGCGTTTTATGGTTTCTGGAGTAAAGGTTTTTGCTTTCATGTTGACCTTGATATGTGATATATATGCCAATCAGTTAATAATGTGATGAAGGGAAAAAATAAATCGCCAATGGAGTGAATGCAACGGTGCAGAAGATAATATAATTTAAAAATGATTGGTTTTCAAGGGGAATATAAGATTTGGTCAATTGCAGGAGAATCCCTAGACGGAGATTATCTCGAACGTGGTGAGAGGCTCGGGATGACAAGAAGGTTGAAGGAGATTGTGTTCCAATGGAGACTGTGGGAATGAAACAAAAAGAAACTCAAAAAACAAATGGCACCACCCTTTTCGTACTTTTAGCATATTCAGCGTATTCAGGGTATTGCTGTAAAAGAAGTCTCTCTTCATGGATGATTCTAATAGCCGTCCCGAAAAGTACGAGAAATGTTATACCGCACGTCGCCTTCGGAAGATTACCTAATGCACCTGCAACTACAAAGTAGCAGACCGCAGCATAGATTGGATGTCGTATAAGGGCATAGGGTCCCGATGTAACCAGCCTTCCTTTTGTCGGATCCGCTGCGAAATGGAAGCTGCGGCGGCCGAAGGTGATTCTGGCCCATATTATGAGTGCGACTGCAGCCGCCTGAAATGCGATTACGGCTGGATTCGTGGAGAATAAAGAATGCGTTGCTATTAGTCCCAGTATGCCTGCAATCATTAGCAGGAAACCCAATATGGAAATTGCTTTCATGGTCTACCGTCCTGTTCGTCGATTCTCTTCACGGTGCCTACGCTGGCTGGAGTGATCCCAAAAT
>Ga0272441_10010727_pt1 | contig 13786 bp, 11 predicted proteins | sample SSMProp6N_FD_193582 | JGI IMG/M metagenome (GOLD analysis project Ga0272441, IMG submission 193582) | Marine sediment archaeal communities from Little Sippewissett salt marsh, Falmouth, MA, United States - SSM-Prop-6N | ecosystem: Environmental > Aquatic > Marine > Wetlands > Sediment ... | reverse complement strand
CGGGTCATTTTGCGAAATAATGTTATCAGTATTCGAAAGGCCGGTACCTCTATCTGTATCTGTCCCTCCTGGTACTGCTGTTGTGTAATATGAAGGTAAAGCCCAGGGTTCTCCTGATAAGTCACTGTCAAATTCTGCAGCTATCAGCCCATGGGGCACATTGGCATCATGCCCGGGATCGGCAGATTGTAGTATATATACTAATTTTCCTCCGCGATAATCCATGCTGATAGTCATATTAGATGTTGTAATTCTATATATTACCGCTGTCTGAGTTGTCCCTGTTATTGAGTATCCATCGGGGCTTGTAATTGAAATTGTTATCATTCCTTCATTAGCTACGTTGATATTGGATATCGCAAGATTTCTTGAAGTACCGCTGCCTGTCAATAAGACCTTCGTAGCTCCGGTTACTGTAATATTGTCTATTGTTAAAGTGGCAGGATCAGCATTAAATGTCAGAGTAACACTGATTGATTCGACTGTGCCCGAAGTGCCGCCCGTCTCGGAGGCACTCATAAAGAGGACTTCAATATCAGGTACCGCGCCCGTTTCGGGAAAAACCGCGGTCACATTAACTGAGTCTGCCGCGTTTGTGGTTGCTGCACCTGCTACCGTAAAAAAATTCTCAGTTACTCCATTCAGGGTGAATCCTGCTTTTGCTGTAAGTACAATATTTGCCGTATATACTGTTTCAGCAGAAAAGGGATTGTCGGCAGGCGACCATGATATGCTCCCTGTATACTGGGCTGTATCTATTTCCGTTGCTATCGGAATTTCGCCTCGTACAGGTATTAACACGTCAGGTATTGCGGCGATATTAATAATATAATATCTAAGTGACACCGCGTGTATCGGCAAAGACAAATAAAATGTCTAGAAGGCAATAAATACTTTACTATTTATCGAATATCCCCTTGTAATTCCTGTTACAGCTTTATTAGAATAATACCTGAATCAATAATATAAGAGGATTAATATGAATGAAGAGTCATATCCCGTAACAGTACAAGGAGAATTGGAAGAGGTCCCATCAAGGGGTTTGTGGCTGGTAAAGTGGATCCTTTTGGTGCCTCATATTATTGTGATTGCGGCTCTTGCAGTGGTATTTATCATATTAACAATAATTGCCTGGTTTGCCATTCTGTTTACCGGCAGGTATCCGAAAGGAATATTTGATTTCAATGTCGGTGTTCTGCGGTGGTCCTGGAGGATCGGATTTTACGGCTATTCGGCTCTGGCAACTGACAAATATCCGCCCTTCAGCCTGGATAAAGATTCAGAATTTCCCGCTGATCTGGATGTGGAATATCCTGAAAAACTGTCCCGGGGATTGATCTTTGTTAAATGGCTCCTTGCTGTTCCTCATTTTGCTGTACTTGCTGTACTGGTCGGTTCAGCTCACGTGTATGACCCAAACTGGGGATGGCCGAAAGGTGCAGAAACCCAGGATCTGCGGGTTTACGGATTGCTCTGGATTTTAATTGCTATTGTGGCGATCGTATTGCTCTTTGTTAAAAAATACAGCAGGGATATTTTTAAGCTTGTTCTTGGTATTAACAAATGGAGCTACCGCGTTCTGGCGTATGTATTTCTGATGACGGATAAATATCCGCCCTTTAGGCTGTGATTTAATATCAACAAGAAATAAAACCAGAAACTTTCTCTTGCCTCCGCGGGAAACTCCTTCTTGACTTTTCCGACGCTCTGTAGATAATTGCTTACTAAATCACTCAGCGAGAGGGAATTATGACTGAAAAGAAAGTGCCTTTCACCAAAGATCAAATAGAAAAACTGATCAGGGAACACTCCACACCTTTTCATGTATATGATGAAAAAGCCATCCTGGACAATGCAGAAAAACTGTATCAGGCCTTTGACTGGGTCCCCGGGGGGTACAGGAACTTTTATGCGGTAAAAGCCCTGCCGAATCCCCGCATACTGTCCCTTTTGCGGGAACAGGGAATGGGTGCGGACTGTTCCTCTCTGCCGGAACTTCTCCTGGCAAAACGGGCAGGCATAAACGGGGAAAATATAATGTTTTCCTCCAATGACACCCCGGCTGAGGAGTATCAGCAGGCGAAGGCCCTGGGAGCTGTCATCAATCTTGACGATATCACCCATATTTCCTATCTGGAGGAATGCGCCGGCCTGCCGGAAATCCTCAGCTTCCGGTATAATCCCGGTCCCTTAAAAGAAGGAAATGCGATTATCGGCGAGCCGGAGGAAGCAAAGTACGGGTTCACCAGGGAACAGCTCTTTAAAGGATATGACATTATAAAGCGCAAGGGTGTGAAGCGTTTCGGCATACATACCATGGTTGCGTCCAATGAACTGAACCCCGATTATTTCATTGAAACAGCGGAGATCCTCTTTAACCTGATTGCGGACCTGCATAAGGAACTGGGTATACGTTTTGAATTTGTAAACCTCGGGGGCGGATTCGGCATACCCTATACCCCGGACCAAAATGCTCTGGACATGAATTATATATCCAGGGGCATAAAAAACCATTACGATTCTATTATTAAAAAAGAAGGTCTCCACCCTCTCCGGGTGGTGATGGAATCCGGAAGGATGATAACAGGGCCTTACGGATATCTGGTGACCAGGGTGCGCCACATTAAGCGGACGTATAAAACCTTTGTAGGATTGGATGCATGCATGGCGAACCTGATGCGTCCGGCACTGTACGGCGCGTATCATCATATTACGGTTCTGGGAAAAGAGAAGCAGCCGGCTTCCTTTGTGTGTGATGTAACCGGAAGCCTGTGCGAGAATAATGATAAGTTCGCTATTGATAGAGGGATTCCGGAGGTGGAACCCGGAGATATTTGTGTTATTCATGATACCGGGGCCCACGGCCACGCCATGGGTTTTAATTACAACGGAAAACTGAGGTCCGCCGAGTTCCTGATGAAGGAGGACGGTTCTTTTTTCATGATCCGGAGGGCTGAGACTGTCGAAGATTATTTTTCGACTTTAGTATAAAATAATATAAAATGCAGGTATGAAAATGAAAAGTATCAGTAAAATAGTTGTTTGTGTTTTTTTCTTTGTTTTTTTATCAGCCGGCTTGCTGTGGGCCCAGGATCCCGGAGAGAAAGTCAAAGTATCCGTGACCAGGATTGAGAACCTCTCGGATGATTCAGCCTATGATGCCATCTGTGACACCATGACGGATACCATAGAATTCACTCTGCGGCTTATGGGCTCCTATAGAATCGAAAGAACAGATTATATTGATCCGTATGAAGACCTGTCTAAAGCGAAGGAATTCTATCAGAACTATAATTTTGATAATGCGATTTTCGGGACTCTGCGGCCCGGCGGTTCCGGGACGATTACTGTACAGGTTAACGTGTATGACCGGAAAAAAGACCGCGTTACCATTGAAGAAACAAAAAAAGTAGACAGCTACCTTGAAATATTTGATGCATCAGATGAATTAGCGGCAGCAGTTGTTGAATCCTTTACCGGAGTTCATATCGGTTTCGGAACAATTCGGTTTACTGCTGTGGGAGAGGCGGGAGACACAGTTGTTTATATTGACGGTGAGAAAGCAGGCATGAATCCCCAGGCCATTACAGTCCTCCAGGGTGAGCGTATGGTGGAAATCCGGCATATGACAGAGGAAGGGGAACGGGTGATCGAACGGGTCAGCATTGAGGTAAAGGAAAATGAAGAAACTGAGATTGCTTTTACCTTAACTGCGGATGCTGAGAAAAAATCTGAAGAATCCACTGCAGAAGAGAAACCGGCTGCGGAAGAACCTCTAGCTGAAGAGGTCCTGCCGGTAATTACTCCCATGATTTTTGATGATGACGATAATATCCAGTTCAGCGGTCAGCTCTTCTTCCCGAATTTTCTAAACGATTACAAGGAGCTCTTTGAATATATGGAGGAAACACCGGAGATCCCGGCAAGAGCGATAGACATTTTTTCGGATTACCGGGACCGGGTCCGGAGAGGCAAAATAGCCCTTATTGCCGGAGTCGGTGCAGTGGGAGCGTTCTTCTGGCCTTTTTACATCGGAACCTACGCTGCCATTATGACTACTGCCCTGGACATGAATTCAGGGGTAGCCCTGGGATTTGCCGTCGGCGGGGCCGCTGGAATGATTGGAGGGCTGATTTCAGCCGGAATCGGTGCTGCAGTAGTATTTACAGCTTCTCCCGGGGATGAAGTTGATGTATTTAACTATGAAATGGGATTCTGAGAAGTAATCAGCCTCTGGGAACTATTTTAAGCAGCCGTTTTTCCAATAATTTTTCAAGATCATTGAACTTTTGGGCTAAAAGGAATTCGCTTATTCTTGATGAAAACTCTTCCACGTATTTTAAAGTGGTTTCGCTGTTAAAAACTTTTTTGCCTGTTGCTAAATCAAAAATATAGATTCCTGTGCTTAAACGTATTCCGGCTCCGCAGCCGGCCCACTGATCATTAAACCAGCCGGCACTGTGACTGTAATAGCGGAGAATTACCGGTACCATAAGATAATCTGCACCTGTTTTCTGCTTAAGTACTGATGTAAAATCTGAAGAAAGATCAGAGATTAATAAATTCATCCAGGGCAGATTGATGTTGTCTTTTCCGTCTTCATCGTGCTTGGAATAATCCTTTTCCAGGGCAATTGCGGTAAAGCCTGTTTCCCGGGCTGCTGAAACAAGGGTTTCCCCGTTAACAACAGAAAAGGAATATTTTTTTGTTTCTGCTGCAGAGGTGATGATTCTCCGGACCATGGATACTGCCTGTTCGGTATACTGTTCCTGGCGGTTGAAAACGGAGTTCTTTGACAAGGTCATCATACCGCGGTCTTTGTCGGTAATGACGCCACCGGAAAATTCGATGTTCCCGATAAACAGGTTCAGTTCGTAGGCTTTTTCATCATCCTCTATACCAAAGACATCCCGGAGGACGAGAGGTTCGCATATGACAACTTTTTTCCGGCCGAAGGATACCAGCTGTTTTCTGCCTCCCGGAAGAGGGGGGAGAGTTGAACAACCGAGAGCAAAAATTAAAAGAACAAGGAGAGTAATACATATGCGGAGGCAGTTTTTTCTCATAAATACATTAATACCATAAAAAAATACCGGGCAGTATCCCTTCTCAGGGTATACCCCCGGTATATAAACGATCTGAAAAAGGCAACTATCAGACTATTTAACCTTTTCTACTAAACCTTCCTGGAGCCGTACACCCTTGGCTGTAACCCGCACCTTATGGCTTTGATAAAAGATGCCGAGCTTAAAGGATTCAATTTCCCACCTGGGAGCAATCACGCTGTCCGCTTCAGGCATTTGTTTCAGAGTTTTGTACAGAGCGCTTGCTTTGACCCTTTCTACAGGATCGATGCCTCTGATGTACAGGGGATTTGTCGGATAATTAATCCATCCGAGCTTCCTTCCGGCAATGGGAATACCGAGAATTACGATTCCGGTTGCCTCAGCCTGGGTATCGCCTAAAATTTCATATTCAGCATCTTCCAAAGGTAAAACTGTTCCAGGCATTGACATAGAAGTGGAAGTACATCCACTGAGTGCGAGAAGCACAACAGCTGCCGCAATAAGCAGTATTACGTACTTTTTCATTGGTTTCTCCTTATATTTTTACTCTATGTACAGATTAGCGGGAAGGGAATCAGTTGTCAATATTATGAGTTAAATAATGTTAATTTATTGTCAGGCAGATTTTTGGGCGCAGGTTTTTTCCTGCTGAAGCTGGGTAAGAAAAGAATCCCGGATAAATTTTTCTTTATCGGAACCTCTGCTGCAGGCTAAAATATTGTTCCTGAACTCCTGGTTTCTGAGGAGCTTTACTAAGGCCGAGAGAAGACGGAGATATTCACATTTTTTTTCCTGAGGATTTGCAATTATAAACAGAAGAGTTACCGGTGCATTGTCAATTGATTTATAATCTATACCCCTGCAGGAACAGCCGAGGCCGATGATGATGTTATCGCCATGAGAGTGGCCGTGGGCAACCGCAATGCCCCTTCCTAGACCTGTGCTCTGCCTTTCTTCCCGTTTAAGGACTTCAATTTCAAAATCGTCCTTCTTTTTCATGGAACAGAACATAGGTAGTTTATTAATTAATTCGTGGATGGCCTCTTTCTTGTCAGTGCTTTCCAAATCACAGACAAAACCATCCTGAAAGTACTCTTTTTCTTCCATCTCCATATCAGCCGCTCTCTAAACCTTACAAAAACACTCTTTATATAATATCGTCATTTCATAAGAAATTGCAAGAGAAACCTGAGGAAAATCATACAAATTTCTCAAATCTATTCAATCTTGCAAAGCAAATCTATTGATAATCTGAAAAAAGGCTTTATGATGATACCAGGAGAGGTGCTATGAGAAAAACAGTACTGTGCATCGGTGTCCTTCTGGGATTCCTTGCTCTGCCCTGTACCGGTGAGATGCTTGATCCGCCGCCGGCAGACCTGGAAACGGTTTATACACCGGAGTTCACACTTTTCCCCGGAGCCGGAGGCTGGATTGATTTTCATCAGTATAACCGGGATGAGGAAGATATGACTTTTGGGAAGGATTACCAGATCGCTCTCATAGTACCCTTTTTTTCTTCCCCCAGGTTCAATTTGCACGGAATGGCCCACGAGATTGTCCAGGGAAGACACCTTACCCAGGAAGAGAAACTCTGGCTGTTTTCTCCCAGAATGATAATCTCTGATCTCCGTTTTTTTACCGGCATAAACTTCCGCCCTGTGGAATTGCATTTAGGTTTTCATCACGACTGTGCCCACGGAATTGACGGGTTTCCCCAGCGGAGCACAATTCATGAAGCTGTTTTTACTACTGTGATTACCAGAAAACTGGAACTGCCCTGGGGAGACACAGGGTTCTACTCCTCCCTCCGGGGGTCAGGAGAAATAGAATTCAATGTACTTGTCTTTCTCCAGACCGAAGGCCTGGAACCGGACAGGTTCCGTTTCAGCTTATGGACGCGGGGCGATATCGCCGCTCACCCGCTTTACGGAAGCATCTTTGTATCAGGTAAATATTCTTTAATTCATCGTGAAACAGAAGAAACCCCTGTACAGAATGTTTTAAGCCCCGGGCATGACTGGTACTTCCGGGCAGGGTACCGCACTCCGGGCAGGGCAGGAGGGGTGTCCCTGTATTATCAGGTTGAGAGAATTACCGACGGCTGGGAGGATAAAACCCCTGAGCCGAGGATTCTCCACGCCCTTGGAATTGTGATGAGCATTGATAAATTCAGTGCTTTCAGCTACCATGCCCAGCAAAATGAGAATTGAAGTTTTCTACCGGAGAAATGATATCGACGGCCGGGCTTTGCGTCTGAACCGCCGGGCGGCGTCCCTTGTTTCCAATCCTGTAACCTGCGGGATTGTTGATGTCTATCTACTATCAGGTATTCCCGGGGCGGAACCTGAGCTCTGCAGGGAAATTTTTTCTGACCGCGTTGCCCAGAGAACAGCGGAAACCTATGCAGGAGATTCAGACCTCCTTGAGAACTGGGATTTTGCAGCTGAGATAACATACCGAGCAGGTGTTACAGACCCCGTTGCAATTACGGCAAGAGAAGCTATGGAATTAGCATTCGACAGCCCTCTTCCCGGGGAAGCAGTTGTCCAGACTGCCAGGCAGTATCTTTTCAGTTTCTCCCGGCCCGAAAAGGAAGTCCCCGCTTCTTTTCTGAAAAGTCTTTTTAATCCCCTTATTCAGCAGGCAGTCGTTATTTCCCGGAAGGAATGGAATGAAGGAAAACGGTTTCCGGAAATCTACCCTTATGAAATTCCTCCCTCCTCAAGAAAAGTCCGGAGATTCCCCCTGCATGCCATGGATGACAGTAAGCTCCTCGAGCTTTCCAGGGAGCGCCTCCTTGCCCTTTCCCTGAAGGAGATGAAGGCAGTGCAGGCCTATTTTTCCGGGGAAGAGGTAAAGAATGAAAGGACTGCAGCGGGTATCAGCACTGAACCGACGGATGTAGAACTTGAAATGATTGCCCAGACATGGTCGGAGCATTGCAAGCATAAAATATTCCAGGCTGATATCGAATACAGGGATGGGGGTACAACAGAGAAGATACATTCCCTTTTTTCAACCTATATTAAATCCACCACCGAACAGCTTGCCCCTGAAAAAACCTTCCTCCGATCCGTTTTTCATGACAATTCCGGGGTGATTGCCTTTACCGAAGACACTCTCCTCTGTTTTAAGGCTGAAACTCACAATTCTCCTTCAGCCCTGGATCCCTACGGCGGAGCTATCACAGGGATTGTCGGAGTAAACAGGGATATTATCGGGACCGGCATCGGTGCACAGCCCCTCTTTAATACCAATGTTCTCTGTTTCGGAGAACTAACTACTCCTCCGGAAGATCTTCCTGAAGGGCTTCTCCATCCTTCCCGGATCCTCGAAGGAGTTCATCAGGGAATAATTGACGGGGGGAACCAGTCCGGGATACCTGTTGCCGGAGGAGCATTCCTCTTTGATGAAAGCTACACTGGAAAGCCCCTGGTGTTCTGCGGAACCGGAGGGATCATGCCCGCGGAAATTCAGGGAAGAAAAACCTGGGAAAAGAAAATTAATCCGGGAGACCTTGCCGTAATGGTCGGCGGGAGGATCGGCAAAGACGGAATTCACGGCGCTACATTTTCTTCCCGGGTTCTTGATGAAGAGTCTCCCACCTCGGCAGTACAGATCGGCGACCCCATTACCCAGAAAAAGATGCTCGATTTTCTTCTGGAAGCCCGGGACCTGAATTTTTACTCCGGTATTACAGACAACGGCGCCGGAGGGCTCTCTTCATCTCTAGGTGAAATGGCGGAACTCTCCGGAGGAATCAGGATAGATCTTCACGCCTGCCCGCTGAAATATCTGGGCCTGGCCCCCTGGGAAATTCTTGTGTCCGAGTCTCAGGAGAGGATGAGCTGTGCGGTGCCTCCTGCCGACCTGGAATCCTTTCTCTCTCTTGCAGAAAGGAGGGGGGTTGAAGCGGCCGTGGTAGGTGAGTTTACGGATTCAGGATTTGTTGATGTGCGGTATGAAGAGGAGCTTACAGCCTACATTTCCCTGGAGTTCCTCCATAACGGTCTTCCGAGAATGGAGCTGACTGCGGAATGGGTCCCTCCGGAACGAGTTCCCCGGTCAGCACAGCTTCCTCCTCCGGATAAAATATTACCGGAGCTTCTCAGGGAACCGAATATTGCTTCAAAGGAAAAGCTGGTCCGGCAGTACGATCATGAAGTAAAAGGCCATTCCATCGGCAAACCCTTTACCGGTAAATATTCGGACGGGCCTTCCGACGGAGGGGTCCTGAAACCCCTTTACGATTCCTGGAAAGGGATTACCGTGACCCACGGGATCTGTCCCCGGTACGGCGACCTGGATACCTATGCCATGGCCATGTGCGCTGTGGATGAGGCCTTTCGGGCACATATAGCCTGCGGCGGTGATCCTGATTTTGCCTGCGGCCTTGATAATTTCTGCTGGCCTGATCCAGTTGAATCAGCGGAAACACCGGACGGAAAATACAAACTCGCCCAGCTGGTCCGGGCGTGCAGAGGCCTTCAGGACGCCTGCACTGCCTACGGCATACCTCTTATATCAGGCAAAGATTCAATGAAAAATGATGCCAGTCTTAAGGGGAAAAAAGTATCCGTACGGCCGACCCTCCTGATATCTCTTATGGGAATTGTTCCTGATGTACGGAAAATCGTATCAACGGATTTTAAATCTCCGGGAGACAGTATCTATCTAATCGGTGAAACAAAAGCCGAACTTGGGGGCACTTTTCTGGAAAAAATCCTCGGAGAAACCTTTGAATCTGTTCCCCGGGTCCGGACCGGAGAGGCGATGGAAAGATACCGCAGGATCTTTTCCGCTCTACGAGCCGGGCTCATAGCCTCGTGCCATGACCTTTCGGACGGCGGGCTCGGCGTTGCCCTGGCTGAATCTGTCCTTGGAGGCTGTGCGGGAGCGGAGATTGATCTCACCGGTATTGAGAGTCCGGGGAGGGATATCGGTTTTACAGCTTTTCTCTTCAGCGAGACTCCTTCCCGTTTTATTGTATCGGTTTCACCGGAAGCTGAAGAACGGTTTCTCTCCATTATGACCGGGAGCCCTGTCTTCCCTCTAGGAAAAGTTGTTTCAGAGGAAAGCCTGAATATACGGTGGAGCAAAAATGAAAAATGTTCTTTTTCTCTAAGGGACATTCAAAAAGCCTGGAAACGGGAGGGAAGGGAGCTATGGTAAGGGCGGGAATTATCACAGGATTCGGCATCAATGCTGATGAAGAACTTGTCCAGGCTTTCCGGATGGCAGGGGCGGAGACGGATCTTTGTCATATCAGTGATGTCATTGAAGAACCCGGATCCATCCATAAATATCATATCCTCGGTTTTGCCGGCGGGTTTTCCTTCGGTGATCATATCGGTTCAGGGCTTGTTTTTGCCCACCTCTGCAGGCAGCATCTGAAACAGGAGCTTTCCCGGTTTATCAGTGAAGGCAGGATCGTAATCGGCATCTGCAACGGATTCCAGGTGCTGGTGAAAATGGGTATGCTCCCGAATCTCAGAGAGGACTGGACCCAGGAGGTCAGCCTCATCCATAATGATTCAGGAGTATTTGAGGACAGCTGGGTCAGTGTTGAATGCAGTTCCCGGAGCCCCTGTATCTGGACAAGGGGGATTTCCAGGATTGAACTTCCTATCCGTCACGGAGAGGGAAGGTTTATCTGCGGCGATTCCGCTATACGGAAGAGCCTTCAGGATGAAGGCCTTATTGCTTTAACCTATGCGGACAGGAATCCCAATGGATCAGAGCTGGGGATTGCCGGCATTACAGACAGAACAGGGCTGATACTGGGACTGATGCCCCATCCTGAAGCTTTTCTGGTCCCCCAGAACCATCCCCGATGGCTCCGTGAATGTCCGCCTTCAGGGGAAGGGTTGAAATTCTTTCAGAACGGGGTGAATTATATTAAGGGGAAAATTTGAATTGTTGTGTGCTTTCCTCTATCCTAGGGGAAGATGAAGAAGGGAAACGGTAATGCTTGTGCAGGCTGAAATATGGACAATTGCAAGAACAGATCAGGGAAACGCAGTACTTGTGCGGCCCGTAGGTTCGGACGTGGCTGTGCCGATTTTTATCGGCCAGCTGGAAGCCCAGTCAATCCTTATCGGAATGGGCAATGTCCCCATGCCCAGGCCCCTGACCCACGACCTGTTTCTCTCTGTGCTCCAGAACATAGGAGTTACTTTTGAGAGGGTGGAGATAACTTCCCTCAAGGAGGGCACTTATTATGCCCAGCTTGTACTCAGTGCGGACGGCAAAGAAATTATCATCGATTCCAGACCTTCGGACTCCCTGGCCCTGGCGGTCCGGACGAAATGCAAAATATATATCGCTGATTCTGTTGTGGATGAAGCGGGTGTAGCGGTAAGCACCATTACCGAAGAATCCCAGGTACCGGAAGAAACGAAAAAAGAGAATGAATACAAAAAGCTGAAAAAAATGCTCGATAAGGCGGTGGAAGAGGAAAATTATGAAGAAGCCGCCCGGATCCGGGATGAGCTGCAGAAATTAGACAACCCTCCTAAAGAATAATCAAGCTTCATAAATTTTCCGCGCAATGGGCATCCTTCTCCCTGTGCCGAAAGCCCTGGGTGATATTTTCAGCACAGGAGGCGCCTGCCTTCTTTTATATTCAGCCCTCCCCACAAGGGTAAGAATTCGCGTAACAAGATCCGGGTCAAAGCCTTTTTCCACAATTTCCTCTTTTGTGTGATTTTCCAGGACATAGAGCCGAAGAACTTCATCCAGAAGCTCATAAGGGGGGAGAGAATCTTCGTCCTTTTGATCATGCCGCAGTTCCGCGGAAGGGGGTTTTGTTAGTATTGATTCAGGAATTATCTCCCCGTTCCTGTTGATATACCTGCTGAGGCGGTAGACTTCGGTCTTAAAAAGATCTCCGATCACTGCAAGACTGCCGCACATGTCTCCGTACAAGGTGCAGTAGCCTGTTGCCAGTTCGGATTTATTCCCTGTGACGAGGAGCAGAGAGCTCCATTTATTTGAATATGCCATCATCAGGGTGCCCCGGATCCGGGCCTGGATATTTTCCTCAGTAAGATCCGGATCCTTACCCTTGAAAAAAGGTTCAAGAACAGAGCAGTACACAGGGAAGAGGTCTTCAATTGAGATGGTATCAATAGATATGCCGAGATTTTCGGCAAGTTCCCTGGCATCTTTTTCACTTTCCGGAGATGAATACCGGGAAGGAAGGGCAAAGGCATGGACATTTTCAGGTCCCAGGGCTTTTACGGCGAGGACCGCGACCAGGGCGCTGTCAATGCCCCCGGAGAGACCGAGGTGGACCCTGGAAAATCCGCATTTTGCCAGATAGTCCCGGATGCCGGTTATGAGGGCGCTTTCAATTTCTTCATCAATATTGATATCGAGATTTACCGGCGCTGAATGTTCTTTTTCAGGCAGATTGAGGATCCCCAATTCTTCAGTAAAGGCTGATCCCCGGTAAATACATTCTCCTTCGGAGGAGGTAGCAAGAGAGTTGCCGTCGAAGATGAGGCTGTCATTTCCGCCTGTCATATTAACGTAAACCACCGGAACCCCTGATGATTTACCGATGTTGGAAATCAGACTGAGCCTTGTTAGGATCTTTTTCCCGTAATAAGGCGAGGCTGAAGGGGCAAGGATCAGGGACGCGCCTTTGTCCAGGAGTTCCCGGACCGGGTCCACAGTATATCCCTCTTCAGGAGAATATTTTCTCTCCCACCACAGGTCCTCGCATATGGCTATGCCGATCTTTTCTCCCATGAAATCAAAGGGATCATGGGACTGAGCTGCTTCAAAATATCTGGCTTCATCAAATACATCATAGGTCGGCAGAAGACTTTTCCCCTGGATGTGAATGATCTTTCCCTGATAGAGCACTGCTGATGCGTTGCGGAGGGATTTGCCCGTACTCTCAGGATTCCGATCCACAAAACCCATGACAACAGCGCAGTCTCCGGGAAGTTCTTTCTGAAGGATTCTTAGGGAGCGGAGATTCTCCCGGACAAAAGCTTCATGGTCCAGAAGGTCCATGGGAGGATAACCGCATACCGCCATTTCCGGAAAAACAAGGAGCCGGACATTTTTTTCAGCGGCTTTCCGTGCAAAATCGAGAATTTTTTTCCGGTTCCCCGGAAAATCTCCTATTGTAGGGTTTATTTGTCCGATACCGATAATCATGACTCATGGTACCAAAAAACTATCATGTTGACCACAGGCTCCGTTCGGAGTAACATAACCTGGGATGAGTAAATCAGCATTGATAATCGGCAGCAAGTCTTCATTAAAAGATTTTTTAGTTCAAACATGCAGAAGACAAAAATATTCAGTGATCACAAATGCTCAGAAGGGTGAGGAAAATGAAAGGGAAAATGATGAGCAGTGCGTGTATCAGCCTGTAGGCAGAATTACCCCTCTATCGGCCAGGACCTTGGTATTGAAAGCCCTTAATACCTTTGATTCATTTTCCCATGCCCTGATTGTACTTTCTCCTTTTGACGCATCGGAACCGCCTCATGAGGTTCCCTCGGCATCAATTGAAGAGAATATTGATACTCAGCTCAAGGGGTGTCTTTATATTGTTAAAGAAGTCCTTGTCTATTTTATGCGGCAAGGACGGGGTTCTCTTTCTTTTGTATCATTGACTGATCCGGGTCTGGAGAATAATGTCATCGATTCCATGATTCACGGGGGTTTTATTTCCTTAGCTGACTCAATATTCAGCC
>Ga0272441_10010726_pt1 | contig 13786 bp, 9 predicted proteins | sample SSMProp6N_FD_193582 | JGI IMG/M metagenome (GOLD analysis project Ga0272441, IMG submission 193582) | Marine sediment archaeal communities from Little Sippewissett salt marsh, Falmouth, MA, United States - SSM-Prop-6N | ecosystem: Environmental > Aquatic > Marine > Wetlands > Sediment ... | reverse complement strand
CATTCCGGTTATTATTGCGCCGTCGACTTATGGTTTTGCCGTCAGCGTGGTGTTGGCCGCTACGGTGGCGTCCGGGCTGATCGTCGGCCGCCGGGTGGCGCGGCTTGATCTCATCTCCGTCTTGAAGACAAGGGAATAGCCACATGTCTTTGCGCACCGCTATCGGCATTGCCATGGGTATCCTTGTGCTGGTGGGGCTGGGGTGGGCGTTTAGGCCGCAGCCGGTGCCGGTGGATCTGGTGCAGGTCACGCGCGGGGCTTTGGCGGTGACGGTGGATGAAGAAGGGCAGACGCGGGTGCGCGATATCTACACCGTGTCGGCGCCGATCGGCGGGCGGGTGTTGCGGCTTGAATCAGAGGTCGGCGATCCGGTGAGCGAACGCGACACGGTGGTGGCCACCATCCAGCCGACGCGCCCGGCGTTTTTGGATGCGCGCTCGGTGCGCCAGGCCGAAGCCAGCGTCAAAGCCGCCCAAGCGGCGCGCAGTCTGGCTGTTGCCGATGTGGAACGGGCGCAGGCCGAATTGGAGTTCGCGGAATCCGAATATACCCGCGCCCAGCAGCTGGCCAAGCGCGGCAATATTTCCGAATCGACGCTCGATCGCGCCGAATTGGATGCGCGCACCCGCGCCGCGGCGCTGGAAGAGGCAAATGCCGCGCTTAGAATGCGCGAGTTCGAGCTGGAGAACGCCCGTGCCTTGCTGATCGGGCCGGACGCGGAGGCCGCCACCCAAGACGGGACGGGGGTCAATCTGGAATGCTGCGTGCCGGTCTATTCGCCGGTTACCGGGCGCGTCTTGCGTGTCATACTGGAAAGCGAAGCGGTGGTGCTGGCCGGCGCGCCGCTGATCGAGGTGGGCGACGACCACGACTTGGAGATCGTGGTTGATCTGTTGTCGGAAGATGCGGTGCGCGTCACCGAAGGCGACCGGGTGGCGATCGAAGATTGGGGCGGGCCCGACACCCTTAACGGCACGGTGCGGCGGGTTGAACCGTTCGGCTTCACCAAAGTATCCGCCTTAGGCATCGAAGAACAGCGTGTCAACGTGATCATCGATTTCGACGACCCACCGCAGGCCTGGGCGGCGTTGGGCCATGGCTTCCGCTTGGATACGCGCATTTTCATTTGGCAGGCGGACGATGTGCTCAAAGTGCCGGTCAGCGCCTTGTTCCGCGATGGGCCTGAATGGGCGGTGTTCCACGTTAAGGACGATGTTGCGGTCTTGACGCGTATCGGTATCGGCCACCGCAACGCGTTTCACGCCGAGGTCGTGCGCGGGCTTGCGGAAGGTGCCGACGTCATCGCCCATCCCAGCGACCAGGTGGTGGACGGCGTACGGGTTGCACCGCGCAATCTGCGCTAGCGTTGTCTTCCACCCGTCTTGTTCCGCACCCGCCTTGCTCCCTAACGCGGCAGCGTCGTTGACCCCATCAGGAATGTGTCGACGGCGTGGGCGCATTGGCGGCCTTCGCGGATCGCCCATACGACGAGGGATTGGCCGCGGCGCATATCGCCGCAGGCAAACAGTTTGTCGACGGAGGATGTGTAGCTGTCCGCACCGTCGGTGGTGGCCTTGACGTTGCCGCGGGCATCCAGCTCCGGCGCCAGCGCGGTAAGCATGCCTTCGTGCACCGGGCTGACAAACCCCATGGCCAGCAGCACCAGGTCGGCCTTGATGTCAAACGCGCTGCCGTCAATAGGCTGCATTGTGTCATCGACGCGGACGCAGGTAAGCGAGGCGACTTTGCCGTCTTCGCCGTTGAATTTTTCTGTCATCACCGCAAAGTCACGCTCCGCACCTTCGGCCTGGCTCGACGAGGTGCGGAATTTCAGCGGCCAATTGGGCCAGGTCAGCAGTTTGTCTTCTTTTTCCGGCGGTTGCGGCATGATTTCAAGCTGGGTAACCGATAGCGCCCCCTGGCGGAACGAGGTGCCGATGCAATCGGAGCCGGTATCACCGCCACCGATGACCACCACGCGCTTACCGCCGGCAAGAATGGGTGTAATATTGCCTAGATGTTCATCGCCGATGCGGCGGTTTTGCTGCGGCAAGAACTCCATCGCAAAATGAACGCCCTCAAGCGTGCGGCCCTCAATCGGCAGGTCGCGGGGCTTTTCCGCACCGCCCGCCAGCACCACCGCGTCAAACCCGGCCATTAGCTCTTCCGCCGCCACGTCGACGCCCACATGCACCCCGGTTTTGAAGGTGACGCCTTCATCCACCATCTGGTCGACGCGGCGGTCGATGATGTGCTTTTCCATCTTGAAATCGGGGATGCCGTAGCGCAAAAGGCCGCCGGCTTTTTGGTTTTTTTCAAACACCGTCACCGCGTGGCCGGCGCGCGCTAATTGTTGCGCGCACGCCATGCCGGCGGGGCCGGACCCGACAACGGCCACGCGCTTGCCGGTGGTGTGGGCCGGCGGTTGCGGCTCCACCCAGCCTTCTTCGAACGCACGGTCAGCGATGGCGCATTCGATGGACTTGATGGTCACCGGCTTGTCGATGAGGTTGAGCGTGCACGCCGCCTCGCACGGCGCTGGGCAAATGCGGCCCGTCACCTCGGGGAAGTTGTTGGTGCAGTGTAAATTGCGCGCCGCCTCCTGCCAGTCATCAGCATACACCATATCGTTCCAATCGGGTATCTGATTGTTGACCGGGCAGCCGTTGTGGCAATACGGGATGCCGCAATCCATGCAGCGCGCGGCTTGGTTTTTAACGCCTTCTTCCGACATCGGAATAACGAATTCGCGGAAATGCCGCACGCGGTCGGCTGCCGGCGCTTCGGTGCGGTCCTGGCGGTCGATTTCCATGAAGCCGGTAATTTTACCCATCAGGCTAACCCTTTAACAGTCATAAGCCGTACCCCCGCATATGGGGCTGGCAGATGCGCCGTGCCGCAACGGCTTGGCCGGTCATTCACCGGCGGCCTGCAGCGCGGGCGTCTCGTTTTGGTTGTTTGCTTTAATGTCTTCCAGCGCCCGCCGGTAATCCACCGGCATCACCTTGACGAATTTCGGCAAATAAGCGGCCCAATTCGCAAGAATGGTGCGCGCGCGCGCGGAATTGGTGTAGTGGGCGTGGTTTTCGATCAGTTGGCGTAAGCGTTCGGCGTCAAACCGCGTCATGTCCGTCATCACGTCGACGCGGCCGTGGGTTTCCAGGTCGCCGCCTTGGTGGCCGCGCCGCTCCATGGCGTCGTCTTCGGCGGGGATGTGCTCCAGCTCCACCATCGACAGGTTGCAGCGGCGGTTAAAATCGCCGGCCTCATCCAGCACGTAAGCAATACCGCCGGACATGCCGGCGGCAAAGTTGCGGCCGGTTTCGCCTAACACCACCACCACGCCGCCGGTCATGTATTCGCAGCAATGGTCGCCCGCGCCCTCTACCACGGCGATGGCGCCGGAATTACGCACGGCAAACCGCTCACCGGCGACGCCGCGGAAATAGCATTCGCCGGTAATTGCCCCATACAGCACCGTATTGCCGACGATGATGCTCTTTTCCGGCACCACTTTGGCATCGGCGTGCGGATAGATGACGATGCGGCCACCGGACAGCCCCTTGCCGACGTAATCATTGGCCTCACCGGCCAGCTCAAAGCTGACCCCGTGGGCCAGCCACGCGCCGAAACTTTGGCCGGCGGTACCGGTGAGCTTCACGCAGATGGTATCCGCGGGTAAGCCTTTATGGCCGTAACGCTTGGCGACCGCGCCGGACAGCATGGCGCCGGCGGTGCGGTTTTGCGAGTTGATGGTGGTGTTGATCACCACCGGGGTTGCGTTTTCCAGCGCCGGCGCTGCCTCTTTGAGGAGCCGGCGGTCAAGCACGTCGTGAATCGGGTGGTTTTGGTCTTCCACCCGGCGGATGGCGACGCCGGCCACCGCTTCCGGCCGTTGGAACAAGCGCGACAGATCCAGCCCGTGTGCCTTCCAGCGGTCGAGCACTTGGGTCTGATCGAGCGCATCCATTTGGCCGATCATGTCGTCGAGGCGGGTGAAGCCCATTTCAGCCATGATCGCGCGCAATTCTTCGGCGACGTAGAAGAAATAATTGACCACGTGCTCGGGCAGCCCGACGAAGCGCTTGCGTAGCACCGGGTCTTGCGTGGCCACGCCGACGGGGCAGGTGTTGAGGTGGCATTTGCGCATCATGATGCAGCCGGCGGCGATCAGCGGTGCGGTGGAAAAGCCAAACTCATCCGCCCCCAGCAGCGCGCCGATGGCAACGTCGCGGCCGGTGCGCAAGCCGCCATCCACCTGCACGGCGATGCGGCCGCGCAAGCCGTTGGTCACCAGCGTCTGGTGGGTTTCGGCTAAGCCGATCTCCCACGGCGAGCCAGCGTGCTTGATCGAGGTCAACGGCGAGGCGCCGGTGCCGCCTTCATAACCGGAAATGGTCACGTGGTCGGCACGCGCCTTGGAGACACCGGCGGCAACCGTGCCGACGCCCACCTCCGACACCAGCTTGACCGAGATCCACGCTGCCGGGTTGACGTTTTTCAGGTCGAAGATGAGCTGCGCTAGATCTTCGATGGAATAGATATCGTGGTGCGGCGGCGGCGAAATCAGGCCGACCCCGGGGGTTGAATAGCGCACTTGGGCGATGACCGCGTCCACCTTGTGGCCGGGCAATTGGCCGCCTTCGCCGGGCTTGGCCCCTTGCGCCATCTTGATTTGGATCATGTCGGCGTTGACGAGATATTCCGCCGTTACGCCAAACCGGCCGGAGGCCACTTGCTTGATCGCCGACCGCATACTGTCGCCATTGGCCAGCGGTTGGAAGCGGTCGGTCTCCTCGCCGCCTTCGCCGGTGTTGGATTTGCCGCCGATGCGGTTCATGGCCAGCGCCAACGTGGTGTGGGCTTCGCGGCTGATCGAGCCAAACGACATGGCGCCGGTGGAAAACCGTTTGACGATGTCTTTCGCCGGTTCCACCGCGTCGATGGATACCGGCGCGCGGTCCAGTTCGGCGGCTGATTTGAGCCGGAACAGGCCGCGGATCGTCATCAAGCGCTCCGACTGGTCGTTGATGGATTGGGCGTAGGCGGTGTATTTGTCTTGGCTGTTGCCGCGCACCGCGTGCTGCAGATCGGCAACGGTTTGCGCCGTCCACATATGCTCTTCGCCGCGTACGCGCTGCATATATTCGCCGCCGACGCCAAGCCCCGTTTTAAGCACCGGGTCGGAGGAAAACGTCCGCCGATGGCGGCGGATGGTTTCTTCGGCTATTTCAGCAAGCCCGACGCCTTCAATGGTGGTGGCGGTGCCGTAGAAATAATCGCGGACAAAATCGCTCGACAGCCCCACCGCGTCGAAAATCTGCGCGCCGCAATACGATTGATAGGTGGAAATGCCCATCTTCGACATCACCTTCAAAATGCCTTTGTCGATGGCCTTGATGTAGCGGCTCTTGATGGTCGCATCGTCCAAGGTTTCATCTAAGAGGCGCTTGGAGGCAATCAGCGTTTCGAACGCCAGATAGGGGTTGATGGCTTCCGCGCCATAGCCTGCCAGTGCACAGAAATGGTGCACCTCGCGCGCCTCGCCGGTTTCCACCACCAGCCCGACGCGGGTGCGCAAGCCTTTGCGGATTAAGTGGTTGTGCACCGCCGAGGTGGCCAGCAAAGACGGGATCGGCACGCGGTCTTCGCTGACCAGCCGGTCTGACAAGATGATGATGTTGAAGCCGTCTTCCACCGCGCGTTCGGCGCGGCTGCACAAGGTATCGAGGGCCGGCTGCATGCCGTCGGCGCCGCGGTCGGCGGCGAAGGTTGAATCCAAGGTGCGGGTTTGGAAATGATTATCGGCGATGTCGCCGATGGCGCGGATTTTTTCCAAATCCTCATTGCTCAAGATAGGCTGGCGCACTTCTAAGCGGCGCAACGCGCCTTGCTTGTCTAAGTCCAGCAGGTTGGGGCGCGGGCCGATGAACGAGACCAGGCTCATCACCAATTCTTCGCGGATCGGGTCGATCGGCGGATTGGTCACTTGCGCGAAATTTTGGTGGAAATAGGCAAACAGCGATTTTGATTGGTCCGACAACACCGCGATCGGCGTATCGGTCCCCATGGAGCCGATGGCTTCTTGCCCGGTGGCGGCCATCGGCGCCATCAGCAGCTTGATGTCTTCTTGGGTATAGCCGAAGGCTTGCTGGCGCTTGAGCAAAGGCACGTTGGGCTGCGGCGGCTGGCCGCCGATATCGGGCAAGTCTTCAACGTTAATCTGCGCCTTGTCGAGCCACGCCTGATAGGGTTGCAGGGAGGCAAGCTGCGTCTTGATTTCCTCGTCGGAAATGATGCGGCCTTCTTCGAGGTCGATGAGCAGCATCTTGCCCGGCTGCAAGCGCCATTTTTCGACGATGCGGTCTTCCGCATAGGGAAGAACGCCCATCTCGGAAGCCAAGATGACGTGGTCGTCGTCGGTCACGAAATAGCGCGCCGGGCGCAAGCCGTTGCGGTCCAGCGTGGCGCCGATTTGGCGGCCGTCGGTAAACGCCATGGCGGCCGGGCCGTCCCACGGTTCCATCAGCGCGGCGTGGTGTTCGTAGAAGGCCCGCCGCGTCGGATCCATTAGTTCGTGTCCGGCCCAAGCTTCGGGGATCATCATCATCATGGCGTGCGACAGCGAGTAGCCGCCCATCACCAAAAGTTCGAGCGCGTTGTCGAAGCAGGCCGAATCCGATTGGCCTTCGACGATCAGCGGCCAGATTTTGTCGAGGTCATCGCCTAGAATATCCGATTGCATGGAGCCTTTGCGCGCCGCCATCCAATTGACGTTGCCGCGCAGCGTGTTGATTTCGCCGTTGTGGCAAATCATCCGGAACGGCTGCGCCAAGCTCCAGGTGGGAAAGGTGTTGGTGGAAAATCGCTGATGCACCAGCGCTAAAGCCGACACCATGCGCGTATCTTGTAGGTCGAGATAATATTTGCCCACCTGATCCGACATCAGCATGCCTTTGTAGTTGAGCACCCGCGACGATAACGACGTGATATAGGTGTCCGACGCGCTGGTAATGTCTTCGGCGAACAGGCTGTTCCAGATTTGCTTGCGGACGACAAACAGCTTGCGCTCGAACGCGTCTTGGTCGGCGCAAGCCGGTGCGCGCTGGATGAAGAGCTGCTTGTGCACCGGTTCGGTGGGGATCACCGATAATCCGAGGTCGGAATTATCGACCGGCACGTCGCGCCAGCCGAGCACCGTCATGCCTTCGGCGGTCGCGGTGCGTTCGGCGCGCTGCATGACGTGCGCCCGGCGGCTTTCGTCTTGCGGCAAAAAGAAATGCCCCACCGCGTAATCGCCTTCGGCGGGCAGGGTGAAGCCTGCGTCAGCGGTGACCGCGCGCAAGAACGCGTCCGGCATCTGGATGAGAATGCCGGCGCCGTCGCCCGCCTTCGGGTCGGCGCCGACGGCACCGCGGTGCTCCAGATTGCACAAGATCGATAAGCCGTCTTGCACGGTTTTGTGCGTCTTGATGTTTTTGATATTGGCGACGAAGCCGATGCCGCAGGCATCTTTTTCGTGGCGCGGGTCATACAGACCACGCGGCGCGGGCAGCCCCGACGGGCGGAAACGGGCATTTTGGCTGTTCGTCATGCCGTGCAACCTTCTCAAACCTCAAAGCCTTCTCAAACCTAAAAGACTTCCCAAACCTCAAAAGACTTCTCAAACCTCAGGGGCAGGGCGCCTTAGGAGACGCGCCCACCTCCAATCAACCACGATCACGCCGGCCCCGGGGTGGCCGGAGCGGCATTACGACGCGTTGGACCTGGCGGCCTTAACGCCCGTGTCGCGAATTACCCGTGAGACTTCCGCTAAGCGCCGCCTGTTTCTGGGCCGGGCGGTACGCAGGGGGCGCGAAAGCCTATGCTATAAGCCTATGTCATGTAGACGCCGACAGTGCACCGCCGTGCCGGCGTCCGGTGGGGAATGCCCCGTTGTCGAAACGCCGCCTGTGCCGTGTGGTGCCCGCCTGCCCGCCCACGCCGCGCAGCCGGGTTCGTTAATAGCCCGGGTCACGCTGCCTGAGCAGTGTGCCAGAGAGCGGCGTGCGGAATCAAGGTCAGGAATAGTGACCCTTTTGCCCTCAGGGCTTTTTACCCAGATATACCGGTGCCGCCTGGAGATTGCAGGCGCGGGCGTATTTCACAGGGGGTTGAGCGGGTATAACGGCATCGTGAGTTTTCTTTCGCCGGTAAGTCCGGGATGCTGTAGCCGTGCGATACCTGAGAACGCCCATTTGACCGTGAGGCTGGCGGTATCAGGCATTGCCCCCTTTTTATGAGGATACAAAGACATGAAAAACCCATCCACAGCCGCCTTTACCGTTGCCGGCGCCTTGTCCGCTGCTTTGGCCATGTCCGGGGCCATGGCCGCTGCAACGGCCACCCCGGCGGCTGCCGCTGACATGGAAAAGTGCTTCGGCGTAGCGCTAGCCGGGGAAAATGACTGCGCGGCCGGGCCCGGCACCTCGTGCCAGGGTACGTCCACCATCGATTACCAGACCAATGCCTGGAAGCTGGTGCCCGCCGGTACCTGCACCAAGATCGAAACCCCGTTCGGCACCGGAACGCTGGAAGCAACCGACGCGAACACGGCCTCCTAAGGACCTAGATCAGGAGCTAGAACCGATCAGGAGTTAGAATTGCCCGGATGCCTTTGTCCCCCCAGACATCGCCTTCCCAGACGCCGCTAACCACAGCGTCTACACCCGGCACTCCCCCCCTTATCGCCGGATCCCAGGGGCAGGTGATAGAAAAGGCATCCGGGCAGTCCGCCTTAGCCGGCGTTTCCCTCAAACCGCAGCACTACAAAGACGTGCTGGGCGCGTCTCCGCGAGCGGCGCAGGCGGCGGATTTTTTTGAGGTGCATGCGGAGAACTATTTCGGCCAAGGCGGCGCACCGCACCGCTATTTGACCGCCATCCGCGCACACCACGCGCTCAGCATTCATGGGGTTGGCTTGTCGCTCGGCGGCGCCGGGCCGTTGAGCCAAGGGCATTTGGCGCGGCTGCGGGCGCTCATCGACCGCTATGAGCCGATGCTGGTGTCAGAGCATTTGGCCTGGTGCAGCCATGACGGCGTCTATTTCAACGATTTGCTGCCCGTACCTTTGACAGAAGAAGCGCTGGAGACGGTGGCGCTGCACGTCGACCAGACCCAAGCAGCGCTGGGCCGGCAAATCCTCATAGAAAACCCGTCAAACTATCTCGCCTTTGCCGATAGCGTCATTCCCGAGGCGGAGTTTCTGTCGGCGCTGGTTCAGCGTACCGGCTGCGGGCTGTTGCTGGATATCAACAATGTGGCGGTCAGCGCCTTTAATGTGGGCAGCGACGCGCAGGCCTATTTGCAAGCAGTCGACCATCAGGCGGTGGGTGAAATTCATCTAGCCGGCCACGCGGTGGATGAGCGCGGCGGCCAGCGGTTGAAGATTGACGATCACGGCAGCGCTCCTAGCGACGAAGTGTGGGCGCTCTATGCGAGCTATGTGGCGATGGCGGGGGGGCGGCCCACATTGGTCGAGTGGGACAAAGACGTGCCGGACCATGCGGTTTTGGTGCGCGAGGCGGGGAAGGCGCGGGCGATCATGCGCGCGCAGGCGTCGGGCCAAGTTGACCTCATGACCCGCTCCCATGCCGCCACGGTCTGACCAGCGCACACTGGCCGACGTGCAAAGCGCTTTTGCCGCGTCGCTGCGCGACCCTGCCGACGACACGGTGATGCCCACGCTGGCCGCCGCCACCCCTCACACCGCCCCTCACACCACCCTGCTGCAAGCCCGCTTCGACGTTTACCGCAACAACGTGGCCAGCAGCCTCGCCGACGCGTTGGCGGCGCTTTATCCGGTGTGCGCGCGGCTGGTGGGCGAGGATTTTTTTAGGGCCACAGCGCACGCCTATGTGCGCGCCGGGTTGCACGGCGATGTTGAGATCCAAGCGCAGGACAATGCGTCGCTTATCGGGTTTGCCGCGGGGTTTGCCGGGTTTTTGGTGTCGTTCGCGCCGGCGCGCAGCGTGCCCTATCTACCGGACGTGGCGCGGCTTGAACACGCCTGGCACCGCGTCTACCACGCCGCCGACGCCGACCCGGTGACAGCGCCCGACCTGCAACATATCGCAGAAGACGAAAGCGCCACAACCCTTGAAACCCTCGAGCTTGCGTTGCTGCCGGCGCATCACTTGCTGATGTCGCCGTATCCGGTCTCGCGCATTTGGGAGGCCAACCAGCCCGGGCGCGACGGCACGGTGGAGATGGGGGATAGCGGCCGCGGCGAGCGGCTGTTTGTGGTGCGGCCGCGCGCCGAAGTGGAAATCCGCCGGGTATCGCCGGGGGCATTTGCCTTTTTGAGCGCGGTGCAAGGCGGCGGACGGCTTGGCCGCGCCTTGATAGCGGCGTATGAAGCGGAATCGGGCCGCAGCCCGCAACAGATATTTGCGGAACTGCTGACGGCTGGTAGTTTTGTCCGCAAAGACCCGCCGGCATAGGCGGCCCCGCATGCGTGACTCCCGTTTGAGACAATGACCCCGTTTGAGACAATGACCCCGTTTGAGACCAACCCCGTATAAAGAGGTGGACCTCCCGTGAGCCAGATTTCGAGCGCATCATCCATGTCGGGCCTGGTCGGCCTTGTGTCGCGGATCGTCGGCCTATTGGCCGCCTTGCCGGAATGGATCGTGGCCATCGCGGCGCGGGTCGCGGTGGCAAAGGTCTTTTGGGATTCCGCCCGCCTCAAGGTGGACGGCTTCACCATCAAAGACAGCACCTATTTTTTGTTCGAGTACGAATACGCGTTGCCGCTGTTGCCTTCTGAGTGGGCCGCGGTGATGGGGACCATCGCCGAGCACGTGTTTCCCATCATGCTCATTTTGGGCCTCGGTGCGCGGTTTGGCGCCTTGGGCCTGTTGGGCATGACGGCGGTAATCCAGATATTCGTCTATCCCGGTGCTTGGGGGCTGCATTTGCTGTGGGCGACGGCGCTGCTCTACATTATCATTCGTGGCCCCGGCCCGGTGTCTATCGACCACCTGATCGCCCGCCGCTTTAGGCCGTGACCCGCCACGCGGCGCCTTAACGGGAGATGGCCGATGCTGACGCATGCCATTGCTTTGGGGTTCGGGCTCTACGCCTTGGCGGCCGGCGCGGCAATGGTGACGGCGCCTGACCGCGGCCGCGCGATCGTCACGGATCTACGCGACAATGCCGGCCTGTCCTTTGTCTGCGGCGTGCTGGTATTTTTCATCGGCGCCGTGCTGCTGACCGCCCACCACAAGACCGATACGCCGCTGCAAACGGTCGTGACCGCTGTTGCGGCGCTGGCCGTGCTCAAGGGGCTGATATTGGTGGCATGGGGCCCTACTTACATAAAGCGCATGACCCCGATGCTAAGCGGCAATCTGATACGGCTATGGGGCCTTATGGCGCTGATCGCCGGCGGTGCGCTGGTCTACGCCGGCAGCAGCGGCCACTAGACGGGCTGCGCCTTGCGGCCTGTGCCGACCGGCGCTTTTGTGATCTTCACCGACATGCGGCAATTCGGCGCTGCCATGCGGCCAGGGCGGGCGCATTTGATCGATATCAATGTTGTACAAATGGGAATACTGCACGTAGCCTTATGACAGAACGGCCCATACGCGCCGGTGCGCTGGCGGGGCGATGTGGATTTTGGGGCATAGACCGATCATGACGCAATCCAACACCCCTCAACAGCCGGCCAACACCCCTCAGCACCCGGCCAACACCCCCCAGCAGCCGGCCGTTGACGATGGCCGGCTGACGACGATGAGCTGGGGCGCCATTGCCTTGTTCATTTTGGGCGCGTTGTTGGGGATAGTCATCATTGCCGGTGCCACCAGCGGTGCCATGGCGCTGCACGGCGCGCTGATCAGCGTGTTTTGCGGGCTCGCCGTCATGTGGATCGGCGACCGGCATTTCGATTTTCTCAAGCGCGGCCCGACGCCGCACGCACCCGATGGTGTGCAATACAATGATGGCGTCATCCGCTGGGGCATTATTGCCTCCACCTTCTGGGGCATCGTCGGGTTTGCCGTAGGGCTGGTTATCGCGGTGCAACTGGCCTATCCGGATGTGCTCACCGGCATTGCCGAGTTGAATTTCGGCCGCTTGCGGCCGGTGCACACGTCGGCGGTTATTTTTGCCTTTGGCGGCAACGTGCTGATCGCAACATCGTTTTACGTGGTGCAGCGCACCTCTAAGGCGCGACTGGCCGGCGATATCGCGCCGTGGTTTGTGTTTTGGGGCTATCAGCTTTTTATCGTGCTGGCGGCCACCGGCTACGTGCTGGGGGTCACCCAATCCAAGGAATATGCCGAACCTGAATGGTATATTGACCTATGGCTGACGATCGTCTGGGTCACCTATCTGCTGGTGTTTCTGGGCACGCTGTGGCGCCGGCGCGAGCCGCATATTTATGTGGCCAATTGGTTTTATCTGGCCTTCATCGTCACCATCGCCATGCTGCATATCGTCAACAATTTGGCGGTGCCGGTATCGCTGACCGGGGCCAAATCTTACGTGCTGATGGCCGGCGTTCAGGATGCCATGACCCAATGGTGGTATGGCCACAACGCCGTCGGCTTTTTTCTGACGGCCGGCTTTTTGGGGATCATGTATTACTTCATCCCCAAGCGCGCCGAGCGGCCGGTGTATTCGTACCGGCTGTCGATCATCCATTTCTGGGCGCTGATCTTTTTGTATATCTGGGCCGGTCCGCACCATTTGCATTTTTCGGCCTTGCCCGATTGGGCGCAAACCTTGGGCATGACCTTCTCCGTCATGCTGTGGATGCCCTCTTGGGGCGGTATGATCAACGGCCTAATGACCCTGTCCGGCGCCTGGGACAGGCTGCGCACGGACCCGGTGATCCGCATGCTCGTGGTATCGGTGGCGTTTTACGGCATGAGCACGTTTGAAGGGCCGCTGATGAGCATCAAGGCGGTCAACGGCCTGTCGCACTATACGGATTGGACCATCGGCCACGTGCATTCCGGCGCGTTGGGCTGGGTCGGCTTTGTGTCGTTCGGCGCGCTTTACTGCATGGTGCCGTGGGTGTGGCGGCGGCAACGGCTGTATTCGCTGGCGCTGGTTGAGTGGCATTTCTGGATCTCGACCTTAGGCATCGTGCTCTACATCACCGCCATGTGGGTCTCGGGTATTTTGCAAGGCCTGATGTGGCGCGCCTATGACGAGCTTGGCTTTTTGGAATACGCCTTCGTGGAGACCGTCGAAGCGATGCACCCGTTCTATGTCATCCGCGCGCTCGGTGGGGCGCTGTTCGTCATCGGTTCGCTGGTCATGGCCTACAACCTCTACAAGACCGCCAAGGGCGAGATCCGCGACAGCGAGCCCTTGCGCGCGACGGCGGGCCGCGCGCCTCAGGGCGAGCTTGTGGCCGCGCCGGCGCAATAAGGAGGCAGGCCGATGTCCTTGTTCAGTCACGCAACCTTTGAGCGCAATTCGCTGATCCTGGTGATCGGCATTTTGGTGGTGGTGTCGATCGGCGGCATCGTGCAAATCGCACCGCTGTTCTTCTTGTCCTCGACCATCGAAAAGGTGGAGGGCATGCGGCCCTATTCGCCGCTGGAACTGGCCGGCCGCAATATTTATGTGCGCGAGGGCTGCTATACCTGCCACAGCCAGATGATCCGTTCCCTGCGCGATGAGGTGGAGCGCTATGGGCACTACTCGCTAGCGGCGGAAAGCATGTACGACCACCCCTTCCAATGGGGCTCGAAACGCACCGGCCCCGACCTTGCCCGCGTCTGCGGTAAAT
>Ga0272441_10010725_pt1 | contig 13788 bp, 13 predicted proteins | sample SSMProp6N_FD_193582 | JGI IMG/M metagenome (GOLD analysis project Ga0272441, IMG submission 193582) | Marine sediment archaeal communities from Little Sippewissett salt marsh, Falmouth, MA, United States - SSM-Prop-6N | ecosystem: Environmental > Aquatic > Marine > Wetlands > Sediment ... | reverse complement strand
AGCGTGAGCCGATCTCCTCGATGCCCAGGGCCACGGGCTGCTGGAGATTGAGCACGTCCACCCCGATTTCGATCAGGTCTTCGATTATGGCGTTGACCTTGCCGCAGCTGTGCATCCACACGTGCCATCCCGCCTCCCTGCAGGCCCGGAAGATGGCCGCGTATCTGCCCTTGAAGAACTCCCGCCAGAGCGACGGGCTGATGAAGAGCGCCGATTCGGTGCCCCAGTCGTCGGAGAAGCCGAAGCCCTGGATCCTGCCGGGAAACCGGGAAGCGATGTTCTCGATGATCCGGATGTCGATCTCCACGATGCGATCGGCGAGCTTCTCGATGCGCTCCCGCTCCATGTAGAGGTCCGTGAGCGTGGCCGTGAAGCCGCGGAGGCTGTGCATCCTCTCGAAGAGGAGCATGAAGATGCCGGTGTGGATGTACTTGCCCTCCGAGCGCTCGAACTGCTGCTCCATGCCGCGGTAGAACGCGGGATCGTCCGGGTCCGGCCACCGGTAGCTCGCCAGACGGTTCCACTCTGAAAGAGGATGCCCCGTGACCTGGCCCATGTTCTGCACCTCGGTGCGCTCCCAGCCGCACCCCCACTCATCAATGGTCCTGCGCTGCGCATGGTCCCCCGTGCCCGTCTGGTTCCAGCCCACGCCGTGAACGTCGCATTCCCCCAGGGAGTGGAACTCCAGGGGAAGACGCGCCGGCCTGCGGAACTCGATGGCCCGGCTCACCACCTCCCGGCCGTTCATGGTCGTGCTCCTGGGCTCACCGTCGTGCTCCTCGATTCATGAAAGCTGCCGTTCAGTGAATGAGCTTGCGGATCAGGGCGTCCCGGGTTTTCCACTTCTTTCGGACCTTGACGCGCAGGTCCAGCCCCACCGAATAGGGGAAGAGGCCGCGGAGCTCCTGCTCCGCCTCCGTGCGGATGGCCTTGATGCGTGCGCCTCCCTTCCCCACCACGATCCCCTTCTGGGATTCCCTCTCGACGCAGAGAAAGGCCCTGACCCACAGCTTCCCTTCCGACATCTCCATGTCCGCGATCTCCACGAACAGGGCGTGCGGCACCTCCGCGCGGGTCTGATGGATCGCCTTTTCGCGGATGACTTCCGCTATGCGAAACTCCGGCTCCTGATCGGTGTAGATGTCCTCGGGGTAGAGCATGTCGCCCTCCGGCGCGGCGGCGAGGATCCTCTCCACGAGCTCCTCAGTGCCGCTGCCCTCCAGAGCGGAGATCACCACGGGATCGATTCCCGGGAGCTCTTCCTCGAGAGCCGCCCGCAGCGCCTCTTGGTGGCCGGAAGCACGATCCGCCTTGTTCAGAGCCACGACCACCCTGTCGCGGCAGGGCGCGAGGAGGCGCATCAGGGACCGCTCCTCCCGGCCGGGGGGACGGCTCAGATCGACCAGATAGAGAACGACGTCCGCCTCCTTCACGCTGGAGAGGACCAGCTCCCGCAGGTGCGTGTTGAATTTGCGCTCGGAGTCGTGGTAGCCCGGCGTGTCGATGAAGACCAGCTGCCCCGCCGCGCGGTTCACCACGCCGCGGATCTTGTTGCGCGTGGTCTGCGGCACCGTGGAGGTTATGGCGACCTTGGCGCGGCACAAACGGTTGAGGAGCGTGGACTTCCCGGAAGACGGGCGGCCCACCAGGGCGACAAAGGCGCTTTTCACCTCGCGCTCCGCCTACCCGAAGTATCTGCCGTAGAACAGGGAGAGCCGGCGCTTTGTCTCGACGGGTATGAGCTCCGGTTTGGTGAGGATCGCGCTCTCGGCGGCCCTCCGGCATCCGCAGTCCCCCGGGGAGTGAAGCGCCGAGACGAAGTCGGGGATCATGGTCCGTATGGCCTCGCCGTTCCTCCGCATGACCTCGAGAACCATCTCCAGCGTGACGTCCTCTCCCGCCTCGCGCCAGCAGTCGTAGTCGGTGACCATGGCCACCAGGGCGAAGCAGATCTCCGCCTCCCGGGCGAGCTTGGCTTCGGGAAGGGCGGTCATCCCCACCATGTGGGCGCCCCAGCTGCGGTACAGGTGGGACTCGGCGCGGGTGGAGAAGGGCGGCCCCTCCATGCAGACCAGCGTTCCCGCCGCGTGGTGCGGATGGCCGCGCTTCTCAATGACCTGAAGCAGCGCCCGCCGCATGCGCGGGCAGTAGGGATCCGCGAAGCCGACGTGCCCGACGATCCCGTCTCCGAAGAAGGAGTCCGCGCGGTTCCGCGTTCGGTCGATCAGCTGGTCGCACAAGGCGAAGTGACCGGGCTCGTACTCCTCCTGCAGCGAGCCCACCGCGCTCACGGCGATGATCTGCTGCACCCCCAGGGATTTCATGGCCCAGATGTTCGCCTTGGACGGCACCTCGGTGGGCAGCAGCCGGTGTCCCCTGCCGTGTCTCGGCAGGAAGGCCACCGCGGAGCCCGCGATTTCGCAGAGCGAGATGCGGTCCGAAGGGGGCCCGAACGGAGTGGCGACGTCCGCCTCCTCCAGGACCTCCACGCCGGGTATCTCGTAGAGCCCGCTTCCTCCGATCACGGCTGTGTCGGCCTTCATGCTGCTCCTCCTGCCGAAAAGGCTGGCTCTGAGTATACACGATCCCCGCGCCCCGGCAAAGCCGCGGGAGCGTGGGCGACGCGCCGCGGGCGCCCGCTCGGCCGGGCCGCCGCTCATCCCCCGCGTTGCTTTTTTTCCGCCCAACCGTTATATTGGGCCCATGATCGAGAGCACATGGGGAACCATCCGGCCGCGCCTCCAGGAAGAGGGCGAGGAGCCGGAGGCAAAGGGACAGGATCTGCTCGTGGCGCGGATCCTGAAGACACGGAACGTTCTGATCTCCGGGCAGATCAACAAGGCCCTGGTGGAGCGGGTCGTCCGGCAGCTCATCCTTCTTGAGGACGACAGCGACGATCCGATCAAGGTCTTCATCGACTCTCCGGGCGGCGATCTGGACGCGGGCTACGCGGTCTTCGACATGCTCCGATTCGTCAAGCCCCCGGTCCACGCCATAGGCATGGGCCTGGTCGCTTCGGCCGCCGCCGTGGTGCTGCTGGCCGCGGACAAGGACAAGCGCGTGGGTCTTCCCAACTCGCACTACCTGATCCATCAGCCCCTGAGCGGCATGCGGGGCGTAGCCACGGAGATAGAGATCCATGCCAAGGAGCTGGAGAAGGCCCGAGAGAGGATCAACAGGCTCATCTCGGAGGAGACCGGGCAGCCCTATGAGAAAGTGGTCAAGGACACGGACCGGGATTTCTGGATGAACGTGGAGGAGGCCAAGGGCTACGGCCTGGTTTCCCGGATCGTCAGCAAGAGGGAAGAGCTCTGAGATGACGCGAGCCGAGATCGCAGACTACCTGCCCCGGACCCTGGAGGGTCTGGACGAGCAGCGTCTCGCGGACTCCGGCGTTCCCCTGGGAAGAGGCGTGGTCTTTGTCAGGGGCAAGGTCCGGGACATCCTGGATCTGGGAGACGAGCTTCTGATCGTCACCACCGATCGCGTCTCGGCCTTCGACCGGGTCTTGACCACCATCCCGTGCAAGGGGCAGGTGCTCAACCAGATCTCGCAGTTCTGGTTCGGGCAGACCGAGGACATCGTGGCCAACCACACCGCCTCGGAGCTCGACGCACGGACGGTCACGGTGAAGAAGTACGAGCTGGTGCCCCTGGAGGTCGTGGTCCGCGCCTACCTGACGGGCTCGGCCTGGCGGGACTACGAGGCCGGCAGGCCGGTCTCGGGCCACCAGCTCCCCCCGGGCATGCGCTTCAACGAGAAGTTCCCCGAGCCTCTGCTCACCCCGTCCACCAAGGCGGAGAGAGGCGAGCACGACGTGCCGGTGTCCCGGGAAGAGATCCTGGAGCAGGGCGTCGTGACCGAGGACACGCTGAACCGCCTGGAGGAAACGGCCCTGGCTCTCTTCGAGAGAGGCAGTGAGATCGTCCGCGCGAGCGGCCTCATTCTCGTGGACACGAAGTACGAGTTCGGCTACGGGGAAGACGGCCTGGTCCTGGTGGACGAGATCCACACGCCGGATTCCAGCCGCTACTGGTACGCGGACGCCTACGAGGAGCGCTTCAACCGCGGTGAGTACCCGAAGCAGCTGGACAAGGAGTATCTGCGCCGATGGCTCATGGGGCAGGGATTTCAAGGCGATGGCGAGCCGCCCGACATTCCCGACTCTATCCGCCTGGACGTGGCCGAGCGGTATGTAAGGGCCTATGAGGAGATTACCGGCCGGAGCTTCGCTCCCTCCGGGCAGGACACGGAAGCTGTCATTCGGGACATCGCCGTTTTTTTCGAACAGCGGGAATGAAGGCCGCCGGCAGGAAAGCCGCAGGGGCTTTGGCGTTTTTTCTCATCCTCCTCGGTTCGTTTGGATGCCGATCACGGATCACCATCCTCTGCTACAACGTTCAGAACTTCTTCGACGACGTGGATCAGGGAACCGAGTACCGGGACTATGACCCGGGCCTGGGGAGCTGGGGCGCCGAGGAGGTCGAAAAGAGGCTGCAGGCCGTGGCGGAGGTCGTCCGGCGGAGCGCCTTCGGGTGGCCGGACGTCCTGGCCCTGCAGGAAGTGGAGAACGTGGAGCTGCTGAACCGGCTCTGCGACGGCCCTCTATGGCGAGGGCAGTACCTGTACCGGGCGCTCGTTCCCGTGAAGGGGCAGGCCTTCCACTGCGCCGTTGCCAGCCGCTACCCCATTAGCCGGGTGGGGGCCTGGCATCCGGAGGAGGGGGACGGCGGTCCGCAGCGGGTCATCCTGGAAGCGGAGATCGGCTTCCCGGACGGCCGGCTCTATCTCTTCAACGCCCACTGGAAGAGCAAGCTCGGCGGCGTTCCGTCCACCGAAGAGGCCCGCAGGGCGGCGGCCGCGGCGCTCGGGAAGAGGCTCGCCGCGATCCTCCGCGAGGAGCCGGCGGCCGACGTGGTGGTCGTCGGGGATCTGAACGAAAACCTTCGGGAGCCCGAGCTGGAGGAGCTCGGGATTCCCGGAGCGCTGGCGGTCCTTGACTCCGCTTCCATGTGCTCCGAGCGGACCCTCTACCTGACCGGGGAGCCCCCGGCGCGCAGCCTGGAAGGCGGGTGCCTGCTGCTCTACGAGCCGTGGTTCGAGGTAGACGAAGCGGAGCGCTGGAGCTACGTCTACCAGGGCGAGCCCCAGACGCCGGATCACGTCCTGCTCTCCGCGGGCCTCTTCGACGGGGAGGGGCTCGTCTACAGGACGGGCGGATTCCGCGTCGTCCGCCTGCCGTTCCTGCTCGGCTCGAGGAAAGGATACCCCGTGGCCGCCAAGGAGGACGGGAGCGGGTACTCGGACCATCTGCCGCTGCTCGTGCGTCTGCGGATCGCCCACGCCGGCGGCCCGTAGCGGCCCGCGCCCGGCGGGCCCTTGACAGAGGCCCAATCGTCGTCTATATTATATGCATATATCCTGATATAGCTATATAAGGAGTCGAGACGGGCATGCGGCCCACCGGGGCTTTCCGCGCGCTGGCCGATGAAACGCGCGTACGCATCGTCAATCTGCTGTTGGGGAGGGAGCTGGCCGTGAACGAGATCTGCCGGATCCTGGAGGCGAGCCAGCCCCGGGTGTCGCGGCATCTCAAGATCCTCACGGACGGCGGGTTCCTCTTCTGCCGGCGGGACGGGCTGTGGGCGTTCTACTCGGTCGCCCCGGGGGGAGACGGTGAGCGGCTTCTCGAGGCGTGCCGCTTCCTCCTGGAGGCGCAGCCCCGGCTTGCCGAGGATCTCCGCCGCGCCCAGGCTCTGGTCGCGGCGCGGTCGGCGGAGTCGGCGCGGTTCTTCAACGACCTGGCCGAGGATTGGGAGCGGCTCAAGCGGGAGGTCCTGGGGGACGTGGATGTCTTCGAGCGGATCGAGCCGTGGGTGCCGCGCGGGCGGTCGGCGGTGGATCTGGGATGCGGCACCGGGGACCTTGTCGAGCGTCTCTCCGAGTCGGTACCCAAGGTCATCGGGGTGGACAGTTCGCCGAAGATGCTGGAGAAGGCGCGGCGGCGGTTTGCGGCCGCCGCCGGCGCAGTGGAGGTCAGGATGGGAGAGCTCGAGCACCTGCCCCTGCGGGACGGCGAGACGGGATGCGCGGTGATCAGCATGGTGCTGCACCATCTCGCCTCGCCTGCGGCCGGATTGTCGGAGGCGCACCGGGTCCTGGAGCCGGGCGGACGGCTGATCGTGGTGGAGCTCGAGAGGCACACCAACGAGCTGATGCGGACCCGCTTCGGCGACCGCAGGCTAGGGTTCAGCCCGGAGGAGCTGGACGCTCTGTTCTCGGAAGCCGGCTTCCGGAAAACCGAGGAGAGGCGGGTGGCCGTGAAGCAGGGGCTCGCCCTCGAGCTGTGCTGCGGGGAGAAGGTTTGAGACCGTGGGAGACGGCGGAAACTCGCCGAAAGCCCGCGGGAAACGGAATACCAGGAGGAAATCGAAATGGACAGCGGCAAGACGTACGAAGTCAAGGACATGAGCCTGGCCGAGCAGGGCCGGCGGAACATGGAGCTGGCGGAGCTCAACATGGGCGCCCTGGGGGTGATCAGGCAGCGGTTCGCGAAGGAAAGGCCCGTGGACGGGGTGCGTATCGGGCTCGCCCTCCACGTGACCAAGGAGACGGGGAACCTGGTGCGGACTCTCATAGCCGGCGGGGCGGACGTGGCCATTACGGGCTGCAACCCGCTCTCGACGCAGGACGACGTGGCCGCGGCTCTGGCCGAAGAGGGCGTCAAGATATGGGCGTACAAGGGCGAGTCCCGGGAGGACTACTACCGCTACATAGGGAGCGTCATCGCCTCGAAGCCTCACATCACCATTGACGACGGCTGCGATCTGGTCTCCGAGATCCACAAGAACCACGTGGAGCTGATCGCCGACATCATCTGCGGCTGCGAGGAGACCACCACGGGCATCATCCGGCTGCGGGCCATGGAGAAGGCCGGCGCGCTCAAGTACCCCATGATCGCGGTGAACGACAACATGACCAAGCATCTGGTGGACAACTACTACGGCACCGGGCAGTCGACGCTGGACGGGATCATAAGGGCCTCCAACGCTCTGATCGCCGGCAAGACCTTCGTGGTGTGCGGCTACGGCAGCTGCGGCAAGGGCGTCTCCATGCGTGCGAAGGGGCTGGGGGCGAGCGTCGTGGTCTGCGAGGTCGAACGCTTCCGGGGGCTTCAGGCCGCCTATGACGGTTTTCGGGTCATGAAGATGGAAGAGGCCGCCCCGCTGGGTGACATCTTCTGCACCGTTACCGGCAACAAGCACGTCATCCGCATGGAGCACATGAGGCGGATGAAGAACGGCGCCGTTGTGGCGAACTCGGGTCACTTCGACATCGAGATCGATCTGAAGGGTCTGGCGGAGCAGGCGGCTTCGAAGAGACGCGTGCGGCCCTTCATGGACGAGTACGTCCTGGACGGAAAGAAGATCTTCGTTCTGGGGGAGGGCAGGCTGGTCAACCTGGCGGCGGCCGAGGGCCACCCCAGCGAGGTCATGTCTACCTCCTTCTGCGGGCAGGCGCTGGCCTGCGAGTACGGCGTGCAGAACCGGGGCAGCCTGCCGGTCAGAGTCATTCAGCTGCCCGGCGAGATCGACGACCGGATAGCCGGCATCCAGCTGGAGGCCATGGGGATCGAGATCGACGCCATGACCGCGGATCAGCTCGAGTACATGGCATCGTGGGAAGAGGGAACCTGAGGAGGCGGCGCATGCGCGAGGCCAGGGCGGAAGTTGTGCTGCGGGCCATAGGGCGGGTGCGCAGTGATGCGTCCACGGTTCCGCGGCACTGGTCGGTTTCGGATGTCGAAGGGGCTCTTGTCGTGGAGCCGGAGTATGAAGGGGGGCTCGCCGGCATCGAGGCGGGTCAGAAGATCGTGGTGCTTTTTCATTTCCACAAGAGCCCGGATTTCAGCCCGGGACTGCTCCAGCAGACCCCTCCCGGAGGCGCGGGGCCGAGGGGCGTTTTCACTATCTGTTCGCCCCGTCGGCCGAACCCCATCGGTCTCTCGGTGTTGGACGTTCTCGGCGTGGAGGGCAACGTCGTGCGGGTCAGAGGCCTCGATATGTTCGACGGCACGCCGATTCTCGACATCAAGCCGCACATCACCGGATAGCGTGGCGCCGTTGGTCACTCAGCCCAGGTACGGGCCGGCAAAGGGGTCCCGGGGGAGCAGGATGTCCTCCAGCGGCTCCTCCTGCCAGGCCGCGCGAACGTCCCGAAGGGCCTTCAGGATGAACTTCCGCTCGGCCTCGGTGGCCACCAGGGTGGTGTGGACGTAGTACCCGATCAGTCCGCTGATCCTGCGAAGGCAGCGCCACTTCAGCCAGCGTTTCCGCAGGCGGCCGGCGCCGCTCACGTCGCGCTTCACCCAGTCGTGGGGCACCCGACCGGTGTTGATGATGATCTCCCTGTCTTCCTCCTTGGAATCCATCATGATCGAGGAGATCCTCATCAAGTAGCGGTAGAGGATGAAGAGCATGAGGCCGAAAGCCAGCAGCGCGCCGAGAAGAGCCAGAACGATCATAGACCGGGTGTCCTCCCTCCAGGACATACTTTACTCGAAGGCGGACGGAATGGCAAAGCCTGGATCGGCGGCCGCGGCCGGCGGCATCACGCGCAGGCGGTGGGGCGCGCAGGCGGCGGGGTGCGCAGCCCATGCCGGCCCAAGCCGGTTGACGTGACGCAGCGTAAATGCTAAGTGTCTCTATGGAACCGGTCGCGAAGCTCGTTCGGGTCTACACCCATCTCTCTGAAAACGTCCCTTCCGAACTCTCCTCCACGGCGCGGCTGATCCGGAGCGGGGACCGTCGGAAAGCCCTGGGCAGGCTCAGGGAGGAGATCCGGGAGGCGGTGCGGGCATCGGAGGGCAGCCACGTCCACGATCTGGAGGCGAAGCCGCTGCTGCGGCGCTTCCTGGAGCGCGAGGCTATCGACCCCGCCGACGCCGCCGTGCTGCTGGAGGCGAGCCAGGTTTCCTACTGGTACCTTGCCATGCGTCTGGGCAGCGCGCGGGGCGGGAGCCCCAGATCCGAGGCGATCCTGGCGGCCCTGGAAGCCGGCGCCCGCTCCCCCCGGAGCGTGAGGCAATGGGCTGAGGCTGCGCGGCGCAGACCGTCCGAAAGGACCGTGTACGGCTTCATCGGCAGACTGATGAGCGAAGCCCATCTGCCGCTGGATCTCTTCGCCCGGCTGGATCTCGCGGAAATGATGCAGAAACCCTACCTGAAGAGATTCGTCGGTGGGCTATGACGCCAGCTGCTGAAAGGATTCGTCCGTGGGCCATGACGTGAGCTGCGTGATTCCCCGCTGGGGCAGGACCTTCGCCAACGCCCTGCGCAGGATCGGGCCGCTCTCCGAAGAGGCGGAAGACGTCGAACGCATCGTATCCATTGTGAGCGGGGGAAAGCGGGAGGCTGCATCCGATCCCGCAGAAGCGTGGCGGCGTCTCCGGAAGAAGGGCTGCCCGTACCTGTCGATCGCGCCGGATCGAAAGCGCAGCGAGCGGCTGTACAGGCCCGGATTTCTCGGCATGGATCTCACGATCAACGGCATCCGGCTGCGCGTGGAGGGGGATGAGCCCCACAACGGATCGTCCCTGATCAAGCTGGACGAGGCGGACTTCACCGTGGTGGGCCTGGACGAGCTCCTGGCGCTGAACCATCGGTCCCTGGCCAATCCCGGACGGGTGACCAAGTGGGGCCTGTACAACTACCAGCTGGATCGCGACGCGGATCTGCGCATCGCCGGTTCGGCGAATCTCAAGGCTCACAACTCCTCGGTCGGCAGGGAGATCACCGATTTCGTCGGTTTCTTTCTCATATCCGGCTCCGAAGTGGACGGTTTCACCACCGACTGGCGGCACATCACCGCCCACCGCACGCCCGTGTACGCGAAGGGGCGCTACGAGGAGCTCGTGAAGTCCGTGCTTCCGGGACTGAACACGGTGCCGGCCGCCGACGTGGAAGAGGCGGTTCTGGGGCGCCGGGCGGCCGTGGGCGTAGAGATCGTGCAGAGCGGCTCGACGGTAAAGGCCCGGGGCTTGAGGGTCTTCGGTGCGCCGCTGTTCCTCTCCGAAAGCCTCTTCGTGGCGAACTACAGGCGGTACACGACAAATTCGAAGCTCGCGAAGCTGCTGGAGCTCCTCGATCCTCTGGGCTACTTCGACTCCAGACGCATCGATCACTACACCGACTGGTTCATTGCTCTGGAGCGGAACCTGGGGGACTCCTGGGTCCGCCGACCCGAGCCTGACACTCTATTCTGCTCCATGCAGGAGATGAGTAACGGGCTGCGGCCCTATCGGCTCAGAACCCGCAGATGGATGGCTTCCGATCGCTACAAGCGGGACGAAGCCGAGCTCCTGGTCACCCGCAGCCTGGAGCGCATAAGGCGGACGTACGCAGCGCGGACAGGGCTTTCCGAGGCGAACGCGCCCCGGCGGGAGGCATCCGCGGAAAAAAACGATTCTCAGGGAGGAAATTCATAATGGCAACCGTGTATCCCCAGGCATCGAGGACGTTTAGTGAATATCTCATGCTGCCGAATCTCACCACCAGGGATATGGTGCCGGAGAACGTGAGTCTCAAGACGCCGCTCTGCCGGTTTCCGGTGGGAGAGGAGCCGAAGCTCCGGCTGAACATCCCGTTCACCTCGGCCATCATGCAGTCGGTATCCGACCACAACATGGCCATTGCCCTGGCCCGATGCGGGGGGCTGGCTTTCATCTTTCAGTCCCAGCCCATAGAGGAGCAGGTGGAAATGGTGAGACGGGTCAAACGCTTCAAGGCCGGCTTCGTCACCAGCGACTCCAACGTGAAGCCCACCGATACGCTGCGGGACGTCATGGCTCTGGCCGAGCGGACCGACCACACCACCATGGCGGTCACCGAAGACGGGACCGCTTCGGGCCGTCTGCTGGGGATTCTGACGGGAAGGGACTACCGCCCGGATCAGACCCCCGCCGGCACGCCGGTGTCGGAGCTGATGACGCCTTTCGAATCCCTGGTCTACGCGGAGGAGGGCGCGAGCCTCCACGAGGCGAACGACCTGATCTGGAAGCACAGGATGAACTGCCTGCCCGTAGTGGACGGCGAGCGGAAGCTCAGGTATCTGGTTTTCCGCAAGGATTACGATGCCCACAAGGAGAACCCCGACGAGATGGTCGACGCCGAGAAGCGGTTTATCGTGGGGGCTGGAATCAATACGCGGGACTACACGGAGCGGGTTCCTGCGCTGGTGGAGGCCGGGGTGAGCGTGGTATGCCTCGATTCCTCCGACGGCTATTCGGAGTGGCAGAGGGAGACGATCACGTGGGTGAAGGAGCGCTTCGGCGGGAGGCTGAAGATTGGGGCCGGCAACGTGGTGGACAGGGAAGGTTTCCTATACCTGGCGGAGGCGGGCGCGGATTTCGTCAAGGTGGGGATCGGCGGAGGCTCCATATGCATCACCCGGGAGCAGAAAGGCCTGGGTCGAGGCCAGGCCTCGGCGGTGCTGGAGGTCGCCGAAGCCAGGCGGGAATTCGCCGACGCGTCGGGCACGTACGTTCCCATATGCTCGGACGGTGGGATCGTGCACGACTACCACATCGTGCTGGCCCTGGCCATGGGAGCGGACTTCGTGATGATGGGCCGGTACTTCGCCCGCTTCGACGAGAGCCCCGGCAGGCGGCTTCGGGTGCAGAACAACTACGTGAAGGAATACTGGGGGGAGGGCACGGAAAGGGCACGCAACTGGCAGCGGTACGACATGGGCGGTGATGTGAGGCTGGCCTTCGAAGAGGGGGTGGACATCTACATCCCCTACGCGGGGAAGCTCAAGGACAATCTGAGCACCACGCTGAAGAAGATACGCTCCACCATGTCCCACTGCGGGGCGCGGAGCATCGCCGAGCTCCAGCAGAAGGCCAGGCTGGTCGTGGTGTCCGCCACGGCCATCCGGGAGGGCGGGGCCCACGATGTCATCCCCAGAGAGAACGAATACCGCCCGGTCTCCTGATTCGTCGGGCTCGGCGCACGGGAGCCTCCGCCTGCCTATACGGCGTGGACACGGATGTTTTCGTCCAGCTCCTGCTGAAGCTTGTGCGTTATCAGCGAAAGCGTTCCGGTCTGGCTGCTCGGACAGGTAGCGCAGGCGCCGCCGTACTGAACGTAAACATCGGTGTAGGGCTCGTTTTCTTTCATGTCCACCACCTCGATGCCCCCGCCGTCTGAGGCCAGAAGGCTTCTCACCCCGGTGTCCAGCACCTTCTCCACGGCCTTGTGTTTCTGAATCAGGGTCATGGTCCGGAAGTCCTTTGTCATGGCCGACTTCCGAACCTGCTGCTTCTCCATCTCTGCGCGGGTTTCCCGCAGGATGTCCACCAGGTAGGTGTTGCGTTTCTCATGCCCTCCGGGTTTCACGCATGACTTGCAGAAGGCGCCGGCCTTGGTGAATTGCGTGATCTCCTCCACGGTTTTCAGATCGTTGATGCGGATCACGTCTTTTATGGTGCGCAGAGTGACCCGGGCGCACTCGCAGACAATGTCCTCCTCTTCGAGCAGGGTTATGTCCACGCCCTTGTACACAGAGGCGGCTTTCTTGATGACGTCGTAGGCCATGACGCTGCAGTGCATCTTCTGAGCGGGGACCGCGGGGACATCGTCACTGTCCCGGAGTTCGCGTTCAACGTCGATATTGGTTATCTTCATCGCTTCGTCCACGTTCTTCCCAACGCACATGTCGCACATCACGTCGCAGGACGCGATGGCCGTACCGCAGCCGAAACTCTTGAACCTAGATGCCAGGATTGTGTCGGACTCCGGGTCTACCAGCCAGTACATGCGCACAGCGTCTCCGCAGGCCTCCGCGCCGTAATCGGCTACCACGAGACGGGCGTTTTTTTCCTTCGCGTCTTCCTCGGTCAGTTCGCCCATGTTTTTCGGGTTGTTCATCCTGTCGCTGACTTTATGTGAATACTGCTCCCAGAGGGAGCCGCCGATAAGATCATTCTTAGCCATGTAACCGCCTTTCCTCCACAGGGTCTATGGATATGTCTCGAAGCCGGCGGACCGTTTTCCGGATAACGCCGATGGTATAGTCGATTTCCTCATCCGTCGTGAACCGGGAGAGGGAAAGTCTCACTCCCGTGTGGGCGAGGGAATCGTCCACGCCCATGGCAATAAACGTCGGGTTCGGTTCGAGGGACTCGGAGGCGCAGGCGCTTCCGGTAGAAGCCCCTATGCCGTTCTGGTTCAGGTCCCAGATAAAAGCCTCACCTTCTACGCCGTGAAAACTGGCGAGGATAGTATTCGGTGTCCGCAATTCCCGTTTCCCGATAACCTCGGTACCAGGAATCGACAGGATCGCGTCTTCGAGCCTGTCCCGCATTCTCCGCACCTCGGTCATCTCGTAGTCGAGGTTATCCATTGCCAGTTTCATCGCCGCTCCTATGCCTATAAAACCGGGAACATTGACGGTTCCAGCCCTTCTGTCCCCCATCTGTTCGCCCCCGTGAAGCAGCGGGGTGAGTTTTTTGCCCTTCCGGATGAATAATCCGCCCACGCCCTTGGGTCCGTGGAATTTATGGGCACTGAAGGTAAAGAAATCCGCCGGTACCTCCCGGAGATTTACCGGTATCTTGCCAACCGCCTGAACGGCATCGGTATGAAACAGCACACCCTTTTCCCTGCAGATTTCGCCGATCTCCCGCACCGGATTGATCAGGCCTGTCTCGTTGTTGGCCCACATCACCGACACAAGTGCCGTTGTATCCGGATCGAGATATTCCTTCAGCATGTCAGGATCTATGAT
>Ga0272441_10010724_pt1 | contig 13788 bp, 12 predicted proteins | sample SSMProp6N_FD_193582 | JGI IMG/M metagenome (GOLD analysis project Ga0272441, IMG submission 193582) | Marine sediment archaeal communities from Little Sippewissett salt marsh, Falmouth, MA, United States - SSM-Prop-6N | ecosystem: Environmental > Aquatic > Marine > Wetlands > Sediment ... | reverse complement strand
ATTTAGGCTCAAAATGTAACTTGTGATCCTTTCAACTTAATATTTTATAAAAACGATCCGGTACATGTCCAGCAAATCGGATAACTAAAAATTATGTTTATATATTTTCCATATGCCCTGGCATTAGGTATTTTGCTGGGATCGGTTGTCTTTATCGGCTGTCTATTCGGCAGCAGACGAATGGTCATTGCAGGAATAGTATTTTCCTGTGTAACAGCAAGTCCCATATCCAGTTTTACCAGAGGGGCATCCGGAGCTATTTTTGCGTCAGATATTGTCGGTATTGCGCTTGCCCTGGGCTTGATGATGCCGAACATGCGAGCGCTTCGGTGTCAGATAGCTCCTGGGTGGTACCGAATATTTTTCTGTTTTATAGTCTTTGCTGTATTTTCCGCTATCTTTATTGCCCCTTTCTACATCACTGAAATGGGCGAGGTGGGTTTGGCAGGCAGGGCGCAGTCTTTTGGGGGAATACCACTTAGATTTCTGATTTCAGGATTTAGAACGGTACAGCTCTTATTGTATGTGATTTTCTTTATGTTTGCAGCGAGGCTTTTGGTAGATAAAGATTTAGTCAGATTTACTCAAAAATGCATAGTATTAGGGATCGCCATTCTGGCCGTGATGCAGATAATCACTTTTTTAGACATAAAGAATATGGGGCTGGCACTGCCGTGGCAGGAATACCAACAGTCTCGTATGCTGGGGCATTCCAAAGCGGCTGCGGGTCGTCTTTATGTCTTGGGGATATTTACCTCAATCATTCTGCTTTACAGAAAAATAACCGCACCGCTTGTACTTGTTATGCTGGTGACTATTATAATTGGCCTTTTAGCCTCCGGCAGCCGGGCTGCTTTTTTGGGACTTCTGGTTGGAACATCGGTATTTTTCTTTACCGGTCGATTGCCTGGTTTAATTTCCAGCGTTGTGGTTGTTATATTGCTTATTATTAGCTTGTCTGTGGTATCAGCGGCTGATCCGGAAAGGATACAAAGATTTTTTGAAATAGGAACTTCTGAAGCCGGTGCGCCCAGATGGCTTATATGGCAGAGCACCTTGAGTTATATCCGTGACCATTTTTATATATTATTTAGCGGCGTTGGCTTTGTGAATTTTCGATATGCCCTGATCGGGGATGTTATAGCTGAGCATGGACATAATGACTTTTTGACGGCGTTAACAGAGTTGGGATTTATTGGATTTGCACTTTTTGTTGTAAGTTTTATGACTTTGGCAAAAACACTATTTAAACGTATTTTTGTTACCATGAGCGAGGAACGCTGGGAAGCGGTCTGTCTGTCCGCGGTAATTTTGGGTTTGTTAATTACCAGCTTATTTGAATCGACTTTGTATTTTGGGCCTGGCCTTCTTCCCATGCAAAGAATTGTTGCTTTATTATTCGGTACCGCCACGGCGCGCTGGATACAAGAAGATTATTTCGGCTATGTTGATATGGAAATTCAAATACCGGACAGTATAGAAGAGCAGCGGCCTTACCCTGTACATGCATAAGATAAAAATAATTAAAGGGAGAATTGATGAACGTGACAAAATATAAAGCGACTTTATGCAGAAGTATCTTTAGTGCAACACTGATAGTCTTAACAATTGCAGTAATAGCAAAATACATAAATGCAAGTGACCTATTATCTGCAAAGGACAGACGCATTTCTGTTTCGGCCGATAATAGATTTGATACGAATAGCGACATATATGGGAAGCATGTTGCTGTCGCTACTAATGCAGATGTCAATAATGTAAAGCCTGTTGTAATGTGGTATTCTCGTCAATGGGGATGGGGCCGGTACGAGCCTCTGGAGAATATCACAGGTAGCGGTTTTTTTTCACATGTGATGTTGGTGGGTCTTCATAGAAATTATGTTCCAAACTACATTGATAATCCCAGGTTTAAAAAGGCTGTAAAAATATGTAGAGACAACGGGGTCGAGGTTATATGGACACGTTTCCTTTTTCCTAACCACAAGATAAAGGGCTTTACGTTGGAAACCGCGTTTAACCCGGGCTATTATATCGATCAAATCCAGAATATTAAAAGAGAGGCTGCCCAGGCCGGGATTAAGCTGGTAGCTTTCGATACCGAGCCCTGTTGTAAGTCTCCCTTGGTGCCATATAAAAGTAAGCCATTCTCCAAGGAAGATTATGAGAAAATCTCAACCGCCATCAAGGTGGCAATAGGATATGCCGGTCCGGTGGATTATGTTCTACCCTCTGCCGCAGCCGAAGAAAACCATTTATATAATGCTGCCGCTCAGATAGGCAAATACATAATTGCTGAATATACCTATTATGATTTACCGGTGGTACACAGGAATAACCCTGATAAAAATCGCCCTTATGATATTTTTGGCGCTTATGTCGGTGTGACAAAAGAAAATAAACATAATCCCAATCTAAACCTTTATACCCCTAAGGAGATTTTGGAAAGAAAAGAGCTTTGGTCACATAAAAAAGGTCTCTTTATATATTCGGGTAATGCAGCGCCAGAAGTATCCCGAGAATTTTGGAAACTTAAAGAAGACAAGCCAAAAAATTAAAAGTTATCATATTAAATCCGGATTTCCCAAGTAAATTCGTGTACAAAAGCGAGAGTATAGTAGTGGAAAATTTCAGGAGACTGGCTATATGAAAGAGGATACCGACTCTTTTGAGGAGTTGATAAGATTTATTCAAGATGAGGAGGCAACATCATCTCATATAGAATTGGATAAGGATAAAGAAATCGTTTATATGAGATGTTCAAAACAGCGATTTCAAAAAATTTTGCGTGCAATTACCCAATCATCCCAGCCGCTTAAAATTTTGGACATTGGAACAACTCCTTTTACCTGTCTTATCAAGAGAACTTATCCTCATTATGAGGTTACGACAATAGATCGAACAAATCTTTTGGAAAAACGCTGTAAGTCTTGGGGGGTGGGGCTTGTTGCCTGTGACTTGGATAAAGGCACGATTCCATTTGAAGACGATATTTTCGATGTAATTATTTTTACGGAAGTGTTAGAGCACATTATTGCACCGCCCAAACAAATCGTACAGGAACTTAAGCGCGTGCTGAAAAAAGGGGGCAAACTTATCATGAGCACTCCCAATATCGCACGTCTAAACAAGAGAATTGGTCTGCTTTTGGGCCAATCTCCACTGCCACCTCCGGATAAACAGCTAAAAAATAACTGGGTTCACGGCCACGGTCACATACGGGAATATACCAAAAAAGAAATCATATCATTGTTGAACTCGTGTGATATGATAATCGACAAAATAGAATTCCTGCAACCATCGATTTCATCTTTGTATTCTTTAGCGTCTGTTAAAGGTTTGCCCCACTACCTGCTCAGAGTACTGAATCATGCTTTTGTATCTTGGTATCCTCCGTTTCGTGCAATAATTTATGCCGAGTGCCACAAGGCGGCGGATTAGCATCAAAATATTGTCTAATCTTTATTGTTGGCCTTGTCCTCATGACGGCCTAAAGCCAAACAGAAAATGTTAAAGATAAAAGGCTGTGTAGTTAGTGGGGATCATAGTATTTGCCCAGATTAATGGGTTATTATATGAGTATGAATTGTAAGCTACCAATTACTATTTTTTCAATAATAGCTTTATTTGAGCTTTTGGGGGGAGATTGTATGGCTGTTCAAAAAAAGCCCCAAGTGAAAGTGGTATCTTCCCTAAACAGAATACTGCGTGATCAATTAGAATTTGAAGGCTCAGATAAAGCAAGTTTATATAGTGCAAAATCAGAAATTGAATCTTTTCAAATAATATTAGTGAATAACAATGCGGAAGCTCTTCGTGATGTAAATCTGTTTGCTGGTAATTGGAAATATCTTTCGGGGGATGACCATCGAGGCATGCCTGAATTAATAATGTACAGAGAGCATTATGTTCCAATAAAAATACTTTCAGTAAGATCCACAGCACCTAAAGGAATGTATCCTGATGCGTTGATTCCTTTTGTGGATCCATATACAGGTAAGCCTATAGAAAAAGCGACTTATCTGGCGCGGAATCAGACTGTCGAGCCATGGAAAACCCAGGCATATTGGGTTGATATTAATGTGGCCAATAGTGTTAAAGCGGGTATATATACAAATGTGGTCAATGTCATATCTGAGAATAAATGGATAGCGCAAATACCTGTTGAATTGACTGTCTGGGATTTCGAGCTACCGAAAAGACATAATTTGAAAACATTCTTTTATGGGATGCATGATGTTAGTAGCTATCACAATGTTAATAAAGAAAGTATGGCCTATAAAGTTATCGCTAACCGCTATGAGAATTATCTTAGTGATAGCGGTTTGACATTAGAGTTTCCGTGGAGGCCGGCACCGGTTACCTATAGTAATGGTCGGGTAATATTTAAAGAGCCATATATCAATAGATTAAAATCCTTTATTATTCGTATGAAACCGTGTGTGTTCAGGATAAAATCCTCTTTCCGTAATGATCCGGTAGCAAGGGCCAGATACCTTTCTTGTTGGGGAGTATTTCTAAGAGCGAATAAATGGATACCGACAGCTATAATATACTTTGATGAGCCTTCGAAAATCGAACAATATGAGACGATAATAAGCTATGGTAAAACTATAAAGCAATACGCACCAAATATTAAGCTGCTTGTTACCGAACAGATTAAACCTCAGAAGCCTGAATTTCCGAGTATGGAGGGGATTATAGATATTTGGGTGCCGCTTTGGGGCTTGGCAAATACTGAAGATATAAAGCGTCGGCAGAAAGCCGGTGATGAAGTCTGGTCCTATGTTGCGCTTGCTCAGTCAACGGAGGTCCCCACCTGGTTGTTAGATTATCCTATTTTGAATTACAGAATTCCCGCCTGGTTCAGCTATTCTCTTGATCTTAAAGGTATTTTATATTGGTCAACTATGAGTTGGGCAGATAAGGATATTAACCCTTGGGTGAATCCTGCTACCCATACTAAAACATCCAAAGTATGGAATGGAGCGGGGAGCCTTGTTTATCCGGGCAGCCCTTGTGGTATTGCAGGCCCAGTGGCCAGCATGCGACTTAAAGTGTTTCGGGATAGTTTGGAAGATTATGATTATTGTTGTCTTCTGACAGAATTAATTGGTAGTAGCCAAGTTAGGCAAATAACTATTAATGTTGCAAAAGATTTTAAGCGTTACAGCAAAGAACCGACTGCCTATTTGCAGGCCAGAAGGAAAATAGCAGAACAAATATTAAATGCGAGAACGATAAAACCCAAGGCTGAATAAGCTATTGCTAACCTTTTATTCACTACCATATATTTATAGAGAATTGTAAAAAGGTAGATGTGATTGTATAACAAGAGTGCTAATTTAATTTCTGATTTAGACCAAGGTTCCACTTGGGGTGAGATAGCCTCTGATCTATTCAATTACCAAATCATCCACGGTTTTGGCTGGTCGTTTAGTTTCGTTTCGATAGTCTTTTCTTCCTTGTTGTTATCTGCGTCTTTTATCTGTGCTCTTAGTGGAGCAGTAAAAATTGCAGCAATAATAGCTGGTCTTTGGAATTTTATTGTTGTTGTAATTTCTCCAAGGACTGGCATTGTCTTGATTTTGGCCTTGCAGATATGGGATACAGCATTAAATCCTGAAGAAGAAAGTGGATATAATTGGCTATCTCCGGTAAGAGTTCTAACTGCTCTGTGTATAGTTGCGTTTATCATTAATAATTTATGGCATTCAGAAGAGCGAATAAAGGGGGTAAGAGAACCTCTTTTTTTGTTTTTATCTTTTGCAATTGTAGGCTTGATTCCTGGGATTGCGGCAGAAGATAGGTTTAGGTCGTTGATGGCAACTTCAAAATTACTTATTCTGCTTGGTTTTGTTTGGGTAGGAATCCGTGTTCTGTCAAAGCCTAAAACTATCATCCAGGCCATGTGTATAGCAGTAATAGGAGCGGGGACGGGCAGCCTGTTTATTTTAGTTAGTGGAATTGCGACTCGGGCGGAGGCAGAGCATAGATTGGCATTAGCCGGGTTAGGAGTAAATACCCTGGGGGTCAGTTTAGGCTTATTTATAATCGTTGCTATTGGCCTTCTTGTTTTTAGGCGCTCTATATTGTTTGTTGCTATATCTTCGGCTAGTTCACTTATTATGATGGCGACGTTACTTAGAACTGGTACACGTTCTCCCTTGGTAGCGATTCCCTTATCTTTAATATTAGGTTCGCTACTTGTATATCGCAAACAGGTCCATAAAACACTTATTTTAACTATCTTTGTTTCTTTGTTAATCGGAGGTGTTTTTGTATGGTCTTTAAAAAGTGGATTTGTAAGAGGAGATTTACGTGATAGGATATTATCAATATTTGAATCAAAGACTTTTAGCGAAAACGTACGATTGTCGTTATGGAAAGAATCGCTGAATATTTATTCAAAAAATCCTTTTGGGGTAGGACCAGGAAATGAAATTTATGCTTTTTATAAATTTTCAACTAGCGGCAGGAGCGCTCTCGAATCCCATAATACTTTTTTTTCAGTGTTGATAGAATATAATATATTCGGGCTACTGATTTTTGTAATAGCGATGATGTGGGTAGCGATAAAGATATTTACTATAAAAATCAAACCATTAAAATTAATAGCGATTATGATATTTATTTATTTAATGTTCAACTCCATGAAGGGGTCAATTGTAGGTAATCGACTTATGTGGCAACCTACAATGCTTATTTTGATTTTTACTGAGATAGATATGAGGCTTCATGAGCAAGCCTGCCAAAAACAGATTGACAACGATGAAGTTGTTTATTCTGAAGATATTGAAATAACAGCTTATCAGGGAAATATGTAAAATTAGTCTTACATATGAGGCTGTATTTTTGTTCGCATAGCTATTAACCATAAATAAATCTATGAAAATCCTACACGTAGGCCCTGTAAGGCATGAGGCCGGGGCGGCGGGACCGACTCAGAGTATATCGGGTCTGGTAACAGCACAGGCCCGGATAGGGCTAAAAGTGGGCCTGCTGTCCTGCATCCCCCTGCAAAAAGGACAAGTGTTGAAGGAATTGCCAAACGTGCAAATTGTCGGTAGTCTTCTAAAAAACCATCACAATCCGTGGCATCTTTCTGCTAATTATATTGATAAAATAAAAGATGAGTTCGGCAGGCCGGATTTGGTTAATTTTCACAGTACTTATATCCCCTTCCAGACGGCCTTAGCCCGGTCCTGCCTAAAAATGGGTTGGCCTTATATAATTACACCAAGGGGTGGTTTAACCAGGTTTGCCCGAAGTATAAAAAGACTTAAAAAAAATTTAGCTAACACATTTTTTTTTCGTTCCTATGTACGACATGCCCAGGCAATTCACGCCTTAACCAGAAATGAAGCTGAGGAAATAAAATACTTCACTGACAATAAAGAAACATTTATTGTTCCCAATGGTATTCCCGAATCACTATTTATCGTTCGAAATGACATAACACCAGTGGATTTAGGCGAGTTTCGTAACGATGCTAAATTGGTGTTTGGCTTCATCGGCCGAATCGATGTTTATATTAAAGGCCTGGATTTATTATTGAAGGCAATTGCGAACCTGATAGCTGAACCAAATGAGTCAGGGTGTAAATTGTTGATGATAGGCCCGTTCTTTTCTAAAAGAGACAAGAACTATTTATTGTCTTTAATAGATAAGTATCGCCTTCATAATATTGTTAAAATAACAGGGCCTAAATATGCTGACGAAAAATGGGCTTATTTATTAGCTTGTGATGTTGTTGTTCTCAGTTCACGTTCCGAAGGAATGCCTATGGCATCAATAGAAGCCATGGCTTTGGGCAAGCCCTGTCTGGTTACTGAAGAAAGCAGGGTAGCAAACATTGTTTTACGGGCGGGTGGCTGGACGTGTAAGGCCCAATCTGATTCAATCAGACAGGCAATGCAAAGGGTGTATGCTGACAAAGCCACTTTGGGAAAACGAGGCAAGCAGGCACAGCAGTTAATGCGGGATGAATTTACGTGGGACAAAATTGCCCATAAATGTGCAATAGAATATAGAAGGATAATATCCGGAAATTAGCTGATGAATATCCTCTATATCCACCAGTATTTTGCAACCCCGAAAAGCTCAACCGGCACCCGGTCTTATGAGTTTGCCCGGCGCTGGGCGGCGGCTGATCATAACGTAAGAATGTTAACCACAGTTGCACAGTTGTCCGGTGAAGATCTGGCTGATGCAAAGGGATTTGTTTTTAAGCGAATTATGATCGATGGTATTGATGTATGTGCAATTAATCTGCCCTATAGCCAGAAGATGGGATTTGCTACACGCTGCCTATGTTTCTTTGGGTTTGCGTTAATCGCTTCTGTTTATGTGCTTTTCGTTAAAAGGCCTGATGTTGTTTACGCCACCAGCACACCTCTTACCGTTGGCCTGCCGGCGTTGTTCGCCAAATGGATTCGTCGTATTCCTTTTGTATTCGAAGTAAGAGACCAATGGCCTGAGGTTCCCATTGAATTGGGTATAATAAGAAATAAGCTATTAATAAGACTGCTGCTGGGACTCGAAAAAACTATTTATAAATACAGCTCCGCAATTGTTGCGGCTTCTCCTGGTCAGGCGGAAGGCATAAAGGAAATATGTGATGAGTCAAAAATAATACAAGTAGTTCCGAATAGCTGTGATACAGATAAATTCAGTCCGGATATTGAAGGATCACATATAAGGGACAAATATGGATGGAATAACAAAGTCGTGTTTCTGCACGCCGGGGCTATGGGCCAAGCAAACAGCCTGCATTTTGTTATAGAAGCTGCGGAAAAATTAAGGACTAACGATAATATATTATTTGTATTAGTTGGTGACGGCAATGAAAAGTTGTCTTTGCAAGAGAGAGTCAAAGATCTCGGATTACATAATGTTCAAATAATTGACTCTCGGCCCAAAACAGAACTTCCGGAATTGTTTGCCGCGGCGGATGTGGGAATGGTAATTTTCGGCAAATATCCCATACTGGAGCACAATTCCGCGAACAAGTTCTTTGATGCGCTGGCTGCCGGCAAGCCTGTACTATTGAATTATTCAGGCTGGCAGAGGGAAATAATTGAAGCAAATAATGCAGGCGCCGGTTGCAGGCAATATAATCTTGATGAGTTTATTCAGAAAGTAGATTATATTGCAAATCATCCCCAAAAAATTAAACAAATGGGTGACAACGCCAGAAAATTGGCTTTTGGACGATTTAACAGAGACGCTCTGGCTTCAGAAGTTCTCGATCTGGTAATCTCCGTCTGAGTTGTTTTATAATAGGTAGTTTGTACGAAGCATGAAATTTAGCGTTTTAATCTCGGTTTACGAAAAAGATAATCCTCAATATTTCAAGATTGCTCTGGAAAGTGTATTCGAGCAAACTGTAACACCAACTGAGGTTGTATTAGTTGTAGATGGTCCAATACCCAAGGAGACGTCACAAGTGATACAAACCATGGAGAAGATGTATGAAAATCTCAACGTAATATATCTTAAGCAAAATCTGGGGCATGGTGGCTCGCGTAGCAAAGGATTGAAAAACTGTTCTTATGAATTGGTTGCTGTTATGGATAGTGACGATATTTCAGTTCCGGACAGATTTGAAAAACAACTTAAATGCTTTGAAAATGATAAAGGTGTAAGTGTTATAGGGGGTTATATAAAGGAATTTGAAGGGGATGTAGAACATGTTATTGGCTTAAGAAAAGTTCCGCTTGAGGATGGTGAAATAAAACAGTACTTGAAAACTCGCTGTCCTGTCAATTTTGTAACTACAATGTTTAAAAAGTCTCATGTGAATGAGGTTGGCGGTTTTATAGATTGGTATTGTGAAGAGGATTATTATTTGTGGGTTAGGATGTGTTTGGCGGGATATAAGTTTAAAAATATACCTGATTGTCTGGTACACGTAAGAATGAATCCGGATTCGTATATGCGCAGAGGAGGATTGCGTTATTTTAAGAGTGAAGCCTCTTTGCAAAAATATATGTATGATAATAGAATCATTAGTCTGACCCGTTTGATATTTAATGTGTCAATAAGATTTGTTGTGCAGGTACTAATTACTAATAGTTTGAGGGGAGTATTGTTCAAGACGGTATTTAGATCGAAGAAAGGATAATCTCAGGATATGGATAAAAAGAAATTTAAGGTTGGCTACACTACTGGAGTATTTGATTTGTTCCACATAGGTCACTTAAATATTTTGCACAGATCGAAAGAACTTTGTGAATATTTGATTGTGGGGGTGAGTACGGATGAATTAGTACAATCATACAAAAATAGAACTCCGGTTATTCCATATGAGGAGAGGGTAGAAATTGTTAGAGCCATAAGATATGTTGACCAAGTTGTGCCCCAAGAAACAAGAGATAAGTTGGCAGCACATGATGAATTTAGATTTGATGTTATGTTTGTAGGAGACGACTGGAAAGGAAGTAAGTTATTTGAGCAGGTTGAGACCGAACTCAAAAAGAGGGATTCAAATGTTGTATATTTTCCTTATACCCAAACAACATCCTCAACTCTGCTTACAGAGGCCTTGGAGTGTCTTATTAAAAGGCATAAAGAATAGTCATTGATACATTTATGTTATCAGTAAAAAAGGTTAAAGAAGTATTTTGTGTCCACATATAAAGAGTACATAAAGTTTTGCCAGAGCTTGCAAGACGCTGCGGTTCAGGTGTATTCGGTAGAAAAAGCCGTTGCCTGTAAAGATGATCTTAGCAAACAGTTTGTAGTACTAAAACATGATGTTGAAGCTAAGCTGGAAAAGGCGGTAAGGATAAGTGAGATTGAAAGCCGGTATGGAATCAAATCTACATATTATGTTCACGCCTTTTTCCTGCAAAATCCTAAAAATATTATCATGCTCAAGCAAATAGCCGACTTGGGACATGAAATTGGATATCATTACGATGTACTTGATGCAAATGATGGCGACAGGGAAAAGGCCGTTAAGGAATTCACCGAAGCGATTTCGCGCTTTGCAGATAATGGTTTTGTCATTAAAACAGTATGCCCACATGGTAATCCTTTGAAAAAACGGGTGGGATATTCAAGTAATAAGGACTTTTTCCTGGATCCGTCTATCAGGGAAGCATTTAGTAATATTGTTGATGTCTATATTACCTTTCCAGAACTGGTTGCAAATAAATATCTGTATATAACTGATGCTAAATATTCATATTTCTATCGCGATGCCCAGACTACTAAAACCGATGCAACTGAAGAACTAATACCGCTAAACGGGCAGGATGAAATTATATCAAGGATAAAAGATGGCAATTCGATGGTAATAAGTACGCACACGCACAGATATTTCTCTTTTGTACTATTTGAAAGAATTAGAATATATCTTTACGAGATTATAAAGATTGTAAGTAGAATATTGTATAAAACTAGTATGGGCAAGCGGGTGATTAATAAGTTTTATTACCTTGCTAAAAAGATATAACATAGTAAAGGATATATATGCAAAAATATTCAATGAAACAGATTCAAGATAAAATACTTGAGGTGATGATCTATGTTGATAAATTGTGCAGAGAAAATAGCATAGAATATTACATTATGGGGGGGACAGCTTTAGGGGCGGTTAGGCATGGAGGTTTTATTCCCTGGGATGATGACTTGGATATATTTATGACTCCGGACAATTATAGGAAATTTAAGAATGTCTTTTTAGAAATAAAAGACTCAAGGTATGAAATTCAAGAGTGGAGATTAGGCAATAGTCTATTAGAATACGCAAAAGTAAGGATGAATAATACAACATTCATTGAACCGAATTTCAAAGATAATCCCGACATGCATCATGGGGTGTATATTGATATTATGATCTTGCATAAATGCCCTACAAGTCGAATTGTAAAAATGCTGCTATTTATATTTTCTCGATATGTCGTTGCACAAGCTTTAGTGGAGCGTAACTGGCAACCAAAAACAAAATTACAATCTATGGTCACCAGGGCAATACGTATATTGCCGAAATATTTTCTTTCCGGTTATTGTTATAAGTGGATATATAAATATGATAAGCGTGATCTACAGGATTACCAATATTGCTATTTTATAACCAAAGCAAAATATAAACAGGCTATATTTCCCAAAGAAATGTTTATGAAGCCGGCTGACATTGATTTTGAAGATGTAAAGTTGTTGGCGCCCACGGATATTCATGGCTATCTGAAAACGCGCTTCGGTAATTATATGAAACTACCCTCCGAAGAAGATCGGAAGGAAGTTCAACATGCCGAAATTGTTGATTTGGAGAAAAATTATACGGAGTATTTCAAATAGCAGAAGTAGTTTTTGCATAGCCTCTGCAATCAGGCGCTAATGAGTCTGAGAAGTCCGGTATGCGGTAAAATATATTTTCTTAAAAATAGCGGCAATTTCTTACTGGAAAATATTTTCCAATTTGCATGGTTAAGAGATTGCTTTTTTTTAATAAGTCCGTTCACATATTTCGATTATTAGTCGTGTTGCTATGAATTGTTTGTTGGTACAAATCCCACAGCGGCCTTAACAATCTTGGCGGGATTCCCCGCTGCAACTACCATCGGCGGAACGTCCTTGTTGACTATGCTGCATGCGCCGATAACGCTTCCTCTGCCAATTGTCACACCCGGCAGGATAACAGTATTAGCGCCGACCCACACGCAGTCTTCTATGATAATTCGCCGACTACTGCCTTTAGTATGAATCCGGTTGTTAACATCCTCGAAGCTTAGATCATGGCCGCTACCATCAATTATCTGACAATTTGCGGCGATCAAGCATCTTTGTCCGATATGTATGGACGAATAGGCATGTATGCAGGAACCGTGTATGCGCGATTTTTCTCCAATTGTAATTGTAGCTCCGGGACGATCCGCATAAAGCTTCACTGGTGAATGCATATTCATATGATATCCGCGATTGGTAGAGTTGATGGTAACATCATCACCTATAATAACTTTTCCTCCATTGCGAATATCAATTAAGGCGGGGCCATGAAATGTAACACGCTTTCCAATTTGCAAACCCTTTATTCGACCGTAAAGCAATCTTCGCAGAAGCATAAAAAACACATTCCAGATACGCCTCATTTCTGCAAATCCTGTCCCTTGAATTATTGATTAAATTGATACATATATCTCATCAAAGTTCCTTTTAATTAAGAGTACACCATTTCACTGATAGCGTCAAGACCCTTTTGAGCATGTATTAGTAGTAGTCTGTCATTTCATATGGATCTTATAACTGGGTTTCTCCTTGCGGGACCACACGTTGTCGGAATTCAGTTTATCTAAGACTAAAATATTTTATCTGATAAAATATTTTATAATTTATTTATCGAAATAGTTCTTACTTGCTCTCTTTGTTATATTCGAACAAGCAGCAACTAACACCAATATTTAATTAAGTATTTTAAAACATAAACTTGCGGCGTGTCAAAATTTGAGCTATAATTAATAGAAAGAATTAAAACCTGTCTTCCAAGTCCCATAAACTTGCGTTATTGTTGTAAAAAATGCAGTTTTTAGAGGTTTTGGCTAGCCCAGTTAATTTTCTGGCAGGTAATACAGAAAGGTGTAAGACCATGGCTAAGGTAACTTCTGAAAACCAGAGTGAAAAGAAATTACTGTGTGCCAATCCACGATATTTCACGCAACTTGAGGATGTTGAGGGTCTCAGTGACCAGGAAAAGTTTAAACTTACTCAGGTTACGGACAAATATGACTTTCGAGCCAACGATTATTATCTATCGCTGATCGACTGGGACGATCCAAACGATCCCAT
>Ga0272441_10010723_pt1 | contig 13790 bp, 12 predicted proteins | sample SSMProp6N_FD_193582 | JGI IMG/M metagenome (GOLD analysis project Ga0272441, IMG submission 193582) | Marine sediment archaeal communities from Little Sippewissett salt marsh, Falmouth, MA, United States - SSM-Prop-6N | ecosystem: Environmental > Aquatic > Marine > Wetlands > Sediment ... | reverse complement strand
TATATATTTGTTCTTACCAGGTGAGCGATAAAAGGCTGCTCCCGAACGAAGGAAATGTATTGGTTTACTTAATTGCAATTCGATACATTTCGTACAGGCTCCAGGGCCTGCTTCAGCAAGGAGCCGCAGGCCGGAGACAAGGTTCGCCGAGTTTCCGGAAAATCGCTAAAGTCGCCTAGCGTTCTTTAGATGATTTTGTCAGCAATGACTCTGCGCCCTATAAGATTACTTCCGGGTGATCGAAGGGGCAGCCCGAAGGTAGTACTGTAACAGGTATTATCCAAGGGTTCAGGGCTGTTGTGATGGTTTCGGCCACTATTCAGCCGGTCATAATAACAGTAGCCTGGCACTGGAGATTACTTCGGTAGCCTTCAGTGAAATGGGAATTATTCTTCGTGAATGATTCCCATTTTTGTTTTTATATACACAGATTACACCGATTAACGCAGATTACGCTGATGCAAACCAGTTATGCGAATCAATCCATTAATCCATTATTCCATTAATCCATTATTCCATTATTCCCTGTCTTTGGTATATTTGTAGCAAATTTTATCATATGCCGTATAAAGGCTTAAAGCAATATGTCGATCAGCTCCGTGAGCTGGATGAACTGGTGGAAATAAATGAATTTGTTGACCCTGTACTTGAAATCAGCGAGCTGGCTGACAGATATGTTAAATCTTCAGGAAAGGCTCTGTTATTTACAAAAACAGGAACTCCATTTCCTCTGGTTATAAACCTGTTTGCCTCAGATGAGCGTATGAGCATGGCCATTGGCCGTACTAACCTCGATGAGGCAGCTAATGAAATTGAGAAACTATTCAGACAATTCACAATGCCGGCCGGTGGGTTCATAGCAAAAATGAAAATGCTACCCGGGCTGTCAAAAATTGCCTCATATGTTCCTGCTAAAATAAACAGGAAAGGGATATGTCAGCAAAATATTATTACTGATCCCGACCTTGATACATTCCCGATACTTAAATGCTGGCCCCATGATGGTGGCCGTTTCATCACCCTCCCGATAGTCCATACCAGACATCCTGATACCGGGGAAGTAAATGCCGGCATGTACAGGATGCAGATTATTGATAGGAAAACCACAGGAATGCACTGGCACAGGCATAAAACAGGTGCAAACCATTTTGAAGCCTGGAAAAAGAAAGGAGAAAAAATGCCGGTATCCGTAGTATTGGGAGGCGATCCCGTTTACACTTACACCGCAACAGCACCACTACCGGAGGGTATCGATGAATATATACTTGCAGGTTTTCTGAGAAGGAAGAAAGTTAAACTGGTTAAATGTATCAGTAATGATTTATTTGTTCCTGAAGATTCTGATATAGTCATCGAAGGATATGTTGATCCTTCTGAAGATCCAGTATGGGAAGGACCATTCGGTGATCATACAGGATTCTATTCACTGGCCGACTGGTATCCTGCATTTCATATAACATGCATTACACACAGGCAAGACGCAATTTATCCGGCCACAATAGTAGGTGTACCTCCCATGGAGGATGCATGGATAGGGAAGGCTACGGAGAAATTGTTCCTTCCACCAATAAAGTTAACCTTACTACCTGAAATAATTGATCTGCATATGCCTGTGGAGGGTGTTGCACATAACCTTGTGCTTGTAAAGATCAGAAAAACTTACCCGGGGCAGGGTATGAAAGTTATAAATTCACTTTTTGGAGCCGGGCAGATGATGTTCAGTAAATTTATCGTTGTGGTAAGTGATGATGTTGATTTGAAAGATTATAAGGCCGTTGCCGATAATATCTTCTCAAATACCGACATAAATAATGACATTATGATCACAAAAGGGCCACTTGATATTCTTGACCATTCATCTGATAACTTTTCCTTTGGAGGGAAGATGGGAATAGATGCAACTGCAAAATACAGGGAGGAAGCGGGGAAAAGGTTAGCAGCCAGCTTCAGAGCCGAAGCATTATTATCTGTTTTTAAACCACTTAAGGATAAGATTCGACTTAAAATGCCTTTTGCTGACATGCCACTTGTCTTTGCCGCTATATCAAAGGAGTCGACTGGTTTCAGTGATCTGCTGGAATTGAATTATGATGTAACAGGTCTTATCCTTATTGTAGTAGATAGTACTGTTGATCTTGACGACAAGCGCATTCTTTTATGGCAGGCTTTGTCAAACACTGATCCTGATCGCGACATTAAAGAAATCAAAGGGAGTATTATTATTAATTCAACAGCAAAAATACACCCTTCAGATAATTTCAACCGTTCATGGCCTAATATAGTAGTGTCAGCTGATGAAACAATAGAAAGAGTGGATAAAATTCTGAAACTTTTAGACCATGGTGGAATAATACCATCACCTTCGGCAAGGTTGAAAAGAATGGATTTTGGTGGAGGGGCCTCGGTCAGAAAAGATATTGATTAAGCATGCTCAGCTCCCGCAAGATACTTATTTAACATATCCAGCAGTTTCTGTGGTTGAAATGGTTTACTCAGGTAATCGTCTATTCCTGCCTCAATGCATTGTTCCTTATCTCCTATCATTGCATTGGCTGTAAGAGCAATTATAGGAGTATACTCGTTTGTGCCTGCCTCGATCTCCCTGATCTTTTTACTGGCCTTCAGTCCATCCATCACTGGAAGTCTGATATCCATAAGAATAATATCATAATTTGATTTTGCGAACAAATCAAGAGCTTCCTTCCCATTTGTAGCTGTATCAATGCTTTTAACCTTTGATGCCAGTGAGATCGTCACAATCCTCTGGTTACTGATATTGTCCTCAACAAGCAGTACACTGGCGTCTGCCAGTTTCTTTTTTTTCCTTATGTATGTATCAAGTTTCTTTATTTTCTTATCGGCGGCAGCCTCTTCTTCAATTATATGTTCCAGTGGTAGAGAGAAGTTGAAAAGTGCATGATTACCAAGAGTTTTATAAAGATACTTACCTCCCATCAGAGTAATTATTTTACTTGACAGACTCTTGTCAATTTCATCTTTATCAAGACTGATATATCTGGCACCTGGTGGAGATACTGTTTCAATTATGAAATCAATCACATCACTACTGTCGTCTCGTGATTTAAGCTTAACATAAATATTCACACCTGGCTTTTCCGATTCAGGCAGGGACGACCACGTGCTGAAGATGTCAATAAATATCTGCTTCATTGCTATTGGATCACCAGTATATTCCTTTTTTATTCTATTATCCCATGAAACATCAAGTCTTAAATCGCCAGGCTCTTCAATGCCCATTAATTCAATAGTATTGTCAATTGTTTGTTCAAGATCGAACCGTATATTCTTACGTGGTTTAAATGACACTTCACCCGCCGATCGCATGGTAAGTTCATTGAGGGCTGAGATCATGTTGTTTGTAGATAATATGAGTGTGTCAAGCAATTCTTTTTGCTTTTTATTCACGCTCAGCTCATTCAACAGATCATTTATAAGTGGTAGATTGTTTAAGGGGGTTCTGATCCTGTGAGAGAAGTTAGATATATATTTTTCTTCCTGCTCTATCATTTCTTTTAGCTCTCTTATCTCAGCCCGTTCCTGGTCAATATCTTGTTTTATTCTTAACCAGGTATATACACTTGCTAGCAAGCATAATATCAGCAGTATAAAGCTCACTAACCATAGTTTAAAAATAATTGTAATAGCCGTAAAAACCAGAAGTGATATTATGATAACACGGTAAATGAGGTTATCCTTATACCCGTTCATTAAAGCGTATCGCAGATTTACCTTTTCCTGCTTATTATCATTTACAGCTTTGATCCCCATCTTATAAAGCGGAATTAATTTGATCGGCGCAAAGATATGAAAATTCTTTTTCCCCTTTCTTTTAAAAGATTATTTTTGTTTATACGGTATGAAATTTGAGGGGTTTCAATGAAAAAAAACATAAGATCATGAGGAGAGGAGTATTCATTTTAACAATTACATTTTTAGCAATTAACCTGTCGGGTCAGGATACAGAAAGAGAAATGGTTGAATTCACCCCCGATTTCAGGTTTAATGACGGTATCTTTCTAACTTTCGAACAGGTCAGAAACAATAATCCCATATCAAAAGCAAAAATTTTAACCTCTGCTGACTATAATGCAAGGGATTTCTTCAAGCAGGTTTTTGAAAATGATGAAATATATTTCTATGATGTGATGGGAATTAGACAGGAAGTAAGCAAGGAAGATATCTGGGCCTATTCACGCAATGGGATTTTATATGTTCAGATCCAGGGAGGATTCAACAGGATAACATATGTAGGGAACATATGTCATTTCGTTGCAGATATAAAGACTTATGACAGGAGATATTACGGTTCACCTTATAATTATTATGATCCTTATTATTATCCGTATTCCTATAATTATTACAGCCCTTATTACAGCCCTTATTATATGCCATACAGGCCAACTACTGTTTCAAGAAATGAGCTTGTACAATACATGATTGAATTTGAAACAGGTAAAATTATTGAGTATGATATTAAAAACGTAGAGTTGCTTCTTATGAAAGACCCGGAAATATATGACGAGTTCATGCAGTTAAGTCGCAGGAAAAAGAAGCAGATGATGTTCTTCTATCTGAGAAAGTATAATGAAAAACATCCTTTATATTTACCTAAATAATATTATTATGAACAGGTTGATAATCTTAATTACTCTTATTTTTTATGGAAGCATAACTTATTCGCAGGCACCTTTCCCTGAACCTGAAGAGGTAGACAGATTTTACAAAACTAAAACGCTTGTTGTGCTCGAGGATAATATGTTTTCAGCATATAATGTTTTCATAAAAGAAGCGGTTAATAGTTACTGGGAAATCACTGATCACGATTTCATAAGTGAAGAAAGTTTTGAGAATATGAGAAAGGATCCCTCGTATTCGTTTATTGTCCTTACAGCCACAAGATTTGACCGGGATAAATCAGGTTCATTTTTCAATTTTATCAACCTTTTACTGGGTAAGGATGTTGGCCGTATAGAAGAGATGCCTGAATTTTGTGCTATTCCTCTATCCATCCAGGGAGCTGATGATATTGAGTATTCACATAAGCTTGGTATTGTATTGAGGTTTATGCAGGCTCATGTGGAACATATAAAGGAGGATCCTTCACTAAAAGGGAAAAAATACCTGAAATATTATAACAGTTTTGTCCCCGAAGCTCTGAATAAAACTATTCTGGTTTCTGAGCAGGATCTGGTGCCTCAACTGAAAACCGAGGAGGCAGTTGATAAATATTTTCCTCAAAACCTGAAAGTAGTCAGTGATAAAGAGGTGGATGAAGCCATAAAAGACAAAGCTGCTAATACACTGGTCTTACATAAAGTAGGGCCGGTAAAGGCTGAAAAAGGTGGTTTGTGTTTTAAAATGCTCCTGGGAACAGATGATGCAAGGATGTATTTTTATGGCGAACACAGAATAACAAACAGGAATCCTAACGGCTTGCTGGTTAATGATCTGAAACGTATCGGAAGGTTCTGAAAAATGCAGCAAAACCTTATATTTAGCGTCTTTAAATAAAACTAATGATATGAATGAGATCAGAGTTTTGTCAGAGTCAGAAAGGAACTGGGCAATGTTTTGCCACCTTAGCACTTTCTCAAGTTTAATAATTCCTTTCGGGGGTATTATTGGGCCACTCATTTGTTGGTCAGCCAAGAAAAATGAATCAGTATTCGTAGATAAAAATGGGAAAGCTTCTCTAAACTTTCAATTATCAATGCTGCTTTACACCATTGTCTGCATACCTTTAATGTTCATTGTTATAGGTTTTGTTCTGCTTGCAGCACTGCTGATTGTTGAGCTTGTATGCGTTATTATTGCCAGCATAAAGGCAGCACAGGGAGAAGACTACAACTACCCCATAACGATACCATTCATACAATGATCTTATTTTGAAAAATCCCCTGCTTTGCGGGATTAATCCGGCATCATATAAATTTTAAATACTGGAATACCTGCCTCCGCTGGCGTGGATTTAAAATCCACGCCCATCTTCGTTATTCCATCATTGCTCGCCACCACCTGCCACATTCACTTTCCGTCCCGAAAAGGCCTCTGCTTTTTCGAGGATCCTCGAATTTAAGATTCGGGACTCGCGAACTCGCGGTACTCGCATCCCGATTGCTCGGGACACAAGGCCTGCTCGTTTCCATTATTCCATTATTCCATTATTCCATTATTCCATTATTAGCTCGTTTTTTCTTAATTTTACCCCTTAATCAAATTATGTGCATTAATGGCAAAAGGCCCCGGTCTTCCAAGAGGAACAAGAGATTTCGGACCTTCTGAAATGATCAGGAGGAATTTTATTTTTAATACCATACGTTCAGTTTTTCGCCTGTATGGCTATCAGCCACTTGAAACCCCGGCAATAGAAAACCTGTCTACCCTGATGGGTAAATATGGAGAAGAAGGGGACAGATTACTGTTTAAGATACTTAATTCGGGAAATTTCAGATCGAAGCTCAGTGATGAAAAACTGATTAACTTAAGCTTACCCGAGCTATCAGCGATGATAGCGGAAAAAGGATTAAGGTATGATCTTACTGTTCCTTTTGCGAGGTTCGTTGTACAACATAGGAATGATATTACCTTCCCTTTCAAAAGATACCAGATACAACCAGTTTGGAGGGCAGATAAACCGCAAAAAGGTAGGTACAGAGAATTTTACCAGTGTGATGTTGATGTGATTGGGGATGAATCCATTTTTAATGAGTACGAGCTTATCAGGATTATAGATGACGTCTTTTCCAGACTATCGGTCCGTAGTAGTATAGTTCTAAATAACAGAAGGTTACTTAATGGTATAGCTGAAATAATAGGTGAAAAGGATAAGATTGGCGTCATTACTGTAGCTATTGATAAGCTGGAGAAGACAGGAATTGAAGCTGTAAACAGTGAACTGGCGGCCAAAGGTTTGTCTACAAAAGCAATTGAGGGGCTGCAGCCAATATTATTCCTGGAAGGATCAGCTGAAGTAAAACTGAATAAACTGGTTAAAATACTTGAAGGCTCTGATGAAGGAATGGCAGGGATAAAAGAAATGAGAACACTCTTCGACTATCTTGAAAGTGATGCTCTTAATTCAGAATGTGTCCTCGATCTTACCCTTGCACGCGGACTTGATTATTACACAGGAACCATTATCGAAGCCAAAGCTCTTGATGTGGAGATTGGAAGTATTTGCGGAGGAGGAAGATATGATGACCTTACGGGGATATTCGGTATGGAAGGTGTATCCGGAGTGGGTATCTCGTTCGGTGCCGACAGGATATATGATGTTATGTTACAACTTGATCTGTTTCCCAAACATTCAGGACAGGACACCCAGGTGTTCTTTATTAACTTCGGTGAGAAAGAGGAGAAATATTCAATACCTCTTTTAAATAGTCTCAGGAAGGCAGGAATAACAGCTGAATTGTTTCCATCAGCTCTTAAGATAAAGAAGCAAATGACATATGCCAATTCAAGGAATATACCATGGGTTATCATTGCAGGGGAAAATGAAATAAGAGGTGACAGTATTACAGTTAAAGATATGATATCAGGCCAGCAGCATATGCTCAATAAGGATGAGCTTACTGATTTCTTCAGGGAGAAAATATAAAATCTAATCATGACCAAGACTTTCGAAATCAATCCGCAACCATTAGAAGAGGAAGTAATAGACGAGGTGATTGAAAATCATTACTCTCTTACACTGACTAATGAAGCTGCAGGCCTTGTTAATGCATGCAGGAATTACCTGGATGACATCATAGATCAAAGTGATACCCCTGTATACGGTGTCACCACTGGATTTGGTGCTCTGCATGACCACATAATAAGCAAGGACCAGCTGAGCCAGTTGCAGAAAAACCTGGTGATGTCACATGCCTGTGGCACAGGCAGGGAGGTAAGAGAAGATATTATCAGGCTGATGTTGCTTTTTAAGATTCATGCCTTGAGTTATGGCAAATCAGGTGTACAGCTGAAAACGGTGGAAAGGCTCAGGGACATGTATAATGCTGGTGTTTATCCTGTTGTTTTTGAACAGGGTTCTCTGGGTGCTTCCGGCGACCTTGCTCCACTTGCACACCTGGTCTTGCCTCTTATAGGACTGGGCGAGGTAAGGTTTAAAGGTAAAAGATACATGTCGGCAGAAATAAACGCACAAATGTCATGGCCCGTTATTGAGCTTCAATCAAAAGAAGGTCTTGCATTATTGAATGGCACACAGTTTATGAGTGCATATGGTTTTTATGCTTTGCGTAAAGCAAGACATCTGCTCAGGGTAGCTGATGTTGTAGCAACAATATCACTGGAGGCTTTTGATGGACGGTATGAGCCTTTCATTGAAAATCTGCATACTATCAGGCCTCATAAAGGACAGCAACATGTGGCATCATTCATCCGCAGTATACTGGAAGGTAGTGAGATAATAAAGCGATCAAAAAAACATGTTCAGGATCCATACTCATTTCGGTGCATCCCCCAGGTGCATGGAGCCAGTTATGAAGCGGTGGAGCATGCAGGCGATAGAATACTGACAGAAATTAATTCTGTTACTGACAACCCTACAATATTTCCAGAGGAGAGAATGATTGTATCAGGAGGTAATTTCCACGGTCAACCTCTTGCCCTGGTATTTGACTATATGGCAATAGCTCTTGCTGATCTGGGTAGCATATCGGAAAGACGGGTATACAGACTTATATCGGGACAGAGAAACCTGCCTGAATTCCTTATAGCAAATCCCGGTCTTAATAGCGGGTTTATGCTTCCACAGTATACTGCTGCTTCAATTGTCAGTCAGAATAAACAACTGGCAACACCTGCATCAGTCGACTCAATACCTTCATCAAATGAGCAGGAGGATCATGTAAGTATGGGAGCCAATGCCGCAACCAAATTATTGTCGGTGGTAGAAAACCTTGAAAAAATTCTTGCTATTGAACTACTGTGTGCCATCCAGGCATTTGAATTCAGGAGACCACTCAGATCTTCTGATTATATTGAAAATATAATAACTGAATTTAGAAAAGAAATCCCCTTTGTGGATAATGACCGTGTTCTTTATACCGAAATAGAAAAGTCAGTTGATTTTATTCTTAGTTATAATTTTCAGTTTTGAGAAATTTCCCTCAATCTCTCTCTTCCATTTATCGCATTTTCTCTCCTGCTTCTCAACTGGTTGAGAAGGTAATTCTTGAATCCGTTTTCAGCATTATAAAGTCTGACAACTTTTGAAGGAGCCAGTACTTGCTTGAATTTTTCATGATATTCAGCCTTAAGCTCAGCCTCCTGGAGGTTAAGGCTTATCATTCTGTCGCCCGCTTCTTCCAGTTCTTTTTCTGTCATATCCCTGAAGTTCCGGCCAACATCCCTGGCAATTGTAGTTCTTTGTTCCACTATTTCATCCCTTTTTTCTGTGAACTCGTCATAGATGGGCCAGAATAACTTGGCTTCTTCAGCTCTGAGGTCCAGCTGCCTTGTGAAAAATGCAACTTTTTGTGCATCAATAACTTCTCTTCTATTGCCCTGGGCAAATATGCTACCCATGCAAAGGATGAATAATATGGTTAAGTAATACTTTTTCATATCTCTTAATTTAAAAATTCTATAATTTCATTATATTCTATATCATTGTCAAGAAGGTAATCGATTATTTCATCTGATTCGGCTGAATGTATTCCGACATCGGGCTCCTGTTCTGTAAGTATATTAATCAGCTCCACCTCTTCGAACTGGTTCAATAATTCAGTATAATTCTCCTGAGCTGGTGCATTATATTCCGGGAAAAGAAGTCTCAAGCCTGTATATGAAATTACGGTAAGGGCAATCATGGCTGCTGCGAGCATGAGTGCTGGTTTAACCAGTCTGATAATCCTGCTTTTACCCTTAATACCGCCAGTACCTGTTGTCTTATTATATATTTCCGTACTAACTTCATCGAAGTAGTTTCCAGGCACCCTGAAAGGATTCTTCTCTCTTATGTTACTATTGTCTGTCATCAGAATATTTGATTGATATTGTGCTTAAAGGTTTAACTGTTAGTTAAATAATTTTCAATTTTTTTTACGGCATGATGATAAGATGCTTTTAATGCTCCGACCGAAGTATTCAGTACTTCACTCATATCTTCATAACTCATATCATCGTAATATTTGAGGTTAAAAACCAGTTTTTGTTTTTCTGGCAGTTTAAGTATTGCATCTCTGAGTTTCCGTTCAGCTTCATCTCCATCAAACCATTTATCTGATTCTTCAGATGAATTGAAATAATCTGACAGGTTATCAAGCGGCAATCCTGTATGACGCTTTCTCTTTTTGACCATTGCAATTGCTTCATTTGCTGCGATGCGATAAAGCCAGGTGTAAATAGAGCTTTCGTTTCTGAATTTATCAAGGTTTTTCCATATTTTCAAGAATGTATTCTGAAGAGCATCATCAGCATCCTCGTGAAGGATAACAATACGTCTGATATGAAAATAGATCCTTTCATGGTATTTATCAAAAAGGAACCTGAAGCCGCGATCCCTGTTTTTTCTAAATTCCTTTAGGATAAGTTCATCTGAAATATCTTTCCTCAAAGTAGACGCTTTATGTAATTTGATTAAAGATTATCATTTAAGTTTAATCCGGATATCAGAAAATACGCAGCGAGGATGATTTTCCGGATTCTATACTGAATTTTTTTTCAATGGTGTAGAGTGCCCCTTTTGCATACCTGGCACGGTAAATAATACGGTAGTAACCAGGCAGTAAAACAAGTGGTATTGATTTCTCGCTCGTATCTATGGTATAAATCCATTTCAGATCATCATCCTTCTCCAGGAAGAGTTCACATATACCTGGACTATCAACCAGTATAGTAATAACACCGGGCTGAGGCAATGTGACAGTTGTTTCTTCTCCTGGCTTTATTTCAACATCATATATTTCTGTAAGAGGTATTGTAGGTACTTCAATGTCATATTTGCCGGTTATATACTTTTTATTATCGTTTATTTGCTGTTGACAAAGTGTTTTCGTTTTGCCACTTTGCCTTACTATAAACCACAGATCTTTATACTGATTGCCTCTTTCCTGGTTTATTTTCAGGGTCCCCTGTGGTGCATCAATGGCCACTATATTATGCTTACCCGGTGCTAGCTGTAGATTATCCAGTGATACCGGGGGTATTGTATGTACAATTATCCTGTAATCAAGCAGGGGATCTATCTTAAGTGTATCAGGCACGCCCCTCTGATTCATGGTATGGATGAAATTATATTTCAGTTTTCCTGTTTTCAGATTATAGAATGACATTGGTACATCTGTCTCTGATGGGAAGCCAAAACCATCAATAAGATTGACCTGCAGGGATGTTTCAGTAATCGCATGGGTAATTACTATATCAAGCACTTCTTCAAAACGGTCTTCAGTATTGGCATTATATACATTGCCGAGGCATCGGAATGTTTCCTGGTATTCAGGAGCCAGACCTATGCCAATAATAAACGGTTTAAGTATTATCCCCTGTCTTTGCAATTCAATAGCCACTGCACATGGGTCGCCATCACAGGCTTCAATACCATCTGTAATAAGGATTATTACATTCCTGCATCCTTCACATCTGCTGAAGTCATTTATTGATGCTGCCAGTGAATTTGCAATAGGGGTTGTTCCCTTTGGCGACAGGCCGAGCATCTTTCTTTTTATTCGGTATGCGTTATCAGGTCCAAAAGATACTTCAAGTCTTGTATCGCTGCAATCCTGCGGTGGAACAACGCTCTGATGACCATATACACGCAGAGCCATTTCAACATTTTTAAAAGTGCTTAGACTGTCAACAGTTCTACCTAAAAACCTGCGGGCTATATCAATCTTTCTGTCTTCTTCCCATCTTCCTGCCATACTCTGGGAACAATCCAGAATAAATAGTATCCTTGTCCTGGTATTGTAATCATCTGCCTGCTGAGCATTTAAAGGATCAGGCCGTATGATGCTTATTGCAAGCAAAAAAAGAATGATTGACTGGTGCAACTTTATGTTCATAAAGTATTGTCTGAGTATTGAATTAATCGAAATATATATAATTAACGTAAGTATAAAGATAATTATATAAGTCTTAAATGTCTTTTTTGATAAATTTACTTGTTCAAATGTCAATATTTATTGTTTATGTCGCTTCAATGTGGTATCATAGGGATTACTAATGTGGGTAAGACAACAATCTTTAACTGTATATCAGACAATAAGGTTGAAACGAATGCATATGCCTTCAGTGCAACAAAGTCGAATATAGGATCGATAAAAGTACCGGATTACAGGCTTGAAGAGCTTGAAAAATTGCATCCAACTGAAAAAGTAACGGCAACAAGCGTGGAATTTGTGGATATTCCCGGACTCGCGAAGGGATCAAGCAGGGGCGAGGGTGTTGGTAATAAATTTCTGGGGGATATACGTAATTCGGATGCTCTGATACATGTTCTCAGGTGCTTTGAAGATGACAGTCTGCCACATATTGATGGTTCAGTCGATCCCCTTCGTGATCTTGAGAACATTGATTTTGAATTACAGGTAAAAGACATTGAATCGGTGCAGAAGAAAATTGGCAGGTTGGAAAAAATAGCTAAATCGGGTGATGCTGATGCAAGAAAAGGTATTGAGGTATTGGAAAGACTGCGTGATCATATTGAAGAATTAAATAATGCACGTGGTTTTAAGATAAGACCTGAGGAAAGAAAATATATTGATGATCTGTTCCTGCTTACCATAAAGCCTGTTATATATGTATGTAATGTAGATGATAAATCAGCCGTCAGTGGTAATGCATTTGTTGAAAGAGTAAAAAAGCATCTTTCAGAGAGCGATGCTGAAATACTTGTTATAGCAGGTGCCCTGGAAGCAGAAATATCAGAACTGGATGATAAGGAAGACAGGCTTGAATTTCTAAAAGATACAGGCTTATCGGAGCCGGGAGTGAACAAGCTTGTCAGGAGTGCCTATAAAATGCTTGACCTTCAGACCTTTTTTACCATGGGGCCGAAGGAGTTAAGGGCCTGGACAATTAAAAGGGGAATGACAGCTCCGCAGGCAGCAGGAGTAATACACTCTGATATGGAAAGAGGATTTATCAGGGCTGAAGTAATGAAGTATGACGATTTTGTAAACCTTGGATCCGAGCAGGCATGCAAAGAAGCGGGAAAGTTCTATGTGGAAGGCAGGAATTATATTGTTCATGATGGAGATATATTGCATATCAGGTTCAATGTTTAATTTTCTATATGCTAAAAAAAAGATACATACTGACCATTTTCATCACTGGTATTGCTATGCTGGCAGGTGCACAGGAAAAAGATAACAGTAAACTGCTGGTTGAGCAGGTTAAAAAATATGGCCAGGTGGAAGTTACTTTCGAGTACCCCGGATTTAATGAATTAATAGAAATCGGAAAACTTATTTCGGTCTCAAATTATGACGGCAACTATGTGCACTGTGTACTTTCTGAAAGGGATATCAGTACATTTCTTGCTTTAAACCTGCATTATAAAATTGTACCCAGGGAAGAGAGTAAAGACGTTGAATCAGCGCGATCGGTTGAAGAAGCAATGAACTGGGACATGTATCCCACCTACCAGCAATATGATACAATAATGCATAAGCTGGCAGAAGATTATCCTTTCATATGCAGGGTTGATACCATTGGGGAGAGTATTGAAGGAAAGCTTATACTGGCTTTGAAAATATCAGACAATGTTTTTGAGGATGAAGATGAGCCCGAAGTGTTTTATACATCTAATATACACGGGG
>Ga0272441_10010721_pt1 | contig 13792 bp, 9 predicted proteins | sample SSMProp6N_FD_193582 | JGI IMG/M metagenome (GOLD analysis project Ga0272441, IMG submission 193582) | Marine sediment archaeal communities from Little Sippewissett salt marsh, Falmouth, MA, United States - SSM-Prop-6N | ecosystem: Environmental > Aquatic > Marine > Wetlands > Sediment ... | reverse complement strand
GTGCCCAGATCCTTGGGGTGATCCATTTCTTGAACTCTTCAAATAAAGCCAGGACCCCAAGGCCTATCCAAATGGCAAAAATATAGAAGGAGCCCACCAGGGAATAGTCCCGCTCCCTGGGTTGGAAGATATAAGGGTTTGTGTAAAACTGGATGGCGATCCCGGTGAACATGAAGAATACGAATAGCACCCAGAACTGTTTGGGATTCCTGGATAGCTGAAATACGAGCCCTATGATGCCCAGCAAGAGTGGAAGGAAGAAATAGGTGTTCCTACCCTTGTTGTCGAGTTTGTCCTGGGGCAGGTTCTGCTGACTTCCAAGCCGCATTTCGTCAATAAAACCTATTCCGCTGATCCATTCACCCTGACCGTTATATCTTCCCTGCATATCATCCTGCTTGCCGACGAAATTCCACATAAAATACCGCCAGTACATATAGCCAAACTGAAAACTCAGCATATACTGGATATTTTGCCATAGGGTAGGGGGGTGCACCTCCAGGTAGTCCCTGAATCGCCTTAGGAAACTGATATACTGCTCTTCGCCTATTTCGCCATTCTCCAACCCCTGTTTTACCTGCTGGGCCGCTTCCCGCAACTCTTCATTGCTGGAAGTTAGGCTGAATTCCAGAGGTCCGTAGAATTTCATGTAATTCTCCGCATGCTGGTCGCTCCACATTCGGGGCAGTATACCCATGTGGTCCTGGTTCGGGCCAGGAAGCGCCTCTTTATAGTTGTTGGTGATAACGTATTTCCCAAGGGCTTCATCCCGCTCATATTTTGGCTTGTCATCCCTGTTTTCTCCTGGAGGAGCGAATAAGTCGGAATAGTAGGCCCCATAAACCGGGCTGTCAACCCCTGGATATTGCTCCCGGTTATAATAGGCCAGAAGTGCCCGCGCATCGGCCGGGTTGTTTTCATTGATGACCACGTTCGCATTGGCCCGTATGGGAAGCATCAGCCAGGAAGAAAATCCCAGGAACAGGAACAGGCCACAAAGCACAAGGGTATTGGCTGTTCGATAGTTGTTTTTTCGGGTATAGCGAAGACCAAAATAAAATGCGCCCGCAAAAACCAGCAACATGATGATAGATCCCGAATTGAAAGGAAGGCCAACATCATTGATGAAAAAGACTTCGCTCCAGCCAAAAAGCTTAAGCACATAGGTCAGGGAAAATTTATATACCAGGATCAGGACGACCACCACGGCGATATTGGCGAGCAGAAAATTCTTGACCGTAGTCGTTTTGTATCTCTTGAAGTAATAAAGAAGACCTATGGAAGGGATGGCCAGGAATCCCATGAACTGGATTCCAAAGGTTAGGCCTATGACAAAGGAAATAAGGACGAGCCAACGGTTGCCTCTGGGCGTATCCAGATCGTCAATCCACTTCAGGCCAAGCCAGAGCAGCAGTGACATGATCAGGCTCGCCATGGCATACACTTCCGTCTCTACAGCATTAAACCAGAAGCTGTCCGAGAAGGTCAGGGCAAGGCATCCAACCATTCCGGCACCGAGGATTGCTATGGACCTCGGATTGGTAAGGGGTTCCTCTTTCCCGATGATTTTCTGCCCCAGGTTGGTAATGGTCCAGAACATAAACAGGATGGCAAATGCCCCGGAAACCCCGGACATCAGGTTTACCATCAATGCCACATTGCCCGGGTCGGTGGCGAACATGGCAAAAAATGCACCCATCATTTGAAAAAAAGGAGCCCCTGGGGGGTGGGCAACCTGCAGTTTGGCAGAAGTGGAAATATACTCCCCGGCATCCCAAAAACTACCCGTGGGTTCTACCGTCATGATATATGTTACCAGGGCTATTAAAAAAACAAACCACCCTGTCAGGGTGTTCCACTTCTCAAAATTTTTCGCAACCATGTATCAGTTCAATTACGGGTATGGGGCGAATTTAGCAATTAATGGTTAGACCGGACTTTTTATTTGATAAAGGTTTAACAGCGTCTTAACCGGATAAAGGGGTTTAAATCTGGGAGAATTTGTTTGGCCTAATAAAAGTTTATTTTAAATTTGCACGCTCCTAAGGCACTGGCCCATGGTGTAATCGGCAACACTACTGATTTTGGTTCAGTCATTCTAGGTTCGAGTCCTAGTGGGCCAACGCAAAAAACCCCGACTTTGTCAGTCGGGGTTTTTAAATTCCAACTTCCACCCCATTAACCCTGACAGCTGTCAACCGGTGACAAAATACTATCCCCGCTACACAGGATTTCATTCTTGGCCTTGCTGGTCCGTGGAGGATGCTGTGTTGTGAAGGGGCCTCTATTTCTTGGTTAGCTGTTATAAGCCCTGCCCGTATTCATAAAAGCAGACGTCCAATCCTTCGAATAATTTGCGCAGGGGTTCACTGATGTGGCCGTAAACGTCACCGGTGATCGTAGAGATCTCAAGGAGTTTTCCTAGCATTGGGCCCACATTCTGCATATGTGCAAAAACAGCTTCCGTATCCTGGTAGGTTTCAAGGACTTTGCACTCCCTCTGGTCAGGGGAGAAAAACCACTGATACCGAAGGGCTCCTTCCTCATTTTTGCGGACAGCTTCCACGCATTGAGCTGCAATCTCCTTAAAAGACTCCGTTTTTCCTGCTTGTATTTGGAAGCAGGCAGTAAGATGTATTTGTTCCATAGGTGGGTGTTTGTTTTGTTTTTGCAGAAGATAAGGAATTGGAGGTTGGAAGCGCTGTATTGGATCAAAAATTATTGGTACTCTGCTGTGATTATGCGGGCCTGATGCGTAGATTGAGGCCGGGGGTGGGGGGTGTCCCTGCAATAATCGTCGTACACGGCAGAAGGGTAAGATCCCCAGAATGACCTTCCTTGCTCTGATCTCTTTTACCCGAGCAAACCCTTTAGAAAATCTCCGACAAAATAGGCCACCAATGCCGCCAGGGTACCCAGCGATAGGGTCTCCGCAATCCCAACAATGATCCGGGTATGGTTGACGTAGGCCTTTAGCCAGCCAACAAGAATGAATCCCAGTGCTGTCAACACACATGAAATCCCAAAGAGATCCCTTTCCACGGGCCATCTGAGGTCTATCAGATAAATCATCATCGGAATTATTCCCACGGCTATAAAGGAGCCGTAGGTGATCCCGCCAATCCATGCCGGCGACTTTTGGGATTCGCCAGCGGTTTGGGCGGGGACAGCGGGTTGGTCATTTAGCCGTCGCTGCTTTTGCAGGTTGTCTCGCTGGGTCTTGTGGGAGAGGTATGCCCCGACAGACATGGCGAAACCGTCCGCCATGAGGTTCGCAAAACCAAGGATGATGATCACTGAAGAGCTCAGTCCCGCTCCAAATGATCCGGCCACCACAGCAAATGTAGTCACACAGCCATCCATTCCTCCGTAGACAAATTCACCCAGGTAGGGTTCGAGTTTTTTATGGAGGGGATTTGCCATGGCGACTAAATTACCCGGTTGGTGAACCGAGTTATTTTGCTCGTATAATATATTGGTAGGGAAGGAGCTCAGTATTGGTTTCAATTTCCGTAAACCCTGCTGCTCTCAATTCTTCAACAACGGTCTCAGAGGACATCTTCATGCCTGAAGGAGGACCTACGGGGATCTCCCGTTTCACGTAATCGATTACGATCAGGGCGCCACCTGGTTTTAGTCCGGTCAGCACCTTGCTGAAGTACGTTTTGCGGTCCTCAATATGATGGTAAGTATTCACGATAATCACCTTGTCTACCTCTCCGGGTTCCAGCCCGGGGTCATCATAGGGGATCTTTCTCAGGGAAAGGGTAGTTTCTGGAATCCCCAGACTGTCCCGCTTGATCCGGATGTACTGCTGGAAGCGCTCGTCCACATCTGCGGCAATCACCCGTGCTCCTGCCTCGACCAGTTTAAAGCTGAAATAACCCGTCCCTGATCCGATATCCATAATGGTTTCCCCTGAAACGTCACCAATGTGATGGAGCACTTTCCCGGGTTGCTGGTAGGCATCCCGCTCGGGGGATTCAAACCTTCGCGTCAGGGCGTCAAAGTCCATCTGGTTCATATGGTGGTTGGCCTTGTTCCTGTGATGGCCGTGTTCCTGACCATGAAGGTTTAAGGTTACGGTCAATGTCAAAAACAGGCCCAAAACGCCCGGGGAAAAGCTCGAATTCATTTCAATAGTATTTAAGCCTATGCAAAATACTGAAATTATGTTAAGCCATCTGCACGAACAGGAATTCGCAGGACAGCTGTATATTTAATTGAACTTATAGGACTCAGGGTCCATTTGGAATTTGTTATTTGTTGGTTGGAATTTCCTCAGTATCCTCATATGCCTCATCCCTGAGTTCGAATTCCTCATCCAGTTCGTCCAGTAGGGTGTTAGGCTTCCGCTTATCCTTAATCAGTGCCCAGGTCATGATCAGGCTGGTGCCGATAATGATAAATAACAATATGCCCGGTTCAAACCCCGGTACCTGTGCCTGGCTTGGGATGGCATAAAACAGGAGAATCGTAATCAACCCCCTCGGAGCGATGAATAACTGGGGAAATACCCGGGAACCGAGAAAAGTTCGCAACAGGGCAAAGCGTATGGCATAAATAGTCGCCAGGATAAGCATGCTGATCAGCAGTACCTGCAGGCTAAGCAGGGAGGATAGTACTATTGTGATACCGAAGACCACAAAGAAAAAGGTCCGCACCACAAACGCAGACTCCAGTGTAATGATATGCAGCTCGTGATAGATTTGCCTGGCGCGCTCTTCTCTGAGGAATTTTTTCAAGGGACCGAAAAAGAACAGGCGCATGTTGGCGATCACCAGGCCAAAAACCAGGATGATGATCAGGGAGGAGAGGTGCAGCTTTTTGCCCAGGGCATACAAAAGCAGCAAGACAGCGAGCAACAGGAATTGCTTTGCCTGAGACCGGATCTGTTGAAAGACCAGGATCAGGATATAGCTTGCCGCCAGGGCCACTGCCAGGGTCAGGAGCAGGCTTCCTGCAAAACCTACGGCACCCGGAGCTTCCACGGGGTTTAACTGGGCCTCCAGGAAATAGAACAAAACAATCCCCATAATATCTGAAAACGTGCTCTCATACACGTGGAATTCCCTTCTGGATTCTTCCAGTCCGCGAACGCTGGGGATGATTATGGCGCTTGACAGGATAGAAAGGGGGGTAGCATAAAGCCAGGCAAGGGTCATATCCATGCCGGGTACCAGGGTATACAGGATCCATGCGGCGGCCCAGGCTGAGGCGATTAACCCGAATGCGGCAACGGCCAGTGCTTTGAGTATGGGCCAGATTTTATCCCTGCGAAGCTCTAGTTCCAGGGCGGCCTCCAGGACGATCATGATAAGCCCTATGATCCCGAGAACTTCCAGGGCGGGAAAGAGGTTGGGCAGGTCGGACACAAAATTCTTCATCACGTATTGAAGAATCACCCCCAGGCCAATCAGCATGAGGACTGCGGGTATGTTCGTGCGTTTTGCCAGGTGGTTGAACCAGAAGGAAAGGATCAGTATAAGACAAGCTTCGATGATCAGGTTATAGGAAGAAAATATTTCCATAAGGCGGTATTGGATTCCAATATTAAAGGTACTGGGAATTCATATTAAACCGAGAATTATGGTACAATATTGTTTCGGCCTCCCCAACACAGGTATATTCAAAAAAAGATCGTATATTTGCACCACTGAAAGAATAGCAGGATATTCATGAGGGGACCAAACGTCCCCTCTTTTATTGCTACTATTTGAAGCTGGATCAGATGTCAGTCCAACGGTTACAACAACGGGTAGAGTCCCTTCTTGGGGAGGCGCTCGAGAAGCGCAAGGAGCTTTTTCCGATTTCAGTAAAAGTCGGAACCGATCAGGCCATCCGAATAATACTGGATGGAGACACCGGGGTTAGTCTTCAGGATTGTATGGAGATCAGCCGGGCCGTGGAGCATCAGCTCGACCGGGAAGAATTTGATTTTTCCCTGGAAGTGAGCTCTGCAGGAGCTACGGCAGCACTGGAATTGCCGCGACAATTCTCAAAGCATAAAGGCCGTACATTGAAGGTAAAAACGCCGGATTCCGAGTACAGTGGTATCCTTGAAGAAGTTGGCTCCGATGAGATCAGCCTCGCCTGGAAAGCACGGGAGCCCAAGCCGGTGGGGAAAGGAAAACATACGGTTCGCAAGGAGGTGAAAATACCTTTTGCGGACATTGAGCATGCGAAAGTTGTTCTAAAATTTTAACTGCGAAGTAAGAAATGGAAAATCTTGCATTGATCGAATCGTTCTCGGAGTTCAAGGACGACAAGTTCATCGATCGGGTAACATTAATGGCGATCCTTGAGGAAGTCTTCAGGGCAGCGTTGAAACGGAAATTCGGATCCGATGATAATTTTGATATCATCATCAACCCGGACAAGGGTGACCTGGAAATTTGGAGGAACAGGGTTGTTGTTCCCGATGGTGAGGTGGAAGAACCCAATGAGGAGATCTCCCTTTCAGAGGCCCGTAAGATCGAGCCCGATTTTGAGATAGGGGAAGACGTGTCTGAAGAAGTCAAGCTTAAGGATCTGGGCCGGCGTGCAATTCTCGCCCTGCGTCAGAACCTTATCGCCAAGATTCATGAGCACGACAACACCACGATTTACAAGCAATTCAAAGATCTGGAAGGAGAGATTTATACCGCCGAAGTGCATCATATCAGGCACAGGGCTATTATCCTTCTGGATGATGAAGGGAATGAGCTCATCATGCCCAAGGAAAAGCAGATCCCATCGGATTTCTTCCGCAAAGGGGATAACGTAAGGGGCATTGTTGAAAGCGTCGAGCTCAAAGGGAACAAGCCACTGATTATTATGTCCAGGACTTCCCCCATCTTCCTGGAACAGCTGTTCCACCAGGAGATCCCTGAAGTGTTCGACGGACTGATCACGGTCAAGAAAGTCGTTCGTATCCCAGGCGAGAAGGCCAAGGTTGCGGTAGACTCCTACGATGATCGCATCGACCCTGTAGGTGCCTGTGTTGGGATGAAGGGTTCTCGAATCCACGGGATCGTCCGGGAACTTGGGAATGAAAATATCGACGTGATCAACTGGACGAACAACCCCCAGCTGATGGTTACACGGGCTCTAAGTCCCGCGCGGGTTTCCCTGGTCAAGCTCAATGACGAGAACATGACGGCACAGGTCTACCTCAAACCCGAGGAAGTCTCCAAGGCGATCGGCCGGGGAGGACACAATATCCGCCTGGCCGGAAAGTTGACCGGGTATGAGATCGATGTATTCCGTGAAGGCGTGGAGGAAGATGTGGAACTGACAGAGTTCTCAGATGAGATCGATGAATGGATCATTGAGGAATTCAGAAAAATTGGAATGGATACGGCCCGAAGCGTCCTCGAACAGGATGTGGCAGACCTTGTTAAAAGGACCGACCTGGAAGAGGAGACCGTCCTGAATGTGGTCCGTATCCTCAAAGAAGAATTTGAAGATTAAGCTATATATTAGCAACAAAAGAGAAGAGCGGAAATTTTATGGCAGACAAAGCGACCATAAGGCTTAACAAAGTCCTGAGAGAACTCAATATTTCCCTGGACCGGGCGGTGGATTACCTCACCTCCCAGGGTCATGAGGTAGAGGCTCGACCCACGACCAAGATCTCGGAGGAGATCTACCAGGAACTTTTGGGGGAGTTCCAGACGGACAAAAGCAAAAAGGTTGCCTCCAAGGAAGTAGGGGAAGAGAAGCGAAAGGAGAAGGAAGCCATCCGTTTGCAGCAGGAACAGGAGCTGGAGGAGAAAAGACAGGCGCGTGAAAAACGCCCACAGCCTGAGGTGGTCAAGGCCAAGGTGGAGCTGAGCGGCCCTAAAACCGTGGGCAAGATCGACCTGGATGCTCCAAAGAAAGCCGCTGCTCCTGAACCGGTAAAGGAAGAGACGCCACCGGTTGTAGAAGAAAAGGTTGCAGAAGCGCCCAAACCCAAAGAAGAAAATAAGACTGCTGAGGTCAAAGAGGAGGTACCGATAAAGGAAGAACCGAAGAAGCCGGAAAAGGTGGAGACGGAATACCAAAAGCTTTCCGGTCCGAAGATCAAGGACAAGATCGACCTCTCCAAGTTCGAAAAACCCAAGAAGAAAGAGGTCAAAAAAGACGACGCCGGGGACCGCAAGCGTCGCCGTCGCCGCATTGTCAGCAAGGCAGATGCCGGAAGAGGACGCGGTGGTGGAAAGAAAGGCCAAAGGGCTGCGACCATGAAGGTGGAGCCTACGGAGGAGGAAGTGCAAAAGCAGGTGCGTGAAACCCTGGAAAAACTCCAGGGCAAATCCAAAAAGGGCAAGGGTGCCAAATACCGCAGGGACAAGCGAGACCAGCACCGTCAACAAACTGAAAAGGACCTCGCACAACAGGAATTGGATAGCAAGATCCTCAAAGTAACCGAATTTGTCACGGTGCAGGAAGTGGCTACCATGATGAACGCGACCACCACAGACATTATATCTGCCTGTATGTCCCTGGGAATCATGGTGACCATGAACCAGAGACTCGACGCGGAAACACTTTCCATAGTAGCCGATGAATTTGGATACGAGGTGGAATTTGTAACTGCCGATATAGAAGAATCCATAGAAGAAGACGTCGATGCCCCTGAAGACTTGAAGCCCAGGGCGCCTATTGTTACCGTCATGGGACATGTTGACCATGGTAAGACTTCTCTTTTGGACTATATCAGGCAGGAAAATGTAATCGCCGGAGAAAGCGGGGGGATTACCCAGCACATCGGAGCGTATGGGGTAATGCTGGATAATGGGGAGCGGATTTCCTTCCTGGATACGCCAGGTCACGAGGCTTTTACGGCCATGCGTGCAAGGGGTGCCCAGGTCACGGACATCGCCATTATCGTGATTGCTGCCGACGATGACATCATGCCTCAGACCAAAGAAGCCATCAGTCACGCACAGGCAGCTGGAGTGCCGATCGTTTTTGCGATCAATAAAATTGACAGGCCCACGGCCAATCCCGACAAGATCAAGGAAGGCCTTGCAAACATGAACCTCCTTGTTGAAGACTGGGGAGGAAAGATCCAGTCACATGACATTTCGGCCAAAACTGGTGAGGGAGTAAAAGAATTGCTCGAGAAAGTGCTGCTTGAAGCAGAGCTGCTCGAACTGAAGGCCAATCCCGATAAACTTGCCACAGGAACCGTGGTTGAGGCGTATCTCGACAAAGGTCGGGGATATGTGTCTACCGTCCTGGTGCAGGCGGGTACGTTGAAGATCGGAGACTATGTCCTGGCAGGGACCTGCAGTGGCAAGGTCAAGGCAATGCAGGATGAGCGCGGTAAGAATATCAAGATAGCCGGACCTTCAACGCCCATTTCTATCCTCGGTCTGGACGGTGCTCCCCAGGCAGGAGACAAGTTTAACGTCCTGGAAGACGAACGGGAAGCCAAGCAAATTGCCGCAAAACGCAGCCAGCTGCTGCGCGAACAAACTGTTCGGACCCAGCGGCATATTACCCTGGATGAGATCGGCAGACGTATTGCATTGGGTGACTTCCAGGAACTTAATATTATCCTCAAAGGAGATGTTGATGGTTCTGTGGAAGCCTTGTCAGATTCCTTCCAGAAGCTTTCAACAGAGGAGATTCAGGTGAATATCATCCACAAAGGCGTGGGTGCGATCACCGAATCGGATGTACTGCTGGCTTCGGCCTCAGATGCGATTATCATTGGGTTTAATGTCAGGCCGATGGGGAATGCCCGTGAGGTGGCTGACAAGGAAGAAATCGACATCCGGACCTATTCCATTATCTACGATGCCATCAACGACCTGAAGGATGCCATGGAAGGCATGCTGTCCCCTGAGATCAAGGAGGAGGTTACCGGTACGGCTGAAATTCGAGAGACCTTTAAGATCTCCAAGATCGGTACGATTGCCGGTTGTATGGTCACCAGCGGCAAGATTTTCCGCAATTCCAGTATTCGTTTGATTCGGGACGGAGTTGTGATCTTTACAGGGGAACTCGCCTCGCTGAAACGATTTAAGGACGATGTGAAAGAGGTTTCCAAGGGATATGACTGCGGTATGCAGATCAAGAACTACAATGACATCAAAGAGGGAGATATTGTGGAGGCCTTCCAGGAGGTTGCCGTCAAAAAGACCCTTTAACCCTTCGGGAAAATTCCAAATTCCAAATCCCAAATAGCCTGATAGGTATTTGGGATTTTTTATTGGGCATATCGCAATCCCCTGGGAATTGACCAGAATTGTTCCCGGGAGCAACTGATCCAACCCCGGAACCCCGATAGCGATTTGGGATACAAACTTTGAAGTTTGGAATTTGGAATTTTGAATTTGTTCCTTACCTGGGTTTCCGATCTCCATTTCCCGGCCTTAACAGAAGCGCTGCGGGAAACTTCTTTCTCACTTCGAGGTACTTCTTTTCGGCTTCAAGACGGCTGCTGAATTTTCCCACCTGTACCCGGTAGGTAGGGGAATCAAAGACGATATTCGGCTTGTATTCGGGAAATTCCCGTGAAACTTCTTTTGAAAGTTCCTCCGCATCGTCATACGTGCCAAATCCAATTTGGATGGTGAAGTAGTCTGCGTTGGCCTTAACCTCTTCGTAAATTGCGAGCAGACGGTCCAAATCAGGGTCCCGATCGATGGAAACCTGTCCCTGCTGAGCGCTTAGGCCCAGGGATGTAAGAAGCAGGAAAATGGGAATAAAGGGACGCTTTAACATGTTTATCAGGAGATGTTTAACAGTGTCAAAAGTAGCATATTTGGGGATTTAAGGGTATGTCGCCCTGTTTATTTAGAATAATTATAAATTATGAATTCTGAATCCTATTGGATTTAGAAAATAAAGTCTATGTCGTATTTTTGTCGACAATTTGAACGTCAGAAATACCGGGCTTTTCCGGATGATTTAAAAGCTGGTATTTCTTCCATTCAGATACAACCAAATGCCTGAAAAGACAGCGACCCAAACCAACCAAGCGCATATGTTGCCTGGCTTCTGTTTATCGCTGTCCTGCTTAAGGAAAAATATTGAACAGCGACTCATGAAAAAGGTTTTAAACCGCCATCAGTTAACCACGCTTTTTGGTTTTTGTTTAGTTCTCACTTTCCTTTTCTCCCCCTCACTTTCAGCCCAGGATGAGGCTGCTGCCGATCCGGCTGCTGCCACAGAAGCTGTTGCTGCTGAGGAAGGTCCATGTGGTCCCGGGGATCCTGCAAAGGGGAAACAATTGTTTAATCAGAACTGTGCTGCCTGTCATGCCCTGAACAGGAAGATGACGGGCCCTGCCTTGGCCAATGTGGCATCACGCCTCATTGAAGAAGAAGGACTTGATTGCGAGTGGATGTACTCATGGATCAAGAATAGCGCTGGGATGATATCCTCCGGGGATGCCTATGCCAACCGCATTTACGAGGAATACAATCAGGCGGCCATGACCGCCTTTCCAACCCTTTCCGATCAGGATATTAACGACATTCTGGCCTACACAGAAGCCCCGCCCCCTTCCCCTGTAGCAGCAGCAACGACTGCAGCGGCTGCCACGACAGAAGGCGGAGAAGGAGGCGTCTCCAACGAATTGATCCTGGGAGCCCTGGCATTGGTATTTGCCCTGCTGGTCATGATGCTTATCCTGGTAAACCTGACGCTCAGGCGTATCGCAGAGGCGAACGGAGTTGTCCTGGAACGGCAGAAGGCCGAAAAAGGCCTGCCGCTCTGGAAAGCCTTTGCCCAGAATCAGTTCCTGGTGCTGGTCACGGTGATCTTTCTTATGCTAGGAGCTGCATATTTTGCCTACGGCTGGATGATGCAGGTTGGTCTGGACCAGGGATATGCGCCTATTCAGCCCATTCACTATTCGCACAAGATTCACGCCGGGGACAACAAGATCGAATGTAAGTATTGCCATTCCTCTGCCCGCGTTTCCAAGCATTCCGGGATTCCCTCCCTGAATGTTTGTATGAACTGCCACAAGTCTATCTACGAATACAAGGGAAATCCGGAAGGACCTTCAGCTGAGGACCTGGCCAACGGATATACCAATGAGTTTTACACCAATGAGATCAAGAAGTTGTACAAGGCTGTCGGTTGGGATGAGGAGAACCAACGGTACACCGGGGAGACCCAGCCGGTAGAGTGGGTGCGAATCCACAACCTGCCTGATTTTGCCTACTTCAACCACGCCCAGCACGTATCTGTCGGGAATATCGAGTGCCAGACCTGTCACGGTCCGGTGGAAGAGATGGAGATCATGTATCAGTACTCCCCCCTTACCATGGGCTGGTGTATCAATTGCCACCGGGAGACCAACGTGCAAATGGAAGGCAATGAGTACTACGAAAAAATTCACGCCGAGCTTGCCAAGAAATATGGGGTAGAACAAGTAACCGCTGCTCAGATGGGCGGTTTGGAATGCGGCAAGTGTCACTACTAATTCAAGGAGCTAATTTCAACCAATCGTATGGCATCAAACAAGAAATATTGGAAAAGTGAGGCGGAACTTTCCCCTGACAATTCCATTGTTGAGACGCTTAAACAAAACGAATTCCCTGAGGAAATCCCGGTGGATACCTTCCTGGGTGATGAGCAACAGCTTGCTTCCAGTCAGACCTCGAGGAGGGATTTTCTCAAGTATGTTGGATTCAGCACGGCTGCCGCTTCGCTGGCGGCCTGCGAAGGACCCGTTCATAAATCCATCCCCTACGTTTTCCAGCCCGAGCGTATCATTCCAGGTGTTGCAAATTATTATGCCACCACTATTGCGGATGGATATGACTTTGCAAGCATCCTGGTGAAAACCCGGGAAGCACGCCCCATCAAGATAGAGAACAACAAGGAAGCCAAGGTGCTGGGAGGCACAAATGCCAGAATTCAGGCCTCCGTGCTTTCCCTTTATGACAGTACAAGGTTGCAGGGACCTATGGCCCAGGGCAACCCAGTGGAATGGAGTGCCCTCGATGCCGGAGTCAAATCCAGGTTGGGGACCCTCAAGACCAGCGGAAGGCAAATAGCACTGCTTACACAGACTTATGCCAGTCCGTCTACAAAAAAATTGATTGCTGAGTTTAAAGAAGCCTATGGCAACGTTACCCATGTGACGTATGACGCGATTTCATGCGACGCAGCCCTGAACGCGTTTCAGGCGCGTTTCGGAGTGCGTGCTTTGGCCGATTATGATTTTTCCAGGGCTGACCTCATAGTTTCCTTTGGCGCAGATTTTCTGGGCGATTGGCAGGGAGGTGGTTATGACAGCGGTTACGCCAAGGGACGTGTTCCCGCAAATGGCAAAATGTCACGCCACGTCCAATTTGAGTCCAATATGTCGCTGACCGGAGCCAATGCAGACCGAAGGATCCCATTGACACCAGCCCAGCAGAAGGTAGCGTTGGCACATCTCTATGCCAAATTAAATGGGACCTCGGCCCCGGGAGATCTTCCGGAAGCTGCAGGCCGTGCCCTGGATAGTGTGGTACAGCAAATAGGAAAGAACCGTAGTCGCGCAGTAGTGGTTACCGGCCTTGACGATGTGGATGCACAGTCCGTGGTGATCGCCATAAATGAAATGCTCGCCAGCGAGGCTTTTGATGCAGCTGCTCCCCGATATATCCGTCAGGGAGACAATGCGGCATTAAACAAACTGGTTGATGATATGCAGGCGGGTAATATAGGGGCGCTTATCATGGATGGCGTGAACCCCGCGTACTCGCTGCCTAACGCCGTAGCCTTTAAGCAGGGATTGGAAAAGGTAGATCTATCCGTGACCTTCACCACTAATAATACGGAGACCTCAGGGCTTACCACATATGCCGCTGCT
>Ga0272441_10010720_pt1 | contig 13793 bp, 7 predicted proteins | sample SSMProp6N_FD_193582 | JGI IMG/M metagenome (GOLD analysis project Ga0272441, IMG submission 193582) | Marine sediment archaeal communities from Little Sippewissett salt marsh, Falmouth, MA, United States - SSM-Prop-6N | ecosystem: Environmental > Aquatic > Marine > Wetlands > Sediment ... | reverse complement strand
CAAATTCGACAAAAGAAGTGCTTCAGGGAAGGATTTGCAGGATTTTCTTGGGATTTTTCGACTTTTCACCACGAAGCCCGCGAAGGGACACGAAGAAAATACTGAATCAATTCATTATCATACTTCGTGGTTCTTCGTTCCTTCGTGGTGAATTAAAAACCGTGTTCGTCCGTGTCAGATTTGTTTGACTTTTTCTCTGTGCCCTCTGTGGCAAGAAAACATTTTTGGACAAGATTTCTTCCGAAGGATACGAAAAATTGACGGCCTCGTTATTACCTGATACAATGACGTCGTGATTTCTGAACAAGATAAAAAGACGATTGTGGATATCGCCCGACGTTACGGCGTCAAAGGCGTTCTTTTGTTTGGTTCGAGTATCGATCCGCACCGAGAGGCAAACGATATTGACCTGGCCATCGAAGGGATTGCTCCCGCAAAATTCTTTGATTTTTACGGCGAGCTGCTCTTTGCCTTGTCCAAGCCGGTGGACCTTGTCGAGCTTTCCAAAGACAGCAAGTTTAACAGGCTGGTTTATCGTGAAGGGATACGTCTCTATGGCCAAAGTGCGTAAACAGATATTTTCGTAGGATGGGCAACTCGTTTTTCCCATGCTGTCAATGTAACGTACCTTAAACCTCAGTCTTTTTGTGTTTTACCACGAAGCCCGCGAAGGGGCACGAAGAAAAGATTGAATCAATTCATTATCACACTTCGTGGTTCATTTTAAGAATTCCCTTGACTTTTGATGAGTAATTTTGTATAATACCTACCAAATTGAATATAGAATACAGAATACAGGAGACAGGAGGGAAAAGTAAAAAGGAAAAAGTAAAAAGGAAAAAATATAAAGACCAGAAAAACGATTCACCCATCTCTCATTCGTTCAAGAAATCATGCCTTCGTGTTCCTTCGACTATGCTCAGGGCAGGCTTTGTGGCAACGTTTTCAAAACTGTGAAAAACTGCGTAAAACGGTGTAAATCCGCGTTAAACCGTGTCAAAACAACAAAGATAAGGATATTCACCCCGTGGCTTCGTGGCTAAATGAAAAAACAAAGCCAATTCGCCGGCCTTCGGCCGGAAATCTGAAGTTCGAAATCCGAAATCCTAAACAAACACGCATTAGCGAGGATGTTTGTGCAAAACAAAGCCAATTTATTGGAGGTAAAGCGAGCGTAAACACATCACATTCAGATACTTATGAAGAATGATCCCATTGGGAGGCCGGAAAAACAAAGCCAAACAAACCCAATTTTACCGCAGAGAACGCCGGGATCGCAGAAAATCAGGAGTTTTTGCGAAAAATGAAATTCTATCTCTCTCTTAGGCTCTCCGCGTCCTCTGCGATCTCGGCGGTAAATGAAAAAACAAACCCAATTTCTTCATATCATTGAATTAGTGTCTATTGGTGTTCATTCGTGGTTCAATTTATGAAAAAATGCGCATTTTTTTACATAAATTCACATAATCACACAAAATCAGCGATGTCTTGCAGCTTTTTTCTGGTTATTTCGGGGATTTTTGCGCCTTCGGCGGGATAGCCGACGACGAGGACCAGGAAGGGCTGCTCGTTTTCCGGTCGGGCGAGAATCCGGCTCAGGAAGCCCATTTTGGCCGGGGTGTAGGGCAATGCGACCAGTCCGGCGTTGTGAATGGCCGCGATCAGCATCCCGGTCGCGATGCCCACCGAATGTCGCACGTAGTAGTGCCTGATCTTTCGGCCGTCCGGCTGCACGCCGTAGGTTTGAGAAAAGATGACGATCAGATACGGAGCTTCTTGCAGAAAAGGCTTTTGGGCATCCGTGCCGAGGACGGAAACTGCATTGAGCCATTTTTTTGGGGCATTTTTATGGTAGAATTCGGATTCCTCTTTCTCCGCGGCCTCTCGGATCCGCCGCCTGGTCTGAAGGTCGCTGACCACGACAAAGGACCACGGCTGGCGATTCGCCCCGCTCGGCGCCGAGGCGGCGGTCCGCAGACAGTCCTCGATGACCTCGCGCGGGACCGGCCGGCTCGAAAACGTCCGCACGCTCCGCCTTCGCTGCATCTCGGCGCGAAATGCCGCGGCCCGCCGGACCATCTCCTTCGGCGGATACTCACGATAAGACGTCAGAGGCACAAACTTCGCCTTGGCCATTCAGCCTCCGAGAGTTTTGCTTTCGTCTAAAGCTCTTATGCTTCGAGATAAACGCCGGCTTTGAGGAGGGTGTCACGAAGGTCACGGTAGCGCAGGTCGCGCGTGCCACAGTTCTTTTGGGCGCACAACGCCGCGGCGGTGCCGGCACCCTGGCCCTGGCCCATGCAGCAGACCGTGTTGCGCGTGGACATATGGGCGCGATGGTCGGAGGTGATCATCATACCTGTAGCCAGCAGGTTCTCGATGCCCTTGACGCGCAGGGCTTTGTACGGGATACCGTAGGTGCCGCCGTCCTTGACCTGGTATCGCGGCGCGCTGTCATGGAAGCCGTACACCATGACCTCATCATCGAAGTGTCGGGCCTCGATGACGTCCTCGTGGGTGATGTCATAGTCGCATGTGATGAGCCTGCCCCGGCGAATGTTGAGCGTCGGGCTGGTGCGGGCCATGAAGGCCTTTTCGCAGCCGGGGACATACTTCCTGAACAGCTCCACCGCCTCGGCCTGTCGCTTTCTGACCTCCAGCTCGGCTTTGGCCATGTCGTCGCGATTGATGACGCTGCCCGGGACCTTGAAGTTGCACTTGACGAACATCAGGTAGTTGTCATGAACGGTGGTGATCATCGACGACATGCCGATCTTCCTGGCCTCGGCGCTGAACTCGCCTCCCAAGCCGCCGTTGAAACGCACGACTCTATTAGGCTCGCCGCTGCGGATACCGTAGGCAAGCTGATTGGAACCGCCGTGAGCTTCGAGGTGAGCGACGTATCCGTCGAGATCGACGTTCGCCAGACCGATACTGTTACAACACGCGTAATCGTTAGGGACTTTATAATCGGCGCCGGCGAATGCGGCTAAGTCACCGTAAGCCGAGCAATCCACGAAGGCCCTGGCGTAGATCGCCTCCCGGCCGGACCGGCTGTCGATGATCGCGCCCCTGATTCGGCTCCCGTCCATGATGGCGCCGGTAAGCAAGGTATTGACCGCGAGGAAGACGCCCGCCTCATCGAGCATCTGCATCGTGACGAGTTTGTACAGCTCGGTATCGATCGCCGTGCAGACCGAATCATAATCGTATCCCCTGACCATCTCGGCATGGCCCGAGCAGCCACCGACGGCCAACATGCGGTCGATGATCTGCTGAGGAATGCCCCGAACAACCTGCCGTTTCTTCACACCGGGGAAGGCCTTCCACAGATTGTAGAAGCTATGGAGTGCCGTCCCGCCTTCGGTGACCGTACCCCCGGTATAGCCTTTTCTTTCGATCAAAACCGTCTTTGCCCCCTGTCGGGCGGCCGCGAGAGCCGTCACCACTCCCGCCGTGCCGGCCCCGGCGACCACGACATCGAACAACCGTATGGGCAGCTTCCTCGCCGGCTCCTCGTAGAAATGACCCGACTCGCTATCCGCCTGCGAGATATTGGCCGTGCAACCGGCCTGTGTCCCAAATCCAAGAAGAAGCATACTTTTTGAAAATTCCCGACGATCCATTCCTTTCTCCTTTCTGAGTTTTTCTATCCCCTCTGAAGTCCGTTCCGCATTTATTTCCCACATACAACCGGTAAAAGTAATATAGCCATTCACATGGATAACCGGTATATTAACGGAAAATGCCAAAAAAAAACCACAAAAACAGCGATTTTTTCCTTGCGTTTTTCCTTAAAACTGTGTATTTTAACGTATAGCCAAATAAAATAGGAGAAACAAGTACTCTATACGATTGCTTATAGGACACAGATACCTTATATTGTAGGCAAATTCTGGGCAAAAGTGGCAGTAAGAAGGTTGCGTGAGCAAATTGGAGGAGACAAAAGAGTACGGGCATTGGGGAAGGGTGTATTATTGAATCAGAATCCTCCCCTGCTTAATCTACTAAAAAAGGTGGAAGGACTTTGGCTTCGGATCGGAAGCCAATGGAGAAAGGATGATGAAAAGCATACCATTAGCTCTGAGGGCTTTTTACGTACTGCTTTATGTAGAACGTGCCCCTAAATTCCGCCTTAGTAATGGTCTAACAAACAAGGTGCTAGGAAAAATGCGGAGTACCTCTTCGCATCTAGGCAGTCATTAGAAACATTGCTAAGAAAGGAGGTGGTGATTATATGGGCTGAGAATGGGGACGTTTTATTGCAACAAACACGGGATGGAAATGTATGGAGTAAGGATATAAAAAAGGTAACGTTAAACGTTAAAAGAGTGTGAAATAGTGTCGTAGGTCTGATTAACAATTGCGAGGAGGTACTACAAATGACAAGCAATTCGAGATTAACGAAAATCATGGGGGCAATTCTTGTGTCTTTGTTCCTGATGTCACAGGCATTAGGGGGTATCAGTACTCAGTATAGTTACGACAAGGTACCCGTCGATATACCGGATGAAGGCCAACTGGTCGTAGAGATCGAGGTGGACGCACAGATCATCAGCGACATCAACGTCGAAGTTCAGATTCTGCACCCCTACGTCGGTGATCTGAGTGCGGTTGTGGTTTCACCGTCCGGCACCGAGGTGGCCCTTTTCACCAATATCGGAGACGGTGGCGACAACTTCAAGAATACCATTTTCGACGACGAAGCCGAGACGCCCCTTCCGGCCTTTGCGCCCTTTGAAGGGACCTTCCAGCCGGAAGGCAGCCTGGCGGACTTCGACGGTGAGGAAGCCAAGGGCGTGTGGCAGGTGATCATTACCGATAACAGCAAGCTGGACACCGGAACTGTGGAATGTTGCAGCCTGTATGTCGAAGGTAATAATGGCCCCGTCGCCGTGTGCCAGGATGTTACCGTGCTGGCCGAGAAGGGTATGGTAGCGAATGTTTCGGCAGATGAGATCGCCTGCGGTTCCGGTGATCCGGATGGTGATCCGCTTGAGATCGTTTTGGATCCGCCCAATCCCTATCCCATTGGAGAGACGGAAGTCACTGTGACCATGACCGATGACAGCGGCGTGTCGGATTCCTGCACGGCTGTCGTGACCGTTCTTCCGACGGCTTACTCCAGATTGGAACAAGCCGCTTTATTACTGGCTGACCTGGTGGTTGTGCCCGAGCCGGAGGATCCGAACGCTCCAAAGGCAGATCCGAATGATCCAAACGCCCCGGAGCCGGAGCCCGAGCCAGAGCCAGAGCCCGATCCGATTGCGGATGCTGTCGCCAATCTCGAGGCGGCTCTTGGCGGCGACGTCATCTGGGCCAGTTCGGATAGTATTGCGGACGGCCAAGGTGGTGAAAACGGTCTTGCAGCCATGGAAAGCATTCAAGCTGCAGTGGCCTTGCTGGATGCTGCAGATCCGAATCAGGCTCTCGCTATGGACCTGATTGCTGAAGCGGTCGGCATCGTGGTCGATACCGTCATTGCAGATGCGGCCTTCCAGGGCGCGGATGTTGCAAAGGCTAAAGAGCTCAGATGTGCAGGTGACGCGGTCGGCGCATGGCAAGCCGCGGCAGATGGTCTGCGAGTACCCGAGGTCGAGGTCGTGGTCGAAGAAGTTCCAACCTTAGACTTTGATCAAGACGGCGACGTGGATATCGATGACCTTCTGACATTTGCAGATGCGGTCCTGGCGGAATTGAATCAACCCGAGCCGGAACCCGAGCCCGAGCCGGAACCCGAGCCGGAGCCCGAGCCGGAAAAATGAGTCAAGGCAACGGGGCTGGCAGGCTCCAGCCTGCCAGCCCAAGAAGGGACTCAATATAGATATACGGCTTAAACGTATGATTGTCAGTGGCACGAATGATAAAAGACGCTCGGTAAAGGACGTCATTGCAATCATAGTAGGAGGAAAAGATATATGAAAACAAATATGAAGTTAACCATTATGATGGTAACGATCTTATCGTTGTTGCTGATCACAGAGGCATCCGCGATAAGTTATGCTTATGACAGTGAAGATGTACCGAAAGTTATCCCGGACTGTAGTTTCAAGAATGGACAGGCGATTTCCGTATTAGACGTGCCGGATTCATTCGAGATTGCGGACGTGGACGTCGTACTCGACATCGCGCATACTTGGAATTCCAACCTGGACGTTTACTTGATTGCACCCGATGGAACGTCGGTGGAATTATTCACTGATGTCGGCCGCGATACGAACAATTTCAAGGATACGATCCTCGATGACGAGGCCTCCACATCCATCACGAACGGCTCCGGCCCCTTTACGGGCTCGTTTAAGCCGGAAAAAAGTCTGTCGAAGCTCGATGGGAAGGATGCGCAAGGTACCTGGAAGCTGAAGGTCGAAGATGATGCTACCCGGTATGCCGGCACGCTGAAATCCTGGGGACTGGTGATCGAATCGACCGAACCCCTTCCCCCGCTACCGCCTCCACCGCCTGTGGAATCCGGTGGAAAAACCTATGAGAGCAAGGACGTACCGCTGGAGATTAAGGACCCCGGTACGACGGCATCGGCGCTGGATATAACGGATGCTTACATCATTGCGGATGTCAACGTCGCGCTGAGTATCGTCCATCCTTATCTTGAAGATCTCTCGGCAACCCTGATCGCCCCGGACGGAACGAGCGTTGCACTGTTCACGAACATCGGAGACGGTGGAAGTGACTTCAAAGACACAATGCTCAACGACGAAGCCGCGACTCCCATCGCGGACGGCTCGGTTCCGTATATGGGCATCTTCCAGCCGGAAGGCAACCTGTCGGACTTCGATGGTCTGAATGCCAAAGGCACATGGTTACTCGAGATTACCGACGACAGTAAGCTGGATGTGGGGACTTTGATCTGTTGGAGTCTGACCATCGACTACGTCCCGGTGCCGATATGCCAGGATGTGACGGTGCCGGCGCAGAAGAATCTTCAGGCGGACGTGGGACTCGTGGATTTAGGTTGCAACGGAACATTCGATCCGGACGGTGACGAGATCACGGTCGTTTTGGAACCGGAAGGTCCTTATGCCATCGGCGAAACCGAGGTGACCCTCACGGTGACCGACGAAAGCGGCGCCACGGACAGTTGCACGGCGATCGTGACCGTTGTGCCGACCACGTACTCTCTGAGAGAGGAAGCCGTTGGCGTATTGGAAAGTCTTGCCAATCCTGACGATCCCAACGATCCGGTCCAGCAGGCGCTCGACCTTGTTACAGCCACTTTGGGCGATGGCGCGTTCTGGGCAAGTCCGGAGCGCATCGCCGATGCCCAACGCGGTATAGGCGGCGCTGATGTCTTCGCCAATGAGCAAGCCGCTTGCGATCTTTTGGCGGGTGTGTCTGATCCGAACGATCCGAACGTGGCCGAGGCCGTGGCTGAGGCTTTGGATCTGCTCGTGACTGCAGATAAGGCCGTCACAGACGCCGTTATCTCATCTGCTGCTTTCCAGGGTGGAGACGTCGCAAAAGCCATAGCCGCGAGATGCCAGGGGAATTTAGCCCTGGACGCAGGCGATACCTGTACGGCGATCGCCCAGTATGCCGAAGCTTGGCAGGCCGCCGCCGATCAGTTATGGCTCCCGCCGGTTGAGGTGGAAATTGAAGAGGTCCCGACCCCAACCCTGGACTATGACCAGGATGGCGACGTCGATATCGATGACGTGTGGGCATTTACTGAAGACATCCTTGGCGTTCTTCTGCCTCCTCCAGAAGAGGAACCGAAATAGAAGAAGGCCAATTAGGTGAAGACCGACGGGCTGGCTTTACTCCGCGTCAGCCCGTATCTTCTCTTCGGTGTCGACACGTACCCGCGAATGGATGATAGGTGTCCGGCTGGTCTTAACAACCAGATGCAAGTCGGCTCTTGAATTCTGTTCGGGTGTTTCGAGTGCGTGACCAGTTGTGCTGGATAAGAAGCTGCGCTGCGGTCATCAGGAGATGATTATCGGGCTCTCTTGCGCCAATACAGGTCAACCGAGGTCGCACAAGATAGTCCAGAGCAAGCTTCGAGCTTAGCGGCGTACTTGGTATAATCATTTTCAGCCGCTGTGTTATGTTATGAGTGAACCCGGCGATACGTGCAGCCGCTATGCTCATTGCTTGCCGAAATAATCGGTGTTTTGGTGCGTGGCCAAAGCATGGCTCTTTCAAATAACTAAATATTCTTCGTGAAGGAGGACTTCATTATGTCCAATAAACTGATTTACCTGGTCTGCCTTGTTTTCGTGTTGGGCGTGGCCGGGAATGCCTGGGCTGATTCACTAATCAAAATCGACCCGGCGACTATTGACACAGGTCACGTTTACCTTTTCAACAATGTCATTGACAGTAACCTGCCGGATGATTCAGCAAATTCCAACACGGGAAATATCCTGGGAGATCCCAATGTGGTTGATGGCCTCAACGGCCAAGCGCTCCTGCTCGATGGCGTCGATGATGGCGTTCACCTCCCGGACGCACCGGCGATCAACACGAGCACTCACCAGAATCATACGGTCATTGCGGTTTTTAACTGTGCGGATGTGAGCAAATCAGAATATCAATGCGTGTATGAAGAAGGGGGCAGCACTCGCGGACTGACCATCTACGTCCATGAAGGTTTGGCTTGGGCCGCCGCATGGAATAGAGCGGATTATGAGCCGCAATGGAATCCCGGGACATTTATCTCTGCACCGATCGAATCCAACGAATGGGTCGCCGTCGCTGCGGTCCTCCGAGACGGAGGCCCCGGCCAGGAAGAGGACAAGTTTGAAATGTGGATGGACGGCGAACTGATCGGTATTGGGCCCGGCGCTGAATTGTGGAGCCGTTCGGATGACAACGGCGTTGGGAATGTCCAGGGACAAACGATATTCCATGACGTTACCGCAGATGCCGGCTATTGGTTCGAGGGCATGGTTGACGAGCTCTGGATTCTCAATGATCCCTTGACAGAAGAGCAACTGAGCGGTATGCTGGGTGGCACATGGCCTTACGTTTACAGCCCCGATCCGGCGGATGGGAGTTTGCATGATGTGACATGGGTGAACCTTTCCTGGAAGCCGGGAGACCTTGCGACCTCACACGATGTGTATCTCAGCGAGAGTCTCGACGACGTCGTTGCCGGCGCCGCCTTCGTAGGCAACACGAAGGGAACCACTTTCGGCATTGGGGCCCTCACGCCGGGCGCGACGTATTACTGGCGAGTTGACGGCGTCGATCCGGACGATCCGAACAGCCCATGGGAAGGTCCCGTCTGGAGCTTTACGCTTCCCGGCTTAACGGCCACAGATCCCAGCCCGGCTGACGGCAGCGTCTTTGTACTCGCCGATGAGATCCTCAGTTGGACCGCAAGCATTAATGCCGCCGCTCACCGCGTGTTCCTCGGTACCGATCTCGAAGATGTAACGGTCGGCGCGATCAACGTGTATCAAGGCACCGTGCTGGAGCCGAGCTTCGATCCATTGGGTTTGGCTAAGGGCACAACTTATTACTGGCGCGTCGATGAGCTGGAGGCCGATGGGACGACGGCGCATAGAGGTGACGTTTGGAGCTTCTCGACGGTACCCAACGTACCAATAACCGATCCAAATCTCATCGGCTGGTGGAAGATGGACGGCGAGTACCTCGATCTCGGCTATGTGATGGATTACTCCGGCTATGATCGTTATGGCTCGCTTCACGGCGATCCACAGTTGGTGGCCGGATATGAAGGGAATGCTCTCGATTTCGACGGTAACGAAGATTATATCAGTATCGACGGCTACAAGGGCATTCTGGGCCCGAATCCATTTAGCATCACTGCGTGGATTAATACCAGTGATGATGAAGGTACGATTATGGGCTGGGGCAGCACCGCAGGCGGAACCACAAGACTGGAATTCCGGATTAACGGCGACAGATTGCGCTGTGAGAGTTCCGGCAATGTCCAGGGTGATACTTCCCTACCCGACAATGAATGGATCCACGTCGCGGTGACGGCGAAAGAGGGCGCCATAATCACTGAGCCGGACGTGACGCTTTACCTTAACGGCCAAGTCGATAATAGGATATCAACCGGAGGAACAGATCCGCTTGAAATGGCCCCCGGCTATGATGTCACTATAGCTCGTCGCCATACAAGTGGAAGGGAGCTTATTGCTTTGATCGACGAAATCCGTCTCTACGACAAGGAACTGACGGCGGAGGAGATCGCAGTAGACATGAGAATCGATCCACTGCGTGCCTATGATCCCAGCCCGGCTGACAAGGCGACCGATCAACAGCCGACTGTCGTTCTGAGTTGGATGCCGGGTGATGATGCGGTTCAGCATAATATCTTCCTCGGAGCCGACGCGCAAGCCGTCGCCGAAGCCAAGGTGTCCAAAGAAATCGACATTTTCAAGGGCACACAGGACCTCGGCAACGAAAGCCACAGCACGGCCCTGGAACTCGAGACGACGTATTACTGGCGCATCGACGAAGTCAACGCCGACGGCAGCGTCACGAAAGGTCGCATCTGGAGCTTCACGACGGGCGACAACGTGGTGATCTTCGACGAGGAGACGCCCGTACCGTACGATAACACCGCAGAACCGTACCTGTCGGGCGCCGAATTAGAATTTGACCCGCCCTGGGACTGGAGTGACGGACTTAGCACGCTCACGCTTCGATATCGCGGACAACGTGCGGGTGGCAGCGTCACAGTGGACGAAGACGCCGGCACAGTTACCATCGTCGGCGCCGGCGGCGACATCTGGGGCACTGCGGATCAGTTCCAGTACGCCCACAAGATGCTCGTTGGCGATGGCTCCATGATCTTAAAGGTGGACAACCTCGTTCATACCGATCCGTGGACCAAGGCCGGTATCATGATTCGCCAGACGCTGGATCCCGATTCGGCGTTTGCGGCGGTCTTTGCTACCGGTGAGAATGGCGTCGCATTCCAGTCAAGGGCGATGCCCGGCGCTTCGGCCGACAGCGACACCCCCGTCGCGACGGACGAGCAAAAAGCCCTTAGTGCGCCGGTCTGGATCATGTTGGAGCGGTCGTTCCCGATGATTAATGCCTACTACTCCACCGACGGTTTGACGTTTATTCCAATGTCCTGGAATCCGCAGATTCTTCCGATGTCACCAAGTCTCTATATCGGTTTGGCGGTCACATCGCATTCCGGCGAGGACGTTTTCGCCGAAGCGACCTTCTCGAACATGATGACGACCGGTGGTGTCGCCGAAGGGGCGTTTACTTCCACGGAAATCGGCATGCCGCCTGCTAATTCGGCCGAGCCCCTGTTCGTCGAACTCAAAGATACGAGCGGTGCGACGGCGGTCGTGCGTAATCCCGATCCGGGGGCCACGCAGAAAACCGATTGGACCGATTGGTCCTTCCATATCGGACGCCTTGAGGTCGATCTGAGTGCGATTCGTTCGGTCGCCCTTGGCATCGGCGACGTGGACAATCCGACTCCCGGCGGCACGGGTGTGATCACCGTCGGCAGTCTCCGGTGGTTCCCGAACAATCAGCCCGTGGCGCAATGGAAGCTTGATGACGGCGAAGGCACCACCGCCGGGGATTCAAGCGGCAATGGTCTCGACGGCACCCTGAACGGCGATCCCCTGTGGGTAGAGGGGATGTTAGACGGTGCGTTGGAGCTCGATGGTGTGGATGATTACGTGGATTGCGGCAATCCAGCCGCGCTCGATTTCGGGACCGGTGATTTTACCGTTTCCGCCTGGATCAATATGACGGCAACCGAAAGAGGCACCGTCTATGCCAAGGGAGGCGATAACAGCGGCGGAATTCGGTACACACTGGCCATGGGTGAGGCCAACGATAATAAAATGACGCTCACCACCGATGACGATTCCACGAAGAGACAGGCATTGGGTGCGACGATCGTCAATGACGGTAACTGGCATCACGTCGTCGGCATGAGATATGGGAACACCTCGCTTGTCTATGTGGATGGCGTCCTGGATGGAAGCATCGATTTACCTGAGGGATACGACCTTTCGGGGACGTCCCAGGCCAATGCCCTTATCGGAGCTATAGATGGGGCATCCGATTCCGCAGTCGTCACCTTGGAGAAGTTCTTTAATGGGACAATCGATGATGTGCATATCTACGATTGGGCCTTGTCTGAGGCTGAGATTCGTCAGATAGCAGGTTTGTAATACACACTCTACAAACCTGGTAAGTAATGTCCACGGACCTGGGGGCACACATCGTGCCCCCAGGTCCTTTTTGATCAACCCCGTGTGCCCTCCTCACTATGCTCATCGACCCAACACACGGTTTGAAGAGACAAACAGAGAAAGACTTCTTCGTCACCCAATTAGGAAACCATAGCGGCATGAAGAATATCGTCCGTAATGATCTTCTCCCTTTTTGCCACTTCGATCCAGTCCGGCCTGGACAAGAACGTCATGACTTTTTCCAGCTCCGTCTTGACGCTATCGAAAAGAGCGATGCAAGCTTCGATGTCACCCTCTCCGCCGGTACATTCCATCTCGTCGGCGACATCGGACAAGGATCGGGCGCCGACATTCCGTCCCGCTCCTTTGATGGCATGGGCATACAGCTTGACGGCCTCCGCATCGGCGGCCTTTACCGCTTCTTCGAGTTTTTCGAGCCGTTCTTTATTGTCTTTTAAAAAGATCGGCACGACTTTCTGGATCAAGTCCTCATCTCCCAATCGACCCATCAGGCGATCCCAGTTCATGATTTGATGTCTATCCCCGTTTCGGCCCCCCTTGTCCACACGGCCTTCTTGAGAAGCCCGTTCATCGATGCCGGAATTGATCGATACGATTATTTCGCTGGGAGAATCACCTGCCTTCGATAGATATCGGCGCACTTTTTCCAGCAACCGAAGACGATCGAGGGGCTTGGATAAATAGCCATTACAACCGGCCTCCATGCATCTTTTATCGTCTCCCTTCATCGCATACGCCGTGAGCGCGACAATGGGCGTTTCGACTCCTTTTCCTCTCAGCGTTTTGGTGGCCTCGAGACCGTCCATACCCGGCATCTGAATGTCCATGAAAATCAGGTCAAATTCCCGCTCAAGGACCATTTGCACGGCTTCGTGGCCATCGGCCGCAATCGTGACGTCTAATCCCATTCGAGACAACAGGGCCCTGGTAAGGATTTGGTTGGTCTTGACGTCCTCGGCGACAAGAACCTGACCGGAAAACTTGTTTTGCTTTCCTTGCCCATCCTTTTCGTCGCATCTTTTGATCCGACGGGTATCATGTTCTATCTCCGAAGACATCGCCTTCGTTGGATCAAAATCCGCGGGGAGCATAAGTGAAAACGTGGACCCCTTTCCTTCCTCACTGTTCAACATCAGCTCTCCGCCGAGAAGTCGCGCCAGGCACCCGGTGATCGCCAAACCCAGTCCGGTGCCGCCATACTTGCGGCGCGTACTCCCATCGGCCTGAGTAAACGACTCAAAAATTTTCTCACGGTCCCGGGCCTTGATGCCGATACCGCTATCTTCAATATCAAAAAGAATATACATCTTCTCGTCGCTGCGCCGCTTCATGGTCACCTTGATGTACACATGCCCTTCATCCGTAAATTTAATCGCATTGCTGACAAGGTTAATGAGGCATTGGTGCAAACGTTCCGGATCCGTGCAGATTTTGACGGGCAATTGACCGCTTTGCAGGATCTTAAAGTCCAGGCCCTTGTCCTGGGCCATCGGGCGCAACATTTCATCCACGTCAGCGAGAATTTGGGAAATGGCACAATCGACCATATCCATCTCAAGCTTTCCCGCTTCAATTTTAGAGAAATCCAGGATATCATTGATAATTCGC
>Ga0272441_10010719_pt1 | contig 13793 bp, 13 predicted proteins | sample SSMProp6N_FD_193582 | JGI IMG/M metagenome (GOLD analysis project Ga0272441, IMG submission 193582) | Marine sediment archaeal communities from Little Sippewissett salt marsh, Falmouth, MA, United States - SSM-Prop-6N | ecosystem: Environmental > Aquatic > Marine > Wetlands > Sediment ... | reverse complement strand
AGCGGAACTCACAGAGGAGAGCGAGGAGGTGAGCAGGCCGGCGGTGCAGATCGCGAACCCCATAGAGGAGGAGAAGATCAAGCGGGCGGTGAAGCAGATCAGCGACCAGAAACTCGGGTCCGGGATAACTGACATCGGCGGTGGAGGCATAAGCTGCGGGATCTGCGAGACCGCGGATCGCTACGGGCTAGGCGTCGAGGTGCACCTCGACAGGATACCGCTTAAAGCCGAGGACATGGCCCCCTGGGAGATATGGATCAGCGAGAGCCAGGAGCGGATGCTGCTAGCGGTGCCTCCTGAGAACCTTGAGAAGGTGCTACAGATCTTCGGCGACGAACAGGTGGATGCCACCGCACTAGGCATCTACGACGACTCTGGCGTAGCGAGGCTCATCTATAACGGTGTAGAGGTGGGGAACATAGTCCTTGAGGCCCTGTTTAACCCTCCGCGAGTGGAGCGGGAGACGAACTGGGCTCCGGCCGAGAAGGAGGACCCCGATATACCTGAGCCGGAGGACCTTGGCGATGTTCTTCTCAAGCTGTTGAGCAGCTACGCCGTCTGCAGTAAGGAGCGGGTCGTGAGAAGATACGATCAGGAGGTGAAAGGCCAGACGGTGATTAAGCCGCTGCAGGGCTGGAGGGCCGGGCCGAGCGACGCGTCGGTGCTCAAGCCCTTAGACGAGTCGTGGAAGGGCGTAAGCGTCGCGAGCGGCGTGAACCCCCGGTACGGGAAGATCGACCCGTACTGGATGGCTGCCAGCGTCGTGGACGAGGCAGTACGGAACAGCGTCTGCGTCGGCGGACGCAGGTGGGCGCTGCTTGACAACTTTACCTGGGGTAACCCGGAGTACGAGGACCGGCTGGGCGGGCTTGTATACGCTTGCCGCGGCTGCTACGACACGGCCAAGGCTTACGGCGCACCGTTCGTTTCGGGGAAGGATAGCCTGTACAACGAGAGCCCGCTTGGGCCCGTGGCTCCGACGCTTCTGGTGACGAGCCTCGGCGTGGTGCCTGACATCAGGAAGGCGGTGAGTATGGAGCTCAAGGAGCCGGGGAACGCGCTCTATCTCTTGGGGGTGACGAGGCCTGAGCTGGGGGGCAGCGAGTACCTCAGGCTCCATGGGGAGCTCGGTGGCTCGGTGCCACAGGTGGAAGCGGAGAGGAACATCGAGGCTTACAGGCGTGTCTTGAAGGCGATGGACGAGGGCGTGGTGCGGGCGTGCCATGACTGCAGCGAGGGAGGGTTGGCCGTGGCCGTGGCAGAGATGTCGTTCACAGGCGGCCTCGGGGTAGACCTGGATATCGGTAAGGTGCCGGTCTCCGGGGCGATGAGGGACGACGTGCTTCTATTCAGCGAGAGCAACGGGAGGCTGCTGGTGGAGGTGCCGCCCGCCGCCACGACGCGGTTCGTCGAGACGATGGGGGACACTCCCCACGCCTGTGTAGGGGCTATCAAGGAGGAGAAGGCGCTGACGGTATCCAAGGACGGCGAGCCGCTGTTAGAGGTCGACCTGGAGACATTGATCGGGGCGTGGAAGACGCCGCTGGAGGCAGGGAGATGAGACGCGAGGACATCCGGGTTCTGATGATGCGCGCCCCGGGCACCAACTGCGACGAGGAAACGGTGAGGGCGTTCAGGGACCAAGGCGTCCAGGTGCACCTCGTCCACACACAGAAAATATTCCGGGAACGGAACCTGGAGGACTATGATGTCCTCGTGTTCCCCGGGGGCTTTAGCTACGGCGACTACGTGCGAAGCGGCGCCATCTGGGCGAAGGAGTGCGAGTACAGGATCGGCGGAGAGCTTGAGGCGTTCGTCGACGAGGGAAAACCCGTGGTGGGCATCTGTAACGGGTTCCAGCAGCTCGTTGAGATGGGGTTCCTTCCGGGCTGGGAGGGAAGGAGCATATACCCGGAGGCGGCGCTGGGGAACAGCACCAGAGGCTACCAGAACAGGTGGATAAGGATGAAGTACGTGGGCGGCGGCAACTGCGGCATGATGGCGGCGCTGAAGCCGGGCTTCACTCTTCAATGCCCCGTGGCCCATGGAGAGGGGCGGTTCATTTTTCCGCCTGGGCAGCGGGAGGAGTTACTGGAACGGCTCTACAACTTGGACATGCTGGTGTGGAGGTACGTGAAGGCAGACGGGTCCTTCGCCGAGCTCGACTGGCCTGAGAACCCTAACGGGGCCTACCACGACATCGCAGGCATCTGCAACCCCGAGGGAAATGTCCTAGGGCTCATGCCTCATCCTGAGCGCGCCTACTATGGCTACCTGATGCCTGAGTGGACCAAGGAAAGGCAGCCGCCCCACTACGGTGACGGCTGCCCATTCTTTAAATCCATAGTGGATTACGTGGAAAAGGAAATGTAGGAGCAGGTTAAAAGGCGCCTTTAACCTGCTAAATTTTTAAATCACTAATTTCTTTTTGGGAGATTATATAGTACCCTCGCTCTCGCCCTCTCCAGCTGCCTTATCGTCCTCCCAAGGTCCATCTCTGTGGGCTCCCCAAGCCTGCCTCTGATGTAGCTTAGAGCGACGACCTGCTGGTTGAAGTTAATAGTCATCTCGGGTGACAGATAAATAATCTCGGCACTGCCGAAGCAGTCCGGGAACATCTCCCTGTACCTCTCCTCCCACTGGAGGTGGTCGTCTAGGCTCGTGTGGTTGCCGAAAAGCAACAGATTGTACTTGCCGTGGATCGTCTGTATTGCTATGGGGATGTTTGGGTCTATGATGATCTCGTTTATGACGCGCTCGTCAAGCTTATTGAAATGGACGAGGATATAGGTGAGGAGGTAGTTGGGCGGGACGAAGAAGTTGGGGAACCTGCACACAGGCTCGCTCAGGAGGCGTGCATCGATGAGAGACTCTATGCGTTTATCGACGGTCTTCCTGTGGAGCCCCGTCTTCTTACAGAGCATCGATATGTTAGTCTTTATGCCTTTGCCGTTTACGAGGCACCTCATCACGTCGAGGTCCAGCTGCTCCAGCTTGTAGCCTCTCAGCTTGAGGCCGTCGTTCCTCTTGAAGTCCTTCTCTATTAGGTTGATGCCGGTGCTGGGGTTGTACTTGATCATGAGCTGGTTGCTGAAGTATGCCGTGCTCGAGTAGAAGAAGGCGTCCTCCTCGTCCACGCCGTAGTTGATGTTGAGGATGCTGGGGATGCTCGATATCCATATCTGGTAACTGGTTATGCTCTCATGGTAGGTAAAGAGAAGGGTGTCATACTCCCCCTGCCTGGACCTGAACGCGGCGAATATCTGGGGATCCTCCTTGACCCACTGGATGATTTTATCGGTGCAGTCCTTGCAGTCGGGAATGTCGAGCTTCACGACTGCTAGAAGAGGGTAAACCATGTACAAGCCGTGGAAGGGGTAGAACGGGTTCTCTAGGATGTTGTGCTCAAACACGGCTTCGACGCTCTTCTTGATGGTGTTCCTGTGCTTCCCGAGAATCCTGGAAAGTTCGCTGATGTTGACACTGACGGCGTCCCCGGATACCAACTCCTCCATGAGCTTGAGGTTATCCGCGTCTTCTAACAGTTCTGACATCTCAGACATACGGATGTGACTATAATTTATATTTTTCGTTTCAGTAAATACCATCGTTGACCAGATCAAGGGTGTTAAATGCCAATAAATGCCACCTCATTTTCGATAAACATTCTACAGAATAAGCCCATGATAAATAGCGTTTTTTAACATTTTCCCCTCTTTTTCTGTAAACTCGGTTTATATCGAACCTGTAAATACTATCACCCAGATGGAGGAGGAAGAAAGATGGGATATCAGAACGATGATGACGCGGTTTTCTTCGGACCGGGCCTGACGAACCAGGAGCTGGACAACGAGTTCAAGACGCTCTACGACAGCCTAATGGTCTACAAGAACAACATATTCCACCTCGTGGACACGGTCTGCACGGACTGTGAAGCGGGTGACAGACTAGCGAGAAACATAGCCGAACGCGACACCGCTTTGCTTCAACGCCTCGTCTGCAAGGAGTGCGAGCAACGCCAGATGAGGAGGAAGGCCAAGAAGGAGTCGGTGGTCGAGCAGCTGAGGGCCGAGGGCAAGAAAACTCTGTCCTTGGAGGCGATCATGAATGCTAGGGTCGGCTCCATGAAGGACATGCTCGGGGAACAAAGGAAGTAGGCCAGCCATGCAGGAGCTAACCCTCAGGCAGGTCCAGGAGACGATGCTGGAGACCCAGGAGGACAAGAGCCTCCGGGAGATGTTCATACACAAGTCTCCGTGCGCCGAGGACGAAGTAGGGGCGGTGTTCTTCGCCGTCGCGGGGACGCCGCCCAGGGGATACGCCATGTTCCTGCCCGACGGAGAAGACGGGTGCGAGGGCACGTTGCACGTGTTCGACCGGCTTGGGCTGAAACGCAAGATACTGCACTGCAGGATTGACGAGCTGGCGAGCTGCGAGGGCAACGACGTCTGGAGTCCGAAGGTAGCCGCACCGGTGATAGAGGCATAGCCAGACCGATGGATTCGGTGAGATACAGGAATCATCGGGTGAAAACTGGTGAACACTGAGACGCTCATCGCGGTGAACATAGGGTTACCCATTGTCTCGGCGCTGGCCGCATTTCTGTTTAACCATAGGAGGGCTCGGGAAGGCATCGTCTCTGTGACGGCGTTGACGCTGATAGCGTCCTCGCTGCTGCTTTTTCTTAACGGCGGCATGGAGCTGAGCCTAGGGCACTCATTCGAGGTGATTGTGGTTGTACTTGACTTTGTACTTTTGTTATACTTCCTCTACCAAGGTTTCAAGGCTTTAAGCTGGCAGGTTATCGTCCTTTCGCTGGGCCAACTTGCCCCGGCGGCGTACTTCGAGTTTGTTTTAGAGACGCCTCCCGTCGAGGCCATCCTGGTCATCGACCGGCTCTCGATCTTAATGACTCTCATAATCAACGTAATAGGCTCGATAGTGCTTGTCTACGCCCTCGGGTACATGGAGGAGCATGAGAGCCACCAAGGAGGGGAAAGCAGGCAGAACCTGTTCTTTTTCTACCTCGTGCTTCTGCTCGGGGCGATGAACGGCCTCGTGTACAGCAACAGCCTATACTGGCTCTACTTCTTCTGGGAGGTCACGACTCTCTGCTGCTACGAGCTCATACGGTATGAGGGGACAGAGGAAGCGATCGAGAACGGGCTTAGGGCTCTCTGGATGGGGCTCGTCGGCGGCGTCGCCATGATCGCCGCCATGTACGTGGCCAACTACGGATATGGGACCATCGCCATCGACGAGTTGCTCGCGGCGATCCCCAGCCGGTACCTTTACCTGACCTTCGCGCTGATGGCGATAGCGGCCTTCACGAAGAGCGCCCAGCTGCCCTTCCAGAGCTGGCTGATAGGGGCGATGGTTGCTCCGACCCCGGTGTCCGCGCTGCTGCACTCAAGCACGATGGTCAACGCAGGGGTGTACCTCGTACTGAGGGTGGCGCCCGCCATCCAAGGCACGTATCTTACGTACGGCATCGCCTTCATAGGGATCTTCAGCTTCATGGTCACAGCGATCATCGCGCTCAGCCAGAAGCTGTCAAAGAAGATACTCGCGTACTCGACGATAGGCAACCTCGGACTCATAATCTTCTGTGCGGCGATGAACACGCCTCTCAGCTACTCCGCGGCCACCATACTGCTGCTGTTCCACAGCATGAGCAAGGGGCTGTTATTTATGTGCGCGGGGGTGATCGAGAACCGTCTCCACACACGCCAGATCGAGGACTGGAAGGGGCTGATCAGCAGGCTGCCGGTGACCGCCACGATAACCATGGTCGGCATGGTGAGCATGTTCCTGCCTCTATTCGGAGTATTGCTGGGTAAATGGGCGGCAATAGGCATCACGGCTACGGCGCCCCTTTTCCTGTCCATCGTCATGATAGCGATGATGGTGATAGGCAGCAGCGCCACGACCCTCTTCTGGGCCAAGTGGCTGGGTCACTTCGCCATAACGCCGATGTCCGGCGCGGAGCCAGCCGAGGAGAATCTGTCAGCCACGTACAAGCTCAGCCTATACTCGATGTTGGGGCTTGACATAGCGGCCAGCCTGGGCTCGGGGCTCGTCCTGAACAGGGTGGTGGCCCCCATCGTCGCCTTGAACTACGGGAAGGTGTGGGACACGGGCATACTCGTGCTCTCCTCTCAGGTGGGGGCGTTCATGATACTGCCACTGTGGGTGGCTTTGGCGGCCGTCTTCATAGTCGGCGGCTTGATTCTCAGGAGCAAGGGCGGCGTGGTGAAGCCCCCGTACATGTCCGGGGAGAACGTGGAGGGTGACCCTGAGGCGTTCAGGTCCACGGCTGATAGCGTCGTGAAATACCAGATCGCCGGGATGTTCTTCGACCCCGAGATAACCGAGGCAAGGTGGGTGCCTTACAGCACACTCGCGGGAGTGTTCCTCAACATGATACTGCTGGCGCTGGTGATACTATAGATGGTGGACACGATGATCGATTACATGGCCCCGATTCTATACGTCTTGGCTGCGCCGCTGATAGGCGGCCTCATCGCCGGGCTCGACCGGAAGATAACCGCCCGCATGCAGGGCAGGGTTGGGCCCCCGCTGGTGCAGCCTTTCTTCGACGTCATTAAGCTCTGGGGCAAGGAGCCTTTCATCTCCAGCCGGATGCAGCCCATACTGGCGACGGGGTACCTTGTGTTCGTGTTAACTGGGCTGACTCTGCTGGCCCTGAGGGCGGACCTGCTTCACATTCTTTTCACTCTGACGCTGGCGGACGTATGCCTGATCGTCTCTGCGTATAACTCGGAGTCGCCTTACAGCAACCTCGGGGGCCGCCGGGAGCTGCTGGCCATGCTTAGCTATGAGCCCATAATGGTGTTGACGGCGATGTCGATACAGATAGTGACGGGGAGCTTCCTCGTTTCAGGGATATTCAGCTACGGGACGCCGCTTCTGCTGGTGATGCCGGCTGCGTTCGTCGCCCAGATACTCGTCCTGATTATAGACATGAAGAAGAGCCCATACGACGTGTCCGGCTCGGGTCACGCCCATCAGGAGCTCGTCAGGGGGGTCTACACCGAGTTCAGCGGCTACACCATGGCGCTCGTCGAGCTGGGACACTGGACCAAGACGGTTTTCATACTGAGCCTGATAAGCCTGTTCTGGGCGCATAACCTGCTGTTCGGGGCCGCATTGGCGCTGTCGCTCTGGTTCGCCGCCATACTCGCCGACAACGTCTACCCGAGGCTCAACTGGAAGAGCATGCTCAGGACCACGTGGCTGACCGGGTTCACGTTGATACTGGCCAACTTCGTGGTCCTCATCGTGCTGGAGGTGATCTAGGTGTCGCTGATGACGAAGGCGCGGCTCAAGAGCCTCTGGGTGCTCCACTACGACTGCGGGAGCTGCAATGGCTGTGACATCGAGATACTGGCGGCGTTGACGCCCAAGTTCGACGTTGAGCGGTTCGGCATAGTCAACATAGGCGACCCCAAGCAGGCAGACGTTCTGCTCGTGACGGGGCCCGCCAACAACAGGAACCAACGGGTGCTGCGGAACCTCTACGACCAGATGCCCAAGCCGAAGATGGTGATAGCCGTCGGCACATGCGCCTGCACAGGCGGCGTGTTCCACAACTGCCCCAACGTGCTGGGCGGCATAGACAAGGTTATCCCCGTCGACGTCTACGTCCCGGGCTGCGCCGCGCGGCCCGAGCAGATCATCGACGGAGTCGTGTTGGCCCTGGAGAAGCTGGCGGGCAAAGCGCCGGAGGGGGAAGAGTGACATGATGGATCAATTAGCACTGAGAACACAGACAGAGACCGGGGTAGAGCAGGAGACCCCGGTTTCCCCAGAGACCCTGTTCCTATACGTCAACCAGTTCAAAGCGCAGGGAGCCCGGTTCATAACGATCACGGCTCGCGACATGGGCGACGCCTTCCAGGTCATCTACCACTTCGAGAAGGATAACCAGATCTATAACCTGTATATGACCGTCGAAAAGGAGAAGGCCGTCCCCAGCATCACGGGACTATACAGCGTCGCCTTCATAGCCGAGAACGAGGCACAGGACCTTCTCGGCCTCAAGTTCTCAGACATCAACATAGACCTTGGCGGCAAGATGCTGAAGGTGGCGCCCGACGTAGGCACATCACTGCTCAAGACGGTTGACGGCCCCCGGCCCACCATCATGCGTAAGCTCAGCAAGTGCCGCGAGGAGTGCCCCGCCATGGTGGACATCCCCAAGTACATCAGGCAGGTGGAGGAAGGGGACCCCGAGGGGGCGTACAACACCATCATCGACAGGGCCCCCCTGCCCGCCATCCTCGGCAGGGTATGCTTCGCGCCGTGCCAGGAAGGCTGCAGGCAGGAGCTCGAGACCAAACCGATCCAGATACGCATGCTGAAACGCTACGCGGCGGACTGCTTCAAGGAGCAGAACGGAGGACTCCTCAGAGACGTGGAGCGGAAGCCCTCTACCGGCAAACGCGCGGCGGTGGTCGGCGGAGGACCTGCGGGAGTGTCTGCCGCCTACTACTTGGGGATGCTGGGCCACGGCGTCACCCTCCTGGAGAAGGGGAAGACTCTGGGGGGAGCGATGCTGTGGGGCATCCCCAAGTACAGGCTTCCCAAGGACGTCATGAAGGAGGAGATCGACGCCCGGATGAAGGAGGCGGGGGTCGAAGTGAAGCCCGGCGTCGAGGTCGGAAACATCGGAGACCTCATGGCCGAGGGATACGACGCCTGCTTCCTAGCCATAGGCGCAGAGAAGTGCAACAGCCTGCGATGCGAAGGCGAGGACAGCGAAGGAGTGATCAACTTCATCGATTTTCTCACGGCGGTCAACGTCAGGAACGAGACGCCGGAGGTAGGCCGAAGGGTCGTCGTCATCGGAGGCGGTAACAGCGCGATGGACTCCGCGAGGACGGCGCGACGACTGGGCGCCGAGGAGATAACCGTCTTCTATAGGCGGACCGAAGACGAGATGCCCGCGAGCATCGACGAGATACACGGGGCAGTCGAGGAGGGGATCGACTTCGACTTCCTCAGCACACAGCTCACGATTCACCCGGGTAAGCCGCTGCGCATCGAGTACCAGTACATGGTTCCGGGAGAGCCCGACGAGTCGGGTCGGAGACGCCCGGTCCCCATGGAGGGCGGGCACGGGTTCATGGAGGCCGACACGGTGATAGCAGCCATAGGATACAACGTCGTGGTGCCGCCGGGCTTCGACGTGGATGTAGACCGCCGCGGCAACATCATCATAGACGACGACTACAAGACAAGCCGCGAGGGCGTCTACGCCGGAGGCGACGCCGCGTTCGGCACCTCGAACGTCATCTCGGCCCTCAGAGACGGCAGAGCCGCAGCCTCATCCATCGACAAGTTCCTCGGAGGCGAAGGCCTGAGCGAGGCCGAGCCCGACATGGACGAGTTCGTCCAGAGACAGGCCGACCTAGACGAGATCCGTTCAAGACGCCAAGCCAAGATACCTGAGATGGACCCCGTTGAGAGGGTGAAAAGCTTCGCGGAGATCGAGAAGATCTTTGACAGGTGCACGGCAGAATGTGAAGCCGGCAGATGCTGGAGGTGTGACTGGAATGAGTAAACAAGTGGAAGAAGTAAAGACGACCGTGTTCCCCTTCGGGCCTCAGCACCCTGTGCTCCCTGAGCCTATACAGCTGAGGTTCGTAGTCGAGGAGGAGGAGATCGTGGACGTGCTCCCCCAGATAGGGTACGTCCACCGCGGCATCGAGAAGGCCATTGAGCTCAACGACTACAGGAGGAACATCTACCTCTGTGAGCGGATATGCGGCATCTGTAACTATATGCACGGCATGGCGTACTGTGAGAGCATAGAGAAGCTCACGGACACCATGGTGCCGCTGCGGGCCAAGTACCTGCGCACCGTGTGGTCAGAGCTCGCGAGGCTGCAGAGCCACCTGCTGTGGCTTGGCCTGTTCTCCGAGGGCGTCGGGTTCGAGAGCCTCTTCATGCAGATATGGAGGATACGGGAGATCGTGCTTGAGCTCAACGAGGCGACGGCGGGTCACCGCATCCACCTGTCCACCAACGTCATCGGCGGCGTCAACATGGACATGGACGAGGGCCTCGTCAACCGGTACTACACCGACATGGATAGGCTCAGGAAGGAGATGGACACCTTGGCACCCGTCTTCTACAAGGACAAGGCGTTCCAGGAGAAGCAGGTGGGCAAGGGGGTCCTGCCCAAGAAGGACGCGGTCCACCTAGGGGCGGTGGGGCCCACCATCAGGGGAAGCGGCATACCCCAGGACATGAGGAAAAACTACTACGAGGCGTACGGGTTCCTTGACTTCGAGCCCGTCACATACGACGGCGACGACGTCTACTCCAGGACCCTGGTGAGGTTCGACGAGGTCTACCAGAGCATCGACCTCATCGAGGCCGCGTTAGGGCAGATGCCCGAGGGACCCATAGTGGACAAGAACGACAGGTTCCCCGACGGCGTAGCCATAGTCCGAGTCGAGCAGCCCAGGGGCGAGTGCTTCTACTACGCGGTGGGCAACGGGACCATCCACCTGGAGCGGATGAGGATCAGGACGCCCACCCTGCCTAACATACCTCCGCTGCTATACATGCTGAAGGGGTACGAGATCTCGGACATACCCGCCATCGTCCACAGCATAGACCCGTGCATGGCGTGCGCCGAGCGGATAACCTACGTCGAGAAGGGGGGCCGGTGAGATGCCTGAGATGCTGGATAACATCCTGCGGAACCTCTTCTCCAAGCCGGCCACGGTGAGGTACCCGTTCGAGAAGCCCGAGCACGTGCCCGGCACAAGGGGCGAGCTGAGCTTCGACATGTCCAGGTGCGACCAGTGCCAGGACTGTGAGCGGCTGTGCCCCTCGGGGGCCATAAAGGTGGATGTCGAGGGCAAGCGCGTAGAGTGGGACCCCTACAAGTGCATGTACTGCCACCTGTGCGTGAGGAGCTGCATGCACCAAGCCATAACGCCTCTGGACAACGTACAGCCGCCGGGCTACAAGCTGGAGAAGAGGGTCTTCGAGTCCTAACCCCCTTTTATTATCTGTACTGTTCCTTGTATTCACTGTCTTGGAGCGTGTCGAGGCGCGCCTCCATACGGGCCAGGGTTCTCTCCACCTTCATAAGGCCGTCCTTGAGGCCGTCGGCGATCTCCATGAGGGCGACGCTCATCTCCAGGGGGAGGTCGTCGGATACCTTGTAGAGCTCGCTCTGGCTCTTCTTTATGAGTATGACGTTGCTTATCCTCTGGATGCCCTCTATCTGGGCGTCTATGCTCCTGAGCTGGCTCTTCGCCTCGTCGAGGAGGGCGCGGTAGTCGCTGTGCTTCAGGTCTTCCCACGGAGAGTCCTCTGACAGGAAACCACCAAGAATACACCGGTTCCATGGGTTATATATATTTGAGGGCATTCCGGCGTGGCGATTGAGGAGGATGGGTCAAGTTCGAGTCGTTTTAAGAAGTAGAACAGTATGCGGAGATCTTGGCCTCAGGATTTTCCGGAGACCATGTAAGGTCGGCAAACCAGAGTGATCCACCAAACCATGAATTTCGTTGTCACACGTAGTAATTCAATTCTGAAGTGATTCTGAAGTAACTATAAATAAGCTCGTTACCCTCAACTCATCAAACATCATGGAGAAATGAAGAAATGCGTATATTTAACACCGAATTCGGGGGAAGAAGATACGATATCCCCCCAGTCGGGAACACCGTGAGACGGTTCACAGGCGTGATAACTGTCCTTGCGGTGATCGCCGTCATCGGAGTCGTCGTGGCGACATCCGTGTTTGTACGAGTCCCGTCAGGGTACAGAGGCGTCCTGATGACCTTCGGTAAGGTAGAGGACACGGTGCTCCCGGAGGGCTTGAACTACAAGGTGCCGTTCAGCCAGACTGTGGTTTTGATGAACGTCCAGATACAGAAGGCAGAGTCTACTGAGTCAACCGCTACACAGGACCTCCAAGAGGTCTCTACGACGGTTGCCGTCAACTACAGGCTGAACCCAGGCAAAGTCAACGAGATCTACAAGGACCTCAGAGAAGACTACGTCTCCAGGGTCATCAAACCTAACATCGAGGAGTCACTCAAAGCAATCACTGCTGAGTATAGGGCAGAGGAACTGGTAACAAAGCGTGCTGAAGTAAAATCTACGTTTGACGATATTCTCGTTGAACGTCTAAGCGTGTTTAACATCGATGTGATAAGCGTAAGCCTCACCGACTTCCAGTTCAGTGCAAGCTTCGCACAGGCCATCGAGGCAAAAGTCATCGCAGAGCAAATGGCGCTGCAAGCAAAGAACACCCTTGAACAGATCAGGTATGAGGCACAGCAACAGATCATCCAAGCCGAAGCAGCTAAGAACGCCACCATCGCCCGCGCGGAGGGAGACGCTTTCGCCCAGATAATTCAGGCAAACGCGACGGCTCAATCGATCAAGCTCATCACCGAGCAGATGACCGCCGAGTACAGCCAGTACCTGTGGCTACAGCAGTGGAATGGAGAGCTACCGGTGGTCTACTCGGGTGACGGACAGGGTCTGATACTGGACATAAGCCAACTCACAGAGGACACGGGTTAGACCCTGCCAAGCTCTGAAACCACGGGCCGTGCCGACGGCCCGTGATCATGGTTTTCTTTTATTTCATCTTTTGGCTCCAGCGTGTGGTGGAGTCGTCTATCTTCTCTCCTTGTAACCTCCGAGGAGTCTCCATTCAAACCACTCCACTATCCAGAGAATCCGCTCAGGGTCCCTCTTACGCGACCTGTTCATCAGGCAGATCAGCCCCACCGACATCAGGCCCCAGACGGGCGTGAAAGCCGCCAGCACGGGGTCCGTCTCTGTGATGGCGAAGTAACCCATCAAGCCGGTTATGCCGAGTAACACGGCGCTGGCCACGTAGTACCCCGCGTCCATGCGTCTCCTGATCCAGCGGAGCCTCTCACCTCTCCGGGTGTTCAGCGTCTCCAGCACGCTTGTGTCGATGTCCTTCTTGATGAAATCCAGCACCGCCACCGCCTTCCTGCCAAGCTCGGTGAGCCTGTACCGCCGCTCCTCGTCTCTCTCCAGGAAGCCGTCCAGCTCCCCCAGGTGGTAGTTGAGTCTGCCCGTGCTTAGCATGGTCTCCCCGAGGATTCCCGTATAGTTCACGCCTTCGGGGTAGCTGCCAACGATCCTCAGGATGTTCTTACGCTCCGGGCTGGACAGCGCCCTTATCACCAGGTCGTCCAGCTCGTTTCGATGGTTCTTCACGTTTTTCACTGGGGGAAAGCATGGGAGCCATTGTTTTAAGCGTATTTGAACCACGAGTCTTGACAAGAAAACTTGTCAACGTGTTCGTGGGGCTGGGGTTTGCTCGCGTATGCTCCCCGGGTGTTCACCCCGGCTTAACCTAGCACCGAAGCCGTGGTGGTTCCAGGTGTGGATGATGCTTTGATCCTATGTTTTTCCTTGTAGTAGGTTACTTGATATAAGCGTTTTTTTGGGGGCGCGTATTTAGCTGGTTTTAGTTGTTTTTTTAGGTTTTTTTGCCTGTTTGGTGGTTCCCAGTGTGGTTGTTTGTGTTTGGGGGTTTCCGGGTGTTTGTGTCAGGTTACCTGTATTTACGGAAAAAACTTGGCCGGGAGCTTGTTTTGTTACTTGGAATTAACGTTTTAGGGCGCGTTTTTGTGTTCGGTGGATTACACTTTTGTATATGATTTGATCTTAAAGGAGCGTTTCTGGGACTCCTTTCGATGAACGGGGCCTCGGTTCGCCTTTTCTCGTTTACCCCCCCCCCCTCCCCCCGCCGG
>Ga0272441_10010716_pt1 | contig 13796 bp, 8 predicted proteins | sample SSMProp6N_FD_193582 | JGI IMG/M metagenome (GOLD analysis project Ga0272441, IMG submission 193582) | Marine sediment archaeal communities from Little Sippewissett salt marsh, Falmouth, MA, United States - SSM-Prop-6N | ecosystem: Environmental > Aquatic > Marine > Wetlands > Sediment ... | reverse complement strand
CCGGTTGGGTGGATATCCAGAGCGGGGATTGTCATCTGAAGCCTTCCTCACCCTGCGTTGACAAGGGGGATAATGCTTACGCACGGGAGGTAAATCTGGAATGCGACCTGGATGGGGATCCTCGTTTCGTGAATAACGATATAGATGTCGGAGCCTACGAATACCAAAAGCCGGCAGCTTCCGAACACGACATTTTTGCCCCCGGTCCGGAGTAGAAAGGCGCACGAAGAAAGATTATTAATGAGACTACGGAGAAATAATCTCAGGTTGATCAACTTGTTTCTTTCAATAATCACCGTCTCTCTCTCCCCGGCATTTTTTGCCCTCCGCGCCTCTGCGGAAGGCACCATCGGTTTTGTCTCCGACGGTCATCCGCGGAGGTACCCGGCCAACGGGGAAGCTCAACTGGCGGTCGATCTCAGTCAGCTCGACGACCAGATGGGGGAGGGATGGTCTCTGGAATGTGTTACCACTATCGGAGATATGGAATATATTTCCGAACCCGGATTCCAGACCTTCGACGATGCCTACGCCGTATCCGATGTCAGCTCACTTCCGGTCTTCTACTGCGTCGGAAACCACGAGGCTGAGAGTGGAAACAGTTACGACATGCCGGCTCTCCGGGGTAAATTCTCAGGTTACCCGGACTGGAATCTCCAGACCGGTCCCGTCAACTGCGAAGGAACCACTTATTCGTTCGATGTGGGGGATATTCATGTCGCGGTTCTGAACCAGTATTTCGATGGGTGGACCAGCGACACCGGAACCGATGGCAACATTGTGGACGCCCTGTTCCAGTGGCTGAAAGACGACCTGAGAAATTCAACGCGACCTCATAAGATCGTGGTCGGGCACGAGCCTGCTTATCCGATCGGCAGACATGTGGGCGATTCGCTGGATAAGTACCCGGTTAACCGTGACCGTTTCTGGAATCTTCTCCAGACCGAGCGAGTGATCGCCAATCTCCACGGGCATACCCACATCTATAAATTCAAGGAATATGAGGGTGTCTATGAAGTGAGCAACGGTTGCTGCGGGGGGCATGCCGGTCAGCCCGGCTACGATTCCTTCGCCACGCTTCTCTACGCGCACCATAACGAAGACGGTTTCGAAATCCGGGCCGTAAATGAGGGAGGTACGGACTGGGGAGGAACGCCCGTCGTCACCACCAAGACGAGTGCCGATCTGCAGTATCAAATCCTGGTCAATACCGCTCACGGGGCGGGGACGGAGAGCTACTATTTCATGGATCATACCCTCGCCGACCAAAACCCTAATCCGGACTGGTCGGGAAACAACGGGAGCCGCTGGTGGGAAGCGGCTTTCAACCATGAAAGCGCCGGCTTCTTCAATGGGGAACTCGGCGTGGGTTACGATACCGGAGGCGCCTGGCCCTGGATAAATGTCGCCGTCGATGAAAAGGCGGGACTTTACGGTATTTTCCAGATAATCCCCTTCGCCGTTGAGCAGAGGGAACTTTATCGGACGCTGATCCTGGGCGTGGATTACGACGACGCCCTCCGGGTCTGGCTGAACGGGGTTGAAATCTTCGCCTCCGGCAACGCCCCTTCCGTGGGGACCAACGACATCTGGGACAAGACCGCTTCTTCTCTCCACAACGCCGAAGGCGACGGAAGTTATAATCCTTCCTTCTCCCTGATGAACATAAGCGATCATCTTGATGATTTGAATGAGGGAGATAATCTCCTGGCGATCGGAAACTGGAATCGCGGCACCGGTTCCAGCGACCTGGCCGCCGCCGTTAAATTGTATCTGGTTCGGGGCATTTCTTTTCAGGACGGTCTGCATCCGGATACAGACTATAATGGTACCCGGGATGCCACCATCAAGGAAAACCAGCCCGATACGAATTTCAATACCCAGACGACGATCGGGATCGACGGCGACGATCCGGGCGGGACCGGCCTGGATAAATGGGGGATCATCCGGTGGGACCTTTCGAAAATACCGGCGGGAAAGATTGTGACCGGGGCGGAGATCGGATTGTATATCGTAGATTTGGGGGAATCCTATGATATGTTTCATATGAAGAGGGACTGGAGCGAGACGGGTGCTGCTTGGAATATATATACCGCCGGAACCTCCTGGCAGACGGCCGGGGCCCAGGGGGAGGATGACCGGGGGTGGACGGTTCTCGGTTGCACACCCTCTCTGGCTACCGGCTGGCAGACGATCGAGATGAATACCGACGGGATCGCCCTCGTCCAGAGTTGGATCGAAGATCCGGGAAACAATTGCGGCATTTTAATCGGGAATTCCGCCAGGACCAACGGTCTTGATTTCAGCTCCCGCGAGGTGGCGGAGGCGGCATACCGTCCCCGGCTTACTGTTTGCTACCAGGACACGCCGCCCCCCACTCCTTCAATAACACCCACTCTTTCCCCGTCGTCCACTCCCACGGTAACGCCGACTCCATCTCCGTCCCCAAGCCCGTCGTCCACTCCGACACCTTCTCCTGCCCCCACCACCTCGCCTTCAGTCACCCCCCGGCTGACAGTAACACCGACTCCCTCCGCCTCCGTCACGCCACCGCCGTCAGCCACTCCCACCTGCGGGCCGACCGTGGCTCCCTGGAAACCGGCGCTCGATTCCGGAGATTATGATGGTGACGGAACCGGCGATATCGCGATCTTCCGTTTCCACACCGGTTTCTGGGCTCTACGGGGACTGAGCCGATTCTATTTTGGTTCCTCCGCTGACATACCGGTTCCCGGTGATTTTGACGGTGACGGTTGCGCGGACCCTGGGATCTATCGGGAAAGCTCCGGTTTGTGGGTCATCCGTAATCTGACGCGTATATATTTCGGTTCTTCCGACGACATCCCGGCTCCCGTAGATTATAATGGTGACGGAAGCTCGGATATCGCAATCTTTCGGGAAAGCACCGGGTTGTGGGCGGTCAAAAATCTGACCCGGACATATTTCGGCTCGGAGGGAGACTGGCCGGTGCCCGGTGATTACCATGCGTCCCGGGGCCGCCAGATCGCTATCTTCCGCCCCGCAACCGGCCTCTGGGCCCTGCGGGGAATGAGCCGTTTTTACTTCGGGGGAGTAACCGATTGGCCCCGTGCCGGTGATTATGACGGAGACGGGGTCTGGGAGACCGGAGTTTTTCGGCCGGCTACCGGTCTCTGGGCCGTACGGGGTTTGTCCCGGATTTATTTCGGCTGTTGCACCGATTGGCCGCTGATCATGGAAAGCGGCGGAGATGGTTGCGATGACATCGTCATCTTTAGACCTGCCTCCGGCCTCTGGGCGGTCCGGGGGATCAGCCGGGTCTATTACGGGATTTCCGGAGATATCCCGGTCGGTCATTGAAAGTTAGGAAAGGTTAGTGGATATCAATAAAATATTGGGTTTTCCCCCAATTTACTTATAATGGAATAAGGGATTTACTTGATCAGTATAGATTTGTTAGGAAATTTTCCTCAGAAAGATCGGAAATTAAATTCAGGTTTCCATGGAGAAAACCCGAAATGAAAAACAAGAACGGAGATGAAACCAGAGAGGAGCTGAAACAAAAATTGGATAAACTCCGTCGCCGGATTTCCGAACTGGAAAAGCTCCAGAGCGTCCAACAGCGGGCGGAAGCGGAAAAGAAAATGTTTCAGTTCATGGTGGAATCCGCCCGGGATGTTATTTTTTTCAAGGATCGGGAAAGCCGTTATCTCATGGTGAATAAAAAAGCGCTCGATGTTTTCGGTTTATCCCGAAAAGAGATCATCGGGAAAAATGACTATGAATTGATGTCCGACCGGACCGAAGCGAAAAAAAATATAGATGACGATCGGGTCGTGTTTCAGACCGGTAAATCCAAAGAGTTAGTTAAACAGATGACCGGACGCGACGGCAAGAAATACTGGTTCCAGGCGATAAAAGTACCCCATTTTGACGGCAAGGGAAATATTGTGGGTCTGGTGGGGGTCGCCCGGGATATCACCGAGCATAAAGAGGCCGAGGAGAAACTGAAAAGAAGCGAAGAACGTTTCCGCAAGATTTTTGACCAAACCAAGGACGGTATCTTCATTGAGACGCCGGAGGGAAAAATTTTGGATGTTAACCGGGCGGTATGCTCACTGTTGGGTTACACTAAGGAAGAGCTTCTTTCGATGAGGGTGGGAGACGTCGTCCCTCCGGACCTGGCCAGCGCGTTGCCGGAAACGATCCAGAAAAAAAGCGTACAGGAAGGAGTGTACATCGAGACCGAGGATCTGCGCAAAGACGGAAAGCGCATTCCCATTGAAGTCAGCAATACGCTGGTTGAGATCGGAGGGGAAAAGAGGGTGATCGCCGTCATCCGGGATATAACCGAGCGCAAGCGGGCCCAGGATGCCCTGAAACAAGCCCGGGAGGAACTGGAGATGCGGGTGGAAGAAAGAACCGCCGAACTGGTCAAAACCAACGAAGGCCTGCTGATTGAGATCAGCGATCGCAAGAAAGCCGAAGCCGAGCTGAAAAAATACCGTGAACATCTAGAAGAGCTGGTCGAGAAAAGAACCGCCGAGATGAGGGGGATGGTGGAAGCGATGGCGGGTAGAGTTGTCCAGATGTCCGACCTGAAAATGGAGGTTAATGAGCTGAGAAATCAGCTGAAAGAAGCCGGCCTGGAACCGGCGGTGAAAGAATCAAGCCCGCAAAAAGGAGAGAAGAAAAAAGCACCCCGGCGCGCTAAGAAGAAATAACGAGTTAGCTCACTACGTTCGCAACTCGAGTGTAAAGTTAAAAGTTTAAAGTGTAAGGAAACCCGCCTGCTTTACACTTTACACTTTAAACTGAATTTATTGAAATTCTGAAGCAGCAAGGTATAAAAATTCGAAATCTATGCCGCAACCCCCCCCTCAGCCCGATTTATCGGGTTTCAGCAGGGCTCGGGGTTATTTATTTTTCATGAGAAGCCGTTCCAACAAACAAAAAAATAATGCCCGTCTCCACCGTGTTTCCATTACTTCTCCTTTCCCCGTTTCCCGGAACGCCTGCCGCCAGTATGGTCTCAAGCCCCCGGTTTATAAACTCGGGGCGAGCCCTTCGGCCAGCGGTCCGGATGGTGCCCGTTTGTTATCCCGAAGAATCAATGACGTCCGAAAATCTTTCTCTCCGTCTCAGCCGGCGGTCGGGGCGGGAGATGTCGGGGCTATCGGTTTGATTGAAAATATATGGCGCTATTTGAGCGAAAGCTACCGGAAACACAAAAATCCTTTCATGCTTAAACAGGCGGGAAAGAGCGTTCGCCGGACGGTTTCTTCCCGGGTTTATCATAAAGTTCTGTTGAAGTTTGCCGGGGATTTTCCGTCCCGGGAAGTCTATCAGAGAAAAATTCCGCCCTCCGTTTATCTCAGGTCCGGGACGGCCGGAATCCCCAACCGGGAGGTCGTTTGCCGGGAGCTGCTGATGCTCTATCTCAGCAACCGGAACCCGGCCTTTAAACATCTCGTCGAGCTTTTCTCCGATTCCAACCTGAAGAAGGAGACCGAATATACGCGAGTGATCAAGCTGTTGCGGGAATTTTTCCGGAGTCAGCCTTTTTTCGGGCCCGAAAACCTTCCTCTGGTTGATTTTTTACTGGCTCCGGTCCGCGCCGCGCCCGATTCCCTCGCCGGCCAGCTCGATTACATAAATAAGCACTGGTCGCATCTCCTTCCCCCGGGACTGAAAAAGCAGCTTCTTCTGAGCCTGGATATCATCAGGGAAGAGAAGAAGGTCAGGGGAGGGGGCGCCCCACCGGTAGTCGAACCTGATTTCAGGCAAGCGGGAAAGTTCGCTCACCTCGGTCCCGAATACGACTTTGACTATTATCCGGAATACGAGCGTTTCAGCCCGGATCTCGACTGGATGCCCCGGGTTGTGATCATGGTTAAAAATATTCTGGTCTGGCTGGATCAGCTCTCCCGGCGTTACCGGAGGCCGATCGGGCGCCTCGACCAGATTCCCGATGAAGAACTCGACCGGCTCGCCCGCTGGGGGTTCACCGGATTATGGCTGATCGGGTTGTGGGAAAGAAGCCGGGCTTCCAAAAAGATCAAGCACGGTTGCGGCAATCCGGAGGCGGCAGCATCGGCTTACTCGATCTACGATTACGTGATAGCTTCCGAGCTGGGGGGAGAGGAAGCTTTTTATAATCTCAAGGAGAGGGCCATCCGCCGCGGGATCAGAATGGCCTGCGACATGGTCCCGAACCACACCGCGATTGATTCGAAATGGGTGATCGAACACCCGCAGTGGTTTATGCAAATATCCAGACCGCCTTTTCCTGTCTATGAGTTCGGCGGCCCGGACCTTTCCGAAGATTCCCGCGTGGGAATATTTATCGAAGACCACTACTGGGACCGGAGTGACGCCGCCGTCGTTTTTAAAAGGCTGGATCGGATGAGCGGGGATGAACGTTATATCTACCACGGGAACGATGGAACCAATATGCCCTGGAACGATACCGCCCAGCTTGATTTTGTCCGGTCCGAAGTCCGCGAGAATGTTATCCGGACGATCCTGCGGGTCGCCCGCATGTTTCCCATCATCCGTTTTGACGCCGCCATGGTCTTGACCAAGCGGCACTTTCAGCGTCTCTGGTACCCGCCTCCCGGATCGGGGGGGGATATACCTTCCCGGGCGGGGGAGGAGATGGTGCCGGCGGAGTTCAATCGGCGCTTCCGGGGGGAATTCTGGCGGGAGCTGGTTGACCGCGTCGCGGCCGAAGTTCCCGATACCCTTCTGCTCGCGGAGGCCTTCTGGCTCCTGGAAGGTTACTTTGTCCGCACCCTGGGAATGAACCGGGTATATAACAGCGCGTTCATGAATATGCTCAAGATGGAGATGAACGCCGGTTACCGGCGGGTGCTGAAAAACATTCTCGAGTTCACGCCCCGGATCTTGAAACGACTGGTAAACTTCCTCAGCAATCCCGATGAAGCGACCGCGGCCGCCAGTTTCGGCCGCGGCGATAAATACTTCGGGATCTGCACGATGATGGTGACGCTTCCCGGACTTCCCCTCTTCGGTCACGGCCAGGTGGAAGGGCTCGCCGAAAGATACGGCATGGAATACCGTAAGGCCTACCGGCGCGAGCCGATCGATAAGATGCTGGTCAAAAGGCACGAGCGGGAGATATTCCCCCTGATGAAGAAAAGGCATCTCTTCAGCGATATCAAGCATTTTTATCTCTATGATTTTTTTCTTGAAAACGGCACGGTGAACGAGGATGTCTTCGCCTATTCCAACCGTTATGAAAATGAGCGGGCGTTGATCGTATATCACAATCGCTTCAGTGAAACCACGGGCTGGATAAAGGATTCTGCGGCCCGGTTGGTGAAAGAGCGCCAGGGCGAAACAAAATTGGAACGCGTCGATCTTGCCCGGGGCCTGGCGCTGAGGACGGAGGATAAAAATTTTTGTATTTTTAAAGATAGGCCGACAGGCCTGGAGTACATCCGCTCGAGCAGGGAGATTCGGGATAAAGGTCTCCATTTAAAATTATCCGCTTATCAGGCTCATGTTTTCACCGATTTCCGGGAGGTGAGGGACAGCCGGAACAGATTCCTGGCGCAGCTGGCGAAGTCGCTCGGCGGTAGAGGCACGCTCGATATCAATAAAGAACTCAAGAGGATTCACTTCGCTTCACTGCATCGATCATTCCGGGAAGTTTTTAAAGCGGAGATCATTCGAAGAGCCCTCGACCTCGGGGAAGAGTGCTCTTCTCTGCCGGAATTGGAAAAAGGTTTGAACAGGCTCCTTCACCCCGGGCTGAAAAGACTGTTCTCGGAAGTATCGAAACTGAGGCGAAGAAAGGAAGATTTTAGTTTCCGGATCGAGCGCCAGATTCAGAGCGCCGCGGCGATTGTCCAGCTGATCGATCCCCGGCTGTCACCTTCCTGGATCAGCAGCCGCTACAGCAGGCCCGCTCTCCGGCATCTCCGCGCAGGGATCCCGTCCCCTCGGGGCGGAGGCGTTACGTTTTTCAGGGTTGTATTTATATGGAGTATCATCCGGGAAGTGAGCGGCGCTGTCGCCTACCGGCATGATACCGGGACCGCCTGGCTCGTAAGATGGTTTCTTGACGAACTCTTTCTGGAAATTTTATCTTCCCTCGGGTGCGATGAAAATAGTGCCCGGAGAGAGTTCGATCTGATCATGATCCTGGTCCGCTACACCAACATGATGGAGAAGCTGAAGACGAAAAATCACCTCCATCGTCTCGGCCCGGTATTCCGGGACAGCATGGTGAGAAGATATCTCCATTTCAATTGGTTCGCCGACGTGCTGTGGTTCAATAAGGAAAATTTCGATCGGATGGTTTACTGGCTCTGCGCATCCTCCACCATCAGCCGGGCGGTCGCCGCCCGGAAAGAAGGGGAACCTTTCCGCGTCCGGGGATTGGTTCGTTACCGGGCGGCGCTGAAGCTGAAGGAGCTCGCCGAATCATCCGGTTACCGGGTGAAAGAATTCCGCGATCTGCTGGCCCGGCAAAAGATCCAAAAAGGAAAAAATGATGGGTTCCGGACTTCCCGGCGAAAAATAGGGGAGGGAAAAACACCATGCCGAGATTGATCCTTATCGAGGGAGAGCGGAAGGCGGACAGGAGCAGGTTGATCGAGGAACTTCTTCCTCATCTGGCGAAAAGGGGATTGAAGATCGGGGTGGTGGTCCACCGCCGTGTCGGGGAAGGGGAGGAACCGGGGGGACGGGATACGGAGCGTTATTCCCGTGCCGGCGCCGCCCAGGTCATGTTCACCCGCGGCACAGAACTGGGATTCAGCACCAAGCGCGGCGGCATCACCCCCCTGAAACGCGTCGCCGCCCGTTATTTCAACGCGGTTGACATCCTCCTGGCCGACGGGTATTTCGATCCGGTTCCCAGAATAGAGGTCGATCTCAGCGGGGAAGAGCGGGAGATGGAAAAACTATATCGCCCCGGCTTGCTCGCGGCGGTCTTCAAACGTTCCTGCCCCGGAGCACCTGTTCCGGTTTTTTCTTTGTTTGAATTGGAAAAACTGGTTAATTTGATCCTCGCCCACTGATTTTAATTTTTAGATGAAAATCCGGATGATGGCCGTATTTGCCTGTATTTTAAATATTCTTATTGCCTTAACTTTCGCCTCGCTTCCGGGAACTGCCGGAGAAGGGAATTTACGCGTCGTCTTTTTTTTCTCCCCCGGATGCCGGGAATGCGAGGAGGTAAAAAAACTGCTCGCCGGCACCGAAGATGAATTGAAAATCGAGCTGAATATTCAGTCACTCGATATCAGCGAGGGAAAAAATATTGAGTTGCTCTGGGCCTGGGAAGATCGCACGGGAAAGCAAGCCGACGGATTGACCGCTTTGGTGATCGGCGACGAATTTCTGGCGGGCTACCGGGAGATAGAACAAAAACTGAAAACAACGCTGCTGGAGTTTTCAAAGAAAGAAGATGCTTTTGAAACAACCCCTCAGGTCGAAAGGACGGTCGAGAGCGAATTCAAAAGCTTCGGCCCCTGGGCGGTAATCGGGGCGGGCCTCATCGACGGCATCAATCCCTGCGCTTTCGTGGTGCTGGTGCTGCTGATTTCCTTTTTAACCGTGGCGGGGGAATCGCGCCCTCAGACCGCGAGGATCGGCCTCGCATTCACGCTCGCGGTGTTTCTAACTTATTTTCTTGTCGGGCTGGGTTTGTTTTCGGTTGTCGTGCGGAGTCTGGTTTACCGGAAGCTGGCCGAAATTATTTATCTGGTGGTGGGGGGATTCTCCCTGTTTCTCGGCATTATTTCTCTTCGTGACGCGCTGGTCGTGTATCGTTCGCGGGAGATAAAAGACGCCCGCCTGAAACTTCCGCCGTTGCTCCTCCGCCGGATTCAGAAGGTGATGAGCGGCACGTTCAATCCCCGTCATATATTTATCTCGGCTCTGCTCCTCGGTTTTTTCGTTTCGCTCCTGGAGCTCGTCTGCACCGGCCAGATTTATCTACCCACCATCATTCTGATCATGAAGAACCAGACTCTCCGGAATCAAGCCGTGCGTTACCTCGTTCTTTATTGCCTGGCGTTCATCGTCCCCCTCCTGGTGGTTTTCGGAACGATTTATCTGGGATCGGCGAGCGGCCGCCTGGCCGAGCTGACGCGAAAGTATTCCTGGTTTTCAAAATTTCTGACCGGGCTGATTTTTATCGCCCTGGCCGTATTTTTATTCGTCCGAATCTAATCAGAAAGGAGAAACAGCATGGATGCCCAGAATTTCGATCGGGAATTAGCCGCGATTATCGACCACACTCTTTTAAAGCCGGAAGCGGTCCAGCAGGACTTCGATCGCCTGGTCGAAGAAGCGAAGCAATTTCATTTCCGCTCCGTCTGCGTTCATTCCAGCAATGTGGAGTACGTGGCAGGGCTGCTCAAGGGGTCTGATGTGATTCCGATCGCGGTGGTGGGGTTTCCCCACGGACAGATGACGGCAGTGGCAAAGGCTTTCGAAGCCCATGACGCGATTGTGAACCGCGGCGCTCAGGAGATCGACATGGTGATCAACATCAGCGCCCTGAAGAGCAAGCACTACCTGATGGTCCTGGAAGATATCCAGCAGGTGGTCCGGGCCTGCGAGGGCAAGCCGGTGAAGGTGATTCTCGAAACCGCCAAGCTCACCCTTAATGAAAAAATCTGCGGTTGCTGCCTGGCCAAGACCGCCGGGGCCCGTTTTATTAAAACTTCGACCGGAACCGTGGAAGGCGGAGCGACGGTCGAGGACGTGAAACTCATCCGGGAGATCGTCGGTGATGAAGTCATGATCAAAGCGAGCGGGGGGATTAAAACCCGTCAGTTCGCCCTCCGGCTCATGGAAGCGGGCGCCGATCGCCTCGGGACGAGCCACTCGGTTGAGCTGGCCCGGGAGGGATATGAATAAGAAAATAGTCCTGAGCTTAAATCGTCCTGTCAAAAAAGGGGCCGAGGCAATGGTGGGATCGGAGACGATCGGAATCAGAAAAAAATACCTGTTCATTTTATTTTTGATCGTGGCCGTCGGGCTGTTTCTGAGGTTGATGGGACTGAAATTCGGCTTTCCCCACCTGCTTCACCCGGACGAGCCCACCGCGCTGAAAATGGTATTCGGGTTTTTCCGGACTGACCTCAATCCGCGCTCCTTCAAGATGCCTTCGCTTTATCTGTACCTGGTGTATTTCAGTTCCTGGATTTATTGCCGAGCGGCCGCGCTGCTGGGGGGTATCGCCCGTCCCTGCCATCTCTGGCCCGACAAAACCTCCTTTTACCTGATCGGCCGGCTCTGGCCCGCCCTGCTCGGTACCGCCACGATTGTGCTGGTTTTCGCCATCGCCTCCCGCCTCTACAGCCGCCGAACCGCCCTCGGTGCCGCCCTCCTGCTGGCGATTCTGCCGCTCCACGTTCTCCACTCGCACTACGCCACGGTTGACGTACCGGTGACCTTTTTCATCACCGCGTCCTTTTATTTCTCGGTTTTATTGTACCGGAATGGGAAAAGGATATTCTATCCTGCCGCGGGCCTCTTCGCGGGTCTGGCGGCGGGAACAAAATATAACGGAGCATTGGCTTTGTTCCCTTTCTTTATCTCCTTTATTTTTCGCCTGACCGGAGGAGCTGAAAGAAAAAGGTCTTTTCGTTTCTGGGAGCTCGGATATTTTCTGCTCGGCATCCTCGCCTGCGGTCTCGCCTTCTTTCTCTCTTCTCCCTTCATTGTGAAAGAAGCTGCTCGCTTTGTCGCCGATCTTCAGTCCCAATCCCACTATCTGATCAAAACCGGGCACGGGCCGATCTTCATCGACTGCGGTCCGGGGGCGCTTTATAACATTCGTTATATCCTTTATTATGCCGGCGGAGCTTTCTTCTGGTTTTTGTCACTCGCCGGGGTTATCTATGCCGCTATCCGGCATAAGAAATCGGATTTTTTGATTTTTTCCTGGCTGGTCCCCTATTTTATTTTGATCTCCATCCCCCGGGTGAGGTTCGCCCGTTTTTTCATCCCCCTGCTGCCCTTTTTAGCTATTCTGGGGGGTCGCCTTCTGGATCTAAAATTTTCCCGGCCCTGGCAGAATAAATTCTGGCGGGCGGCATTTCTGGCTGGGTGCGCATGGGTCTTTCTTTATTCACTCGGTTTCAGCATCATCCTGGCGCAGCCGGATGTCAGGATTCAGGCCAAGGACTGGATAGAAAGGTCACTTCCTTCCGGTTCCCGGTTAGGAATGGTTAAGACCGAGACCGGCCTGGTTTTTCTCGATGATCCCCCTCTGGATTCGGGGGAGTCGGGATTGAAGATCGAGCGTTACCAGCGTCTGCTTCCGGCACTGCAGGGCGAGCCGGACTACCTGGTCGTCACCGATTTCGATTATCGGCAGATTCTCCGCCTGAAAAAATTGTATGACCAGCTGCGCTGTGACCGCTGGCATTCGTTTTTCCGGGAGGAAAAAGGTTACCGGAAAATCAAGGAGTTCGACAACCCGCCCCACTTTTTATTTTTAAAATTCGGCCGACCTTTCCCTCCCCACGACATGATGTATAATTACCCCCGCATCACCATCTATAAAAAATTGGGGTCAGACCTTGCTTTCTGACATTCATCAATTAAAATATAGCGGTATGGAAGGAGAAATTTAATAAAGATGGCACGACCCTTAAGAATCCAGTTTAAAGACGCTCATTATCATGTAATTGCACGTGGAGACGAATTAAAACCCTTATTCGTTGATCAGAGAGACTTTCGTAAATACATCAGGCTTCTCCATAGGTATAAAGGGGAGTTTAGCGTAAACATATTCGCATATTGTCTGATGAATACCCATATCCATATGGGGATTAAAACTCCTTTAGCTAATTTAAGCCAGTTTATGCATGCCCTTCTTACAGCCTACACTGTTTATTACAATTGGCGGCATAAAAGGCGTGGTCATTTATTCCAGGGCAGATTTAAAAGTCCATTAGTTGATAAAGATAGCTATCTACTGGAACTTAGCCGTTATATTCATAATCAAGCGGTAAGAGCGGGGATTTGTTCGACGTCGGGAGAATATCAATGGAGTAGCTATAGATTTTATATTACTTCTCGGATTTCCCAGGTGGTTTCTCCAGAAATAGTTTTAAATATAATGGATGAAAATATTCTTGTTGCTCGAAAAAAATACGCAAAATTTGTTGAAGCGGAACTTGGATGTGAAGTTCAGGAGGAAGTGAAAAAGAAAGGGATATATGGTAGTGATGAGTTTCAGCAAAAAATACGCAAGATGATGAAGGGCAAATCAGATAAGGACTTACCCGAAGTACGAATATTAAGAAGAGGAGTAGAGATAGGGACAATTAAAAAAGCAATCGCCCGAAAATTGGGTTTTCGTGTTGAATTTTTGGAGGTCAAACGGAGAAAAGATTTTTTAGAAGCCCGGGATTTAGGCTTATATTTAAGCAGGATAATTACCGGCAAAACTTTTTTCGAAATCGGGAGAGAATTTGGGAATTTACACGAGACGGTGGTTTCCCGTCGGGTAAAAGCTGTATATGAGCTGTTGCAGAAGAATAAAAAACTACGAAGTTTGTTAGATGAGATCGCGGAAGAAATTTAAAGTAAGAAAGCAAGGTCTGACCCCAAAATTGATAGAATTTGTGCGGGATATTGTGGCGATTCCTTCTCCCAGCGGCGAGGAAAGGAGAGTTCTGGAGAGAATCAAGAAAGAAATGGAGAAAGTGGGCTGGCGGAAGGTCCGTTTCGACGGAGCGGGAAATCTGCGGGGCCAGATCGGTGAGGGTTCCCGCGCCATCGCCATCGACGCCCACGCCGACACGGTCGGCCCCGGCGACCGC
>Ga0272441_10010715_pt1 | contig 13798 bp, 11 predicted proteins | sample SSMProp6N_FD_193582 | JGI IMG/M metagenome (GOLD analysis project Ga0272441, IMG submission 193582) | Marine sediment archaeal communities from Little Sippewissett salt marsh, Falmouth, MA, United States - SSM-Prop-6N | ecosystem: Environmental > Aquatic > Marine > Wetlands > Sediment ... | reverse complement strand
ACAATTCAGATGTTCACTGAAGCATAGTGCCCAGTCGGTCGGCGTTGCGGGCCAGCCAGGTGGCTTTACGGCGGACCATTTGAAGGAAACCGAACCCGGCCAGGTCGCCGAACGAGCCGGTGGCGGCGATGGGCACCACCGCCTCGGCCACCAGCGCCTCGATCATGAGGGCAGGAATTGCCCGCAGTTCGGCGACCGTGAGGGTATCGATCTCGTCGTAGCCGCGAAGGAATCGCTTGATGCGCGTTTCGTCAAAGAACTCAGGCCACTCGGTAGGATCCTGCCCGCCGATGATGGCGAACTGAAGCGTGCCGTTGGCCACGTCGGTCACGCGAGGCTGGATGCGGGCCGCGTCGAAATCCAACACCGCCGCCACGCGCCGGCTGCGGAACAGCACGTTGCCGGGGTGGTAATCGCTGTGCACGATCTGTAGCTGCCATCGTTGCAGTCCGAGGCTGTTGGCGGCGTCGGCTGCATGGTCGTACACCTCGCGGACCTGCTGTATGGCGGAGAGGACTTCGGCTTCGCGGCCGTGGACGCTCTCGTGGGCGGACAGCGTGGTGGGGATCGCGTTGAGGCCGTTGCGAACCGGGTCCGAATCGTGATAGCTCCCGTGCGGAGGCACCCATTGCGCCTCGTATTCGCGGACAAGCTTGTGATACATCGCCAGGGCGCGCCCGGCGTGGTAGGTGGCGTCGAGGCTGCCGTCGTAGGGCTCGGCCTCGACGTACTCGAACAACTCGAAGATCCATCCGTTCCAGTGCAGCATCGAGTTGTTGTCGGCCTTGGTGCCGATCAGATGAGGCAGGGGGAACTGCCGCCGCGCCAGGTAGTTCTGAAGCGAATGGGCGAACGCCACCTTGATCGGGTCGTCCTTGCCGCGGGCGCGCCGTTTCAGCAGAAAGCGCCCGCCGTCGGCGGTCACCACAAACTTGGGACTCTTGCGTGAGCCGCGAGTGAACTCGTCGATGGTGTGTACGTGCCCGACCGGGTACTGCGCCAACACCTCGCGGAGCTTCACGTCGGTGAGTGGGTCTTGCTCGGCGGTCATACGCCCATCCGGCGCCGCCGTCCCCCCGAGCCCATTTCAGCGGCTGCCAACCTAGTGTACAACGCCTCGCCGCCAGGTGCAAAACTCGGCGCCGGGCATCGCGCGGGCGACGGCTCAGGCGCTGCGCAGGGCCTCGACCACGTTGCCGCGTGCGGCCGACGCAATCGGCGCCAGGCCGGCCGCCAGACAGGCGCCGATCGTCAGGGCGATGCCGGCTGCAATCCAGTTCCACGGAATCTGGAGGATGGGCTCGAACCCGAACAGCCGATAGTCGAGATGGTTCGACACGGCGGCCATGTACAGGCCCAACACCACGCCCAGCAGCGAACCGATCAGCCCGAGACAGATCGCCTCGCCGAGCACCATGCGAACGACCTGCCACCGCGTCATGCCCACCGCGCGCAGGATGGCGATTTGCCGCCGGCGACTGGTGATGTTGGCCATCATGCCGTTGGCCACACCCAGCGCGGCAATCATCAGGGCGATGGCGGCCGCGAACACGAGCCACAGAATCCCGCGACGGAAATCCTGCTCGATCAGCAGCTTCAACTGCCTCGCCGAAAGCGATACATAGCCGATGCCCTTCCGCAGGAAGTAGGAGAAGCTGAACTCGCTGGCGCCCAAGGCCGGCTGATCGGCGGCGTCGCCCAGGCCCATACGCCGGGCCATCTCGGCGATCACGGCCTGCTCGTGCCGCCGACGCTGGTCCTGATCCATCTGGCCGTGGTTGCTGAAGTTGAACAGCACGAGGTTGGACAGCTTTGTGCCGAACAGGCGCTCGCACTCCTGCCGCGTGGTGATCATCGCGCCGACGGCCCGCCGCTGGTAGGCCGTCCGCTGGTCGAAGAAATCGGTCGCCACGTCGACGCCCGGCGAGTCGACCACGCCAACGATCCGCAGGCGGTGCTCGTGCCCGCCGTAGCCGATAAGCGCCACCTCGTCTCCCACGCTCTTGCCGAACATGTTGGTGAATTCCTTGGCCACTACGATGGCGCCACCCTCGGCCAGGGCGCGCATCGCCTGTTCGGCGGTGCCGGCGAGGAAGCGGAACTCCACCAGTTCGTCGAAGCTGTCCCGGTCGATACCGACCAAGTGAACCATAGGCTCGGAACGGAATAGTCGCCAGATGCCGTCCACCTTCTCGCGTGCCTCGCCGGCCATCTTGGCCGGAATCGTCGTAACGGCCGTGAGAGCCGCAATCCCCTCGGTTTGGCGGGCCATTTGAATCTGCGGCTCATCCAGGGCGTCGAACGACCACAGCAGCGCGTCGGGGAACTTCCGTGGGAACTGCCACCCGGCGATGATGCTTTCGGTGTTGGTCAGCAGGTTGATCATGAACGCCAAGCCCACCATGATCGCGCAGCAGATTGCGGCGTTGCGCCACCCGCTGCGTCCGAACTGGTCGATGAGTAGTTGCCTTGGCATCCGAAGCGCCGCCGACAGCGGCAGGGCCGCCAGCGACGACAGGAAGCGAATCAGGATCGGTGCGATCAGCACGCACCCAGCGACCAGCACCGGGAACCCAAGCAAGACGAACAGCTTGAGGGCGGCGAACGGCTCGATGGGCGCGAAGGCCATCGCTGCTTGAGCGGCCAGACACAACAGGCCGATCCCGCCCGCCGCCCAGTCGAGCCATGCCCTGGGCGAGACCGATCGAGGCCGCGTCGCCGTCATGGGTGAGACGCCCGAGGCCATCGCCGCCGGGATGGCCGCAGCCAGAAGTGTCGCAGCCAGTCCGCCCCATCCGGCGAAGTGCAGCCCGCGCACGCTGAGATACCAACCCCCGAATAAATGCTCGTACCAGAGCACCGCCAGTTTGCTTGCGGCAATGCCCAAGGCCATTCCCAGGCCAATACCTACGATGCCGATCGGTAGTGCTTCCAGCAGTACCATGACCGCGACCTGCCCCCGCGTCGCGCCCACGCACCGCAGCATGCCCAGCTGCACCATCCGCTCGACCACGCCCATGTTCAGTGCCGAGAAGATCACGAAGACGGCCGCCAGCAGCGCGCAGATGCTGTTGAAGGACAGGATCAGATTCAGCAGGCGCATGCCGTCATTGATGTGGCGCAGCTTCGACTCGCTGGTGTCGATCGACAGATCGGGCGGCAGACGGCCGCGCAGATCGTCCACGGCTGCGCGCAGCGAGGCGTCGGGCGACAGCAGCACGTCAATCGTATGAATCTTGTCGGCTGAGTACGTGATCTGCTGGAGTCGCGCAAGCGTCACGTACCCCTTGCTCCGCTGGAACATGCCGAGCTTCGGGCTGACTATGGTGCCGACCAGATCCAGTTCGATGCGCCGCCCCGTGCCGTCTTCGATGGTTACCGGGTCGCCCACCTGCACCCCGAGCCCGGCTGCCAGGTCGGACTGGAGGACGATCGCGTCGACATCCCCTGGCTGTAGGTTTCGGCCGGCGGCAAGCTTGTAGCCGCGCAAACGGTACTCGACGGATGGATCGGCGCCGTAGCAGTCGAACGGTACCCGGCCCTCCAACGGCACCGATTCTTGGTGGACGAACGGCCGCTTGATCGCCGTGATCCAGAATCGACTCCGCGGAGCGGCCGCCGCCACGCCTGGCGTCTGGTTGACCAGATCGAGGGTCGATTGGTCGATCAGGGCGACCGAACCCAGCCTGTGTTCGACGTGAATCTGACTGCGGCCCAGCCAGCTCAGTATCCAGTTGGTCACCGACGCGCGCAGCGACTCGTAGCAGCAGCTGACCGCCACCACGAGCGCAACGCCGAGGGTCACGGCGAGGATCGACGTGGCGGTCCGTCCGGGGCTAACCCGCCAGTTCCTGGTAGCGATTTGAGACCAGTGTCGCATCGCCGCTTCCCGCCGGCTCGATCGAGCCGACCAACTCGCCGTCGCGCAGCACATAGACGCGATCGGCCTGGGCCGCCGCAGCCGCCTCATGCGAAACCATCACCACGGTCTTGCCCATCTCGTCGGCCAGCCGACGCAGGAGCCGCCAGATCTCCACGGCGTTCGTCGAATCGAGATTGCCGGTCGGCTCGTCGGCCAGGATGACAGCCGGGTCGTTCAGCAGCGCCCGCCCGATGGCCACCCGCTGCCGCTCGCCGCCCGACATGGCGTCGGGACGATGGCTCGCCCGGTGTCCCAGATGGACCAGTTCGATCAGTTCGTCGGCGCGGCGACGCATCTCCGCCATGGGTGCCCCGTCGATCAGGAGGGGCAGCACCACGTTCTCGCGTGCCGAGAGGGAGGGTAAGAGGTTGTAGTCCTGGAAGATGATCCCCAGTCGACGCCGGCGAAAGAGCGTCCGTTCGCGGTCGCTGAGGGCGCTCAGATCTCGCCCCTCGACCCATATGCTGCCGCCGCTGGGTACGTCGAGCCCGCCGGCAAGGTGCAGCAGCGTGCTCTTGCCCGAGCCGCTGGCGCCCATGACGGCGACGAATTCGCCCTTGCCTACCGAGAGAGACACACCCCGCAAGGCGCGCACCACCTCTGCTCCGGCGCGGTAGTCCTTGCTCAACTCGCGAATGTCCAGCACGGTTGCCATACGACCCGCAAAGCTTACCACCGGTCGGGACGATCCGCCAATTCTCTCGACTGCCGGGCAGACGCCAGACCGATTTGTCAGAGGTTTGGCAGGCACCTATAATCGGCGACCTGGAAACGATAAGTCGGTTCGATGCAACCCAGCCATGAAAATCGTTGCCACAGCAGATTTGCATTACAACATCGCGCGCAGCAAGCAGTCCGTCGAGCAACTTGCCGGTGAGCTTGCCGAGGTCGCGCCCGACGTCCTGATTCTGGTGGGCGATCTGGCGGGCCAGCGACTGGACGTGCTGGCGCATTGCTTTGCCCTGTTCGAGCCGTTGGGCTGTCCCCGGCTCTACGTACCCGGCAACCACGAGCTCTGGGCCCTGCCCGGGCAGGATTCGCTGGACCGCTACGAACGTCTCCTGCCGCAGGTCTGCCGCGATTGCGGTGTGCACTACCTCGACGCCGAACCGTTCGTCCTCAACCGCGTTGCCTTCGTCGGGAACGTCGGCTGGTACGACTATTCGTTCCGGTCTCGGCGCCTGCACGTGCCAGAGCGCTTCTACCGGGCCAAGGTTGCCCCCGGTGCGGCCAGGGCGCTGCCGCAGTATCGGAGCCTCATCGCCGGCCACGACGATCTGGGCGACGGACTGCTGCAGATTTCGACCCGATGGATGGACGGCGTCCATGTGACCATGGACATGGACGACGAGCAGTTTCTCTCTTATCTAATCGACCGCATGACCGGGCACCTGTCCGAAGCGGCCTCGCGGGCCGATCAAATCGTGGCGGCCGTCCATCATCTTCCATTCGTCGAACTCGTGCGGTATACCGACCGCGACAACTGGGAATTCGCCAACGCCTACATGGGCAGCCGGCGTCTCGGCGAGGCCCTGCTGTCCGAGCCGAAGGTTCGCTACGTCTTCTGCGGGCACAGTCATCTGGCTGGACGGGTGACCAAGGAGCATCTGACGTGCATCAACATCGGTTCCACCTACACCCACAAACGCTACGAGTTGCTCGAACTGTGAACGACGCTTCGCCTTCCGGGCGTTTGGCAACGACGATGCGACTGTTGCTGGCGGCGGACCTGGTGATCCTTGGTGCGGGTCGCGCCTGGTCGGCCGACGCCGAGCCCGATCCACGCAGCCTGCGACGCACGCGCGTCGTAGAGGTGTTCGAGGGCACCCGCGACGCGGTGGTCAACATCTCAGCCACCCGCATCCTCGAAGAGCGATCACCTTTCGGCGACCTGTTCGACGAGATCTTCCCCAGGCATCTGGTGCCGCGTCGGCGCTACCGCATCCAGAGTGCAGGCAGCGGGTTTGTCATCCACAAGGCCGGCTACATCATCACCAACGCCCACGTCGTCGCGCGGACGCAGGATCCGAAGGTAATCTTCGCCGACAAGCGCGAGTACGATGCGCGACTGATTGCCGCCGATCAGGAACACGACCTGGCGGTGCTGAAGATCGAAGCCGACAAACCGCTACCCCACCTCAAGCTCGGCCGAAGCGACGATCTGATGGTGGGTGAGACGGTGATTGCCATCGGCAACCCGTTCGGATATGAGAACACCGTCACGGCGGGAATCGTCAGCGCGCTCGAGCGTCAACTGGTCTTCTCGGGCGACCAGGGCGACGTGACCTACCGCGGGTTGATCCAGACCGATGCGGCCATCAACCCTGGCAACTCGGGTGGGCCGTTGCTCAACGTGCTGGGCGAGTTGGTCGGGATCAACTCGGCCATTCGGGGCGATGCCGAGAACATGGGCTTTGCCATACCGGTGAATCAACTGCGGACGTTGCTGCCGAACATCCTCAGTCCCGAGCAACTCCACAGGGTTCAGGTGGGTTTGCGCGTCCGGGGCCAGAAAAGACCCGTAGTGGTGGAGGTGCTCGCCGACAGCCCCGCCGCCGAGGCGCACTTGCGTCCCGGCGACTATCTGCTGGGCGTCGACGGAACACCCCTGGTCGACGCGCTCGACTTCTACTTCGAGATGCTGGACAAGCGAGCGGGCCAGAGCGTTACCATTGAGTTGACACGAGACGACGAGAAGCAGATCGCGCGACTCGAGCTTCGGCCTGTTCCCAAGCCCGACGGAGCCGCGTTGGCGCGTAAGCGGATCGGGATCACGCTCGAGGAGCTTGGCCCGAGCGAGGCGGCCCGGCTGGGTCTGGGCACGGAGGGTGCGCTGGTCATCAGCGAGGTGGAGCGTGGCTCGCCGGCCGACCGAGCCGACATCTATCGCGGCGACGTGTTGTGGCAGCTCGGAAGCTATCACGTCAGCAACCTGGACGAGGTGGGTCAAATCCTCAAGGACACGCGGAAAGGCGACGTTGTGTACCTGCGTATCGTACGTCTCAGTGGGATTCCCCACTTCCTTCGAGGTACGATCAAACTGCGTTGATCGAATCGGATAGACGGTCCGGCATGAAGATTCTCATTGCAGCCGACAGCTTCAAGGGTGCCCTGCCCGCGCAGGCCGTTTGCCAGGCCGTTGCGGACGGGCTGCGCGACGTCTGGCCCGATGCCGAGATCGAACGGGTGCCTATGGCTGACGGTGGCGAAGGAACGGTGCAGGCGTTGGTGTCGGCCACGGGGGGAGTGGAACGGTCGGCCACCGTACGCGGTCCGCTGCAAGGAGAGTTGTCTGCCGGCTTTGGACTGCTGGGCGATGGGAAGACGGCCGTCATCGAGATGGCGGCGGCATCGGGTCTGCCGCTCGTGCCGTCCGAACAACGCGACCCGTTGCGAACCACGACGTTCGGCACGGGGCAGTTGATCCAAGCCGCGCTGGGTTGCGGCGTGCAGCGGGTGATCATCGGCATTGGCGGCAGCGCCACGGTTGACGGTGGCGTGGGATGTGCCCAGGCGGTAGGCGTGCAATTCCTCGACGCGCAGGGACGTCTGCTTGCGGACGGGTTGGCCGGCGGCGACCTGCAACGAATCGCCCGCATCGACGCGTCCCAGGCCCGCGCCCGCCTCAAGGCTGTCGAGATTCTCGTCGCCTGCGACGTGAACAACCCGCTGTGCGGGCCCGACGGGGCGGCAGCCGTGTTTGGGCCACAGAAAGGGGCAACGGCTCAGATGGTCGAGCAGCTTGACGCAGGACTGCGCCATCTGGCCGGGCTGATCCGACGCGATCTGGGTCTTTCGATTGCCGAACTGCAAGGTGCTGGGGCGGCAGGCGGGCTCGGTGCCGGGCTGGTGGCCTTCTGCGGCGCCCGACTCAAGCCGGGCGTGGGTATCGTTATGGAGCAACTTCGACTCGCCGAGCGGATGGCGGGCTGCGATCTGGCGATCACCGGCGAGGGTCGACTTGACGGTCAAAGCGTGATGGGCAAGACCGTGAGCGGTGTTGGGCAGCTCGCGCGGGAACTCGGCATACCTGTCGTCGCCTTGGTCGGCTCGATCGGGCCGGACGCCTCGCGCACCTTGGATATCGTCGACGCCTATCTGTGCATACTCGACGGGCCGATGAGCCTTTCGCACGCCATGGACGGCACGGCTTCGATGCTGCGGGCGACGGCGGCGAACCTCGCTCGCATTTGGTCGGTCGCCCGGCGATAATGTCTTATCGCACGGTTTGACTGGGAGTGTAGGGATGGATTACTTCCGATTTCGCCAGGGGAGACTCCACTGCGAGCGGGTGCCGGTCGAGCAACTCGTCGACCGGTTCGGCACGCCGCTGTACGTCTATTCGCAGACGACGCTGATGGAGCACTACGACCGGATCGCCAAGGCCTTTGGCGACCTGGGTCCAACGATCTGCTTCTCGATCAAGAGTTGCCAGAACGTTCACATTTGCCGTGTGTTGGCCGAGCGTGGGGCCGGCTTTGACGTGGTCAGTGGTGGCGAGTTGGCAAGAGCCCTGCAAGCCGGCGCCGATCCGGCCCGAATCGTCTTCGCCGGCGTGGGCAAGACCGACGAGGAGATCAACCAGGCCATCGACGCGGGCATCGGATGGTTCAACGTCGAGTCGGAAGCCGAACTGGCCAACCTGGCGGAAATCGCCTCCGGGCGTGGTGTGCAGGTTCGCGCCGCCCTTCGCGTGAACCCCGATGTCGACCCGGACACGCACGCGTACACCACAACGGGCAAGAAGGAGACGAAGTTCGGGATCGATCTCGACCGCGCCGGCGAGGTGTTTGGGCGCTTCGGGTGCAACACGTCGGTCCTGCTGCGGGGTCTGCACCTGCATATCGGCTCGCCGGTCAATACCGTGGCACCGTACAAACAGTCGGTCGAAAAGGCCCTCACGCTGGTCGATCAACTGCGCGGCGATGGGTTCAACATCGAGGCCCTCAACATCGGCGGCGGCTTCGGCGCGTACTACCTGGGCGAGGAGGCGCCAAGCGCCACCGACTATGCATCGGCCATTGTGCCGCTACTGAAGGACAGGCCGCTGCGTGTGCTGATGGAGCCCGGCCGATCCATCGCCGCCAACGCGGGCATTCTGGCCACGCGCGTGCTCTACCTGAAGCGTTCCGGTTCGCGGCGGTTCGTGATTGTCGACGCGGGCATGAACGACTTGATTCGCCCGGCCCTGTATGGGGCGTTTCATTTCATATGGCCGGTGAATCCATCGGACGACTTCGCCGTCGAAAGCCGTCAGTCCGATCTTCGCATGCCCGGCACGCTGGAGGTCGACGTGGTCGGTCCGGTGTGCGAGACGGGCGATTTTCTGGGCAAGGGTCGACACCTGCCGCCCGTGCAGCGCGGCGACCTGCTGGCCGTCTTCAGTGCCGGTGCGTACGGGATGGTCATGTCCAGTCAGTACAACTCGCGGCCCCGCGCCGCGGAGGTCCTCGTCCACGACGATGACGTCAGTCTGATCCGCCGCCGCGAGACCTACGATGACCTGCTGGCGCCCGAGCGGGTTTGACACGGCGACGGGTTCGCGACAGAACTCCAGGGGACACAGGATGGGTCGGTGAGCCGACGGGCGCCGGGGAGTGCTCGCGGTGGTACCGGTTGCACTATCGCGGCCGGCGCACACAAACACCGTTTGGCTCGCCTTTTAGTGGAGTAAGTTAGCCGGTCGCCGCAGGGCGTTTCTTGGGTCAAAGCAGGTAATAGCTCAGCTGTCGAGCCGAGTTTACCAGCGCCGCCCGCGCCCGCCGCCGCCGCCGCCGCCGCCGGGGCCGCCGCGTCCGCGCCCGCCGCCGCCGCCACCGCCACGGCTGGTTTTGGGTCGGGCTTCGTTGACGGTGAGAGCCCGTCCGGCAATCTCCTTGCCGTTGAGTCCGTCTATCGCAGCCTTGGCCGCCGCCGCGTCGGCCATCTCGACAAACCCGAAGCCGCGGAGACGGCCGGTTTCGCGATCGGTGATGAGGTTGACACTCTCCACGTCACCGAACTCGGCGAACAGTTGTCTTACCTCCTCCTCGGTTGCCTCGTACGAGAGGTTACCCACATAAATATTGGCCATGGCACGATCTCCTGCCGTGTTGGCTGATTCGAGGGCTAACCGAGGTGTGGCGACGTCGCCATCAGAACGGACCCCAGCGAAAACCGTCGGACAGTCCAACCAGGGTACCTTAGACCGGCCGGACGCTGCTGTCAAACGGGTGTGCCGGCCACGACCTGCTCTGACGGAGGAGCGCCGCCGCCCAAGACCAGTTCGCCCCGATAAGCTTTGGCGGCTACGCGGGGATGTACCTGGAGGCCCTGCCGGCCGCCATACGGCCTGTCGTGACCATCACAGACTACCGTGAGCCGCTGATCCCTCGCTGGGTCGGTCCGCGGGCAGTGAGCCGAAGTGCATGCCCACATCGTACCGCCCTGGCGCGACCGACTGGCAGCGGACGATCTGGCCATCGACGAACTCGCGGCGCCACCCACGGCCGCCCTGGATGTACAATCGCACCCATTGGCCCAGCCTGACCGGCTTCGAGCTAAAGAAGCCCAGGCCCGATCGCGACACATCGCGCGCCAGTATTTGGATCTCCTGTTCCGCTTCCCAGCCGCTGTCTCCCCACTTGAACAGCTTGAGGCGGGCTGTTCGGCCAAGCGGGCGTCTGAGATGTCTTGGTGTTCCGCCTTTTGCGGGAGCTTCGTTGGGTGTGCCCAAGTCGGCAGGTTGGAGACTTCCCGCCAGCATCTTGGTCCATCCTATGACGACCTGTGGATCATACCGATGCTCGGTTGCCCCTTGGCTGAGAAGGTTCAAGGCCTTTGAAACCGACAGCGGGTTTTGCATGTACGGGCGCACGGCAGTCATGGCATCGAACGAGTCGATCACCGAACAGAGGTTGCTGACCGGGTTGATCTGATCGCCCTTGAGCCCGAGCGGGTACCCGCTTCCATCGAGCCGCTCATGGTGCTGGCTGGTAACCTCCAGGATTAGTTCGTCGGTTTCGCCGGACTTCGCCAGGTCACGTCGTCCGTCCGCCGGATGGCGTCTGATGAGCGCCCATTCATCTTCGCTGAGGTCCTCTTTCTTGTTGAGGAGTGTATCCGGAATGTGAACCTTGCCGATGTCGTGCACCAGTCCAGCCTTGCAGATGGCCGACAACCGGTCTTTGTCGGTGCAACCCATGAAGTTCGCCAGCGGCACCATCCACGTGGCCACGTTCACCATGTGTGTGGCTGTGCAGAAGTCGTGCTTCGACGCGGCATAAAGGTGCGAGAACGCTGCCTGCTCGCGGAGTACGAGCGCGACCACGGAGCGCGAGACGTTCTCGAGTCTCTCTTTGTGGGTTTGGAGATCGAACTCGGCGAGCACCTCCTCGACCAACCCCACCGCAGCCTCGTAGGCGACCGACGACGCCTGGTCAAGACTCACAGCCGGATCGGCCACGAAGCCCTGAAGCCTCTGCTCGAGTTCGTGATGATACTGACGACGGTCGGCCACTCGAATGAAGACCGACTGGACGCCGTTGGCCAATAGACGTTCGCGGTCTGACTCGCCGAACTCCGTACGCTCGCAGCGGTACAGCGCGAAGCCATTTTCCACGGGAAGATAGATGGGGATCTGCGTGAGCGCCGCCGCCGGCGCCTGGAGCAGGCTGATCGGCGCATACTCGGCCCGTTGCGGCTGGTCCACCGCTACAGTCTGCGTTGTGAGATCAACGTCGCCCCCCAAGAGAATGCTCCCCCGACGACGCGGAATACTCTATGACCGATATCGTCCTTCAACCTGATGCGGCACAGGAGAAAAATGCGCCGATCAAGCCGTCATGCCGTTTCCGATACATTTCATCGCCTGTTCTTGTCTCGGTGTGCCCATATGTAAGCCCAACGACGCGGTGTTGCGGTCGCCAAGCGAATGCCTCGACCGCGGGCCCGCACCCCCGGCACCATGGATGTTCCGTTGCATGGTGTGAGTGTGCCGGTTCATGCTGGATTACTCGTATCGTTATGCTTACCGGGAAGCCGCCTCTACACATGGCCATAGACTCCGAAGTCAGAGAGTCCGCGTCAGGCGTACTACCTGTGCTGTTTGAGATACTCGCACGCCTCGGCAACGCCTTCGGCGTTGGCGCGGAACTTTTTGCCGACGACGATACCGAGGGTGTACGCAGCGCGACGCGACAAGTGCGAGTCAGTATGTAAGATACGCCCGATGACCCGAATTCCACTCTTATCGCCCAGCCGTCCCAGGGCGGCGGCCGCACGCAAAGCGACCTCCTCGTCCCTGTGCTGAAGCAGAACCCGCAACGGCTGGATGGCCTCGGTGACCCGCAGTTGCGCCAAGGCTTCAGCAGCTTCGGCTTGGACCGACGCGTTACTGTCCTCCAGCAGTCGGATGAGCGCGGCGATGCCGTCCTTGCTGATGACCTGCATCAGGACCGGTATCGTGGCGCGACGCACCATGTGGTTCGGCCACATGGACATGGCGACCACTTTGGCCACGACCTCGGGCGATCGCAGGGGTTGCTTACCAAGCGCCGCAAGCATCTTGAGAGCCTGCTCACGTCGCGACGTCGTCGGCCCCGAGGTATCTGCCTTGGCTTCGGCGCTCGCCTGCGACGAAGCGCACTCGTTCCGTTTGGCCCGTGCCTTTTCGTAGGCTTGACGGGTCAGCAGCGGTTCTTCAATGCGGCAGAACTGCAGGCCGGTAAGATACCAGCCATCCTCAACGCGGCGGCAATACGCGGCCTTGCCGGTCAGTTCCTTGTTCTTGCCGTCGGGCAATCCGATCATGACAAAGAGGGGCTGGCCGCGAACGAAATGCTCGCGGGCAAGGAAGCCAAGTCCGCCAACCGAGATGTCGCGCGTGTGACCGAAGGCCAGGTGAGCGGCCTGGTCGCCGGCAACCACGTAAAGCAGTCCGCAAACGGTTGAGAACTTCCGGCGCGGAGTGTCCCTCTTTTCTGCCCAGCGCTCATCTTGCGAAGCTGCGAGCAAATCGATCTGCTCGAGAATCGCCGAGACTGCCTGGACGTGGTCTGCGGTCCCCCGTTCCACCGTCCCCCATGTCATACCCACCGTATCGGGCGGCGATGACCGTTACTTAAGGGTTCGTCGATCAGCAAACCCATGCGTCGGCACGCCAAGGACTGATTCTCACTGTAGGCCACAAATGACCTACGCCCAGGCAATATCTCGCTCGGCACGCCTTGGGAGGAAACCGCCCGATAATGCCGTGGCCTAGACGTTGACAGCGCAGCAGCCTCGTGCCGCGAGGTGCCGACGTGTCATGGCTAGGCCTGCGTGGCGTGCATGTTCGGCGGCCCGCCGGCCAGGAGCTTGCGCAGCCCGCAATAGTCCAGCAGGGCCTTGATCCGAGCGGGCGGATTGATGATCCTGATCCAACCGCCGTCGGTGCGGAGTTGGAGGCCCACATCGATGATGACGCCCAGCCCGTCGCTGTAGATGACTTCCAGTTTGTGGAAGTCGAGAATGATGTGGCGGTAGCCCAGGCGCATAAGCAACGCAAGTTCCTTGCGCAAGTCCCTTACGGCCGTCGGATTGGCTTGGCCGACGAGCGTAACCAAGGCTTGGTCGCCGTGTAGGTCTGTGAAGATCTGGAACATGGCCCGCCTCCTTTCAACAGGCGGTCGCCGTGTTGCGACCCGCATCCTCGTCTCTCCGGTCAGTGCTTTGCGCAACAGGCATGCCAAGCGGTATCCGTTGCGGGGCGAAAACGGCGCGCGACGCAACTGCGGCAAAAAGAGAGACTTAGCGGCGGCCAGTAAAAAGAGGTAGGCAGCGAACATCGCGCCGTGACGGTCGCAATGGGCAATAGTGCCCGAGCGAACGGCTGACGTTGGGGGCATTTCGCCAACT
>Ga0272441_10010714_pt1 | contig 13801 bp, 13 predicted proteins | sample SSMProp6N_FD_193582 | JGI IMG/M metagenome (GOLD analysis project Ga0272441, IMG submission 193582) | Marine sediment archaeal communities from Little Sippewissett salt marsh, Falmouth, MA, United States - SSM-Prop-6N | ecosystem: Environmental > Aquatic > Marine > Wetlands > Sediment ... | reverse complement strand
AGGATCCACGCCGTGCAGCCGCCCAAATCAACTTTGCCCAGGGCGCGCATGATCCAATAGTAAAAGACGATCACCAACAGCCACCGAACAGCGTCAAGCTTGACCCCCTCTTCATCCGCCAAACCCCGGATGGAGAAGGGCATCCAGGGGAAGTTTATGAGTAGCGCCGCGGCCAGGGCCATACCCGTGGCGGCGTGAAAGATGACCAGTTTGCCCGCCGCGACGGGGCCCAGGGGAAAAGCGAGCAACCCGAAGAGCACTGTGTTCAGCGGAACCACCAGGTTCAGTACGAAAGCGGTCAACAGGGCCGGACGGGGATGTCCCGCGGATGTACGGAGAAGCCGGAAAACCCAGGAAGATTCGGGCTCAACCGCCTGGATAACGCAGAAACGCAGGGCGCATACCAGGGAGATGTTCAGCATAAGGGGCAGCAACGTCAGGAGGTCGCTGAATTGAGCGGCCTCCCCGCTGTCCAGCCACCTGGCGGCCATGGGAATGAGAGCCAGGGATAGCGTGGCGGCGGTTATGAACAGGATAATCGCCTTGAGGCGGCGGGAGCGTTTGAGGGTCAGGCGGAAAAAGATAACCAGGGCGAGGAACCCGGACCATGCGACCGGGTGGGAAATGATCCCCCTGTGTTTACGTACGTGTACGCTGCGTTCGGATGGAATGCCGTTCTTTTGGAATGACGTCAGCCCGATCAGCAGAAAAAGGCCATAGGCCACGGCCGGGAACACCACCAGCAGTGCCGGTAAAAGCGGGGAACCTGCCGGTAGGGGAAAGCCCGCCAACCAGGCGGGGGGCCACCACGAGAGGTGAATGCCCGGATCGGATCCGGCGGTGAGGAGTTTTTCGTATACGCCGGGGAACCAGCAGAAAACTCCGATAAAGAATAAGAGGACCCCCCCCCGGACCAGTCCGGCGAACACTTTTCCCCCGGGGATTCGTTCCGCGAAGGTGAGCGGCCCCTGCAGCATCATGACAATGCAGAGGATCCCCAGAGTCTGCAAAGTGGAGCCAATGATAAGGGTGAGCAACATTCGCAAGGGATTTACCCATGCGGTGTCGCTGGTAAAAAGGGTGAAGGTCACCGCCGCGGGCAGGCTGTATGCGGTTGACACCAGCAGGACGAAGGTTGCCGCCGCCGATACTTTCGCGCCGACCAGGGTCCTGCCGCGGACCGGAAGCGAGCGAACCAGCTCGAAGTCCCTGAGCCGGGGCATGAATGTTCGTACGCCGGCGCAGATGATGATGCCGCTGATCGTCGCCTGGAGTGAGAAGAAACGCAATTTTTCGACTTGGATCTGGAAAGGAGTGGCGAATTGCGCTTGACCCAGAAGGAGGTATTTGACCAGTACGTCCATGGTCAGGAGCGTCCCCAGGATCATCAGGCCCGCAATTACCAAGGTTACGCTGCCGATGCCACGGCGTCCCAGGCCGTCCTCTTCGTTCATGAAGGCGTCCCGGAGGAAATGGCGCAGCAAAACGGGGAACGTATCGGTGCGAAACTTCATCTGTCTTTCGCGTATATCAGGATTTCTTTGGCGATGCCGTTTACATCCACCTGCTCCACCAATTGGTTGAAGACCTCTTCCACCACGTGATCGCGGCGCATGGATTTCAAGTCTGTCATGGTTGTATCGGCAACGATTTTACCTTTGTGCAGGATAATCACCCGATTGCAAAGTCGCTCCACCACTTCCAGGATATGGGAGGAAAACAGGACCGAACCTCCGGCGGCGCAGAACCGGTTGAGAAATGTCCGCATAATGGAGGATACGGTCACGTCCAGGCCACTGAAGGGCTCATCCAGGATCAGCATTTCCGGGCCGTGCATCAGGGCCGCGATGATGAGCACTTTCTGTTTCATGCCCTTGGAGTAGTTGCCCAGGGGCAGGTAGAGGTCCACCTCCTTTAATCGCAGCAATTCCGCCAGGTGATGCAGTTTGGCCATTACCCGCCGGGTGGACAGGCCGCGCAGGCGACCCACCATGAGCAGGTATTCTTCTCCCGTCAGGTAGGAATACAAATGGGAGTCCTCCGGGACATATCCGACGCGGGCCCGGTAGTCAAGAGGATTGTCCTCGACAAGTCCGCCGTCACAAAGAATTTCGCCGCCGGAGGGATCCAGCAGGCCCGTCAGCATGCGCACGGTGGTACTTTTCCCCGCGCCGTTGGGGCCAAGGTAACCCACCAGGTCTCCCGGCTCGATGCGGAAGCTTACCCCATCCACCACGTTCACGCGGTTGAATTGCCGCGTCAGGTTTTCAACTGCGATTCTCATCGATTCCCCCTCAAGCCCGTGATTTTATGTGGTTGAGCCTATTATTGATGTTGCAACCAATTTAATCAACCGTCCGACAATATCCGGAAGTATCTGTCTGCAAGGATGGGCGTGGCGATGCCAATCTTGCGGGGGGGAGATTGATCTTGCGTCCGTCCAGCCGCTGCAAGAGTCCGGGGAGAGGGGGAATGAACACCTGTTTCTTGAAAAAAACTGAAATATCAGGCATTTGCGGCTGGCATTCCCTGCGTTTTCTCCGGGGGTGCCTGCATGGCATGGGGTTTGCTTTAGAGAAGTATCCGTCGCGGCGGCTTTGTCTCCAAACCGGAGACGCCGGCGAAGCGGAAATCCATCCCAAGGGGGGACAGATGAAACATGTAATGAAAGCGGTGGCCTTGTTGCTGCTGCTGGGCGTTCTCATGGCCGCGGTGTTCATGCCGCTGCCCGTGGAGGGTAAGCGGGCGTCCTATCCGCCGGGGCTCTACCCGGGGCAGATGGGGAGCAGTCAGTACGGCATGACCTGCGGCTGCCCCATGTTCCCGTTCAGCTGCGGGTGTTACCTGCGCTGATCACGGAAAAAAATCGGTGGAAACAGAATGTACCGCCGGCGGATCCGGTTTCGTCGCCGGATCCGCCGGCTTCCAGACAAGGAGGTCGGAGAATGAAACCTGGTAAATGGATATGGATCGGATTGTTTTTGGTGGGTTCGCTTTGCCCCGGCGCCGGTGACACATTCAAGTTGGTCGAGGAATGGTCTCACGATATGGAAGCCCTGGACCGGATCGGCGTCACGGCCGTCATGCCGGAGGGAAACCTGGTGACAACCTTCTACAAAAAAGGCCCGGTGTGGCTGTCCCGGCAACGGGCGCAACTGGTGTGCCTGCGCGGCCAGGGGCCGGATGAAATCCAGGACCTGTTCGCCCTGTGCCCGCATCCCGAGGGGATCGCCATGGTGGAGTTGCCGTCCCGGATCAAGATCTTTAAAAAAAGCGGTGATTCCTTTCGGTGCAGGCGGACCTTGTGGCTGCAGCGGAGCCGTTTCTATACGACGGTATCCTCGGTATTGTTTTCACGGGGCAAATGGTTCCTGGCGGGCTACTTCCTGGAAAACTTCTCCCGCAAGTACGTGTACAAGAAAGTGTTCGTCAAGGTCTACGACAACCGGGGCAAATACATCAAGGGCCTGATCCGCCGCACCGATTACCAGCCGGACCAGCGTCACCTCATGGATTACTATCTGGTGGAAGGAGGAGGCAATATTCTGTATCTGACCGAAGACAAATTGCGGGTGACCGTGATCCCCCGGGAGAAACTGGAAGTCCGGGAGGTGGTGGAACTCCGGGCGCCGGAGGCATACAAGCCGGTTCCCGGGGATTTCTATGTGTTCAAGCGGTACGATGATGCGGCGGCCGGCATGATGCGGGACCTGGACAAGTGGAAGACCGGCTATTCCCGGATCGTGTGCGTCGGCTATGACCAGGATGAGCTGGTGTTGCAGATCCGCCTGCCGGATTCGAATAAAGCCAACTTCATGGTGCTTTTTTATGACGGTGGATCCTTCCAGCCGGTCGGCCGCATTCCAACGGATGATCGCCTGTTGGGGGTACGGGACGGGCGTTTCTACTTTTACGCCGACGGTGACCCCCGTTACGAAGAAGCGGCGGATCGTTGTCGTATCAAGGTATGCATGCGGGAGTAACGCAAACATGAAACGGGTATTCGCCGTTGCCGCGGCATTCCTGGCGGGAGCCGTCGTGGCCGCCCTGGCGGTTCGATTGTCGGGACCGGCATCCCGGGAGCCGGATGTGATCGTCCGAGGGGTAACGGAAATGAATATGCGTGACCTGGCAGGTGACACGGTCAATCTGGCAACCCGGCTTTCTCCCCGGGGCGCGACATGGCTCATGTTTTTCGGGCTCGACCAATGCTATTCCTGCGTGGCCCGGGGCCTGGCGGACCTGACGCTGCTGCGGAAACGAGGCGAACATTGCCTGGCGGTGGCGGTTCATCCAAATCTGGATGAAGTCAAGGGATGGTTGACCCATGAATCCTTCCGGCCGATATTCGTGATTTCCCGTGCGGCATTCCTGAACCACGTGGAATGTCGTTCCCTGCCGGTGATCCTGCGCATGGAGAATGGCCGCGTCACCTCCTGCGCATACCCGACGCCTTAATCGACCGGTAACCTGGCCTCCGGAAACAGGATGGAAAAAGTGGTGCCTACGCCGACCCGGCTGGATATGGATATTTTCCCTTCATAACTCTCGATTACCTTTTTCACGGTGGATAAACCGATCCCGGTACCTTTTTTACCCTTGGTGGAGAAAAACGGCTGAAAAATCTTGTCCAGGTTCTTGCCGTCAATCCCGATGCCATTATCGGTGATATTCAGTTTGACGACCTTCTGATCCGCATCGTTTTGATAGCCCACCTGAACGGTGATTTTCCCCTTCGGTACATCGGCTTCGGCAATGGCGTCCCTTGCATTGATGAGCAGATTGAACAATACCATTGACAGCTTTTCCCTATTCCCTACGATAAATACCGGATTATCTCCATATTTTTTTTCAATGATCACATCTTTCAAAACGGTTTTGCCGATCAGGTTCAAAACCGAGTCCACCAACTCCATGACACTGATTCTTTTGGTTTCATACTTTTTCTTCCTGGAGAAATCCAGAACATTGCTTCCCAGGTGAGTCGCCTTGTTGGCCAGTTCCTCGATATATTCGATTCGCGACAAGTTGGGGCTGTTTTTGTCGGTACCTTGTTTTAACAGCCCGATATACCCGATGATGCCGGTCATCAAGTTGTTGAATTCATGGGTGAACCGGCTTAATACTTCGCCCATGGTTCCCAATTTCTGGGCGTGGGTCAGATCTTCTTCCATTTGCAGCCTTTCGGTCATATCTTCGATCTGAATGGCTACGGAAATGCCTTTCTTCAAGAGGATTTTATACAAGGTTAACCGGAATATCCTTTCTTCCTGCGACGGCAGGTACTGGGGATAGGGATCATGGTATATGGGTTGCCCGCTGAGAATGACATTGTAAAAATCAGCCTTGATGGATGAAGAAAATTGAAATGTTTCGAAAACATTTTTTCCCTTGATGTTGCTGAATGAGGTGTCAAGGATTTTTTCGGCCGCGGGATTCAATGAAATGACATCCCCGGATTCGTCACAGATGATCAGTGCCGAAGGGGAATTATTGATGATTTTTTCGTAAAACACCTTCAGGTCCAGTATTTCTTCCCGCTGGTTTTTCAGAGAATCCGCCATGTTGCCAAAAGCTTTTGAAAGATCCCCGATCTCGTCTTTGGAAGTCGGGGTGATCCGGACATCAAAATCTCCCCTGGAAATTGCTTTGGCACTGCAGGAGAGGGCCAGAAGGGGTTGGCTGAGTTTGCGCCCCACTGCCAGGGAGATCGCGATCACAAGTATGGACGCGATCAGCAGAACAAAAAGAATATTGCGAATCCCCTGGGATTTGGCAACCAGGATGTTTTTGACATTGACCGCCACGAATATGGAGCCGATCCGTTTCTTATGATAGTCATAGATGGGAAATCCGTCGATCAGGTAGTTCTCATTCATAATTTTCGTTTTCTGTTTTTTGAGAGCCGGATCCCGGGAGAATTCCGGGAAGAAACGCGTACCTTCATCGTTCTGGAAGGATGTGGCCAGTTCCCGGCCATCGGACAGGATGACAATGTCACAACCCGCTTTGTCTTTTAATTGATCGGCGAATTCCGAATTAAAGAAAAGCTCGAAGACCACATAACCTTTGAACCTGAAATCCATTTGATCCACGATGGGAGATATGGAGAGAATGCAGATCTGAGCGCCAATCTTGAATATCCCGATATCTCTTAACATCGGATCCCGGCCGGGTTGGAAAAAAGGCAGGCTTCTCAGGTCGGCTTCGGATACCCTGTTACTGGCCGCATTATCGTAGGAAACGAGGATGTCCATTTCCGGATTGAGTATTCTCGCGTTGATATTGAAAAGGAAAAAGCCTTTGTTTTGCAGAGAGAGGGAGAGTTCGTCCGGCGCCGCCATATTGTTTATGACTTCTTTCAGCTCGGAAATCAACGTCGTCTTTCTGGTGATATCTCCCAGGTATTCATAAAAAATGTTTTCCGTTTTCTTCCGGCTGTTGACGGTTGCTTCCCTGGCGATCTCCTCGTAATTCTCGGAAACCGAATAGATGGCGAAAAATGTCGCCAAGAGCACGGAAACAAAGGCTGTTACAGCCATTGACAGGAATAGCTTGGCTTTGATTTTCACTGTTTCTCGATATTAATTAGATGGATCGTGTTTGTCGGCATAACCTTGATGCTTTTTATGCTGTTATTGTTGAAAATAATGGCCGTCATGTCCTGATACATGGGGATACATAAGGACAGGTCGTCAATCCGCCGGATGATATCATTGACTTTCCGGATTCTCCCGGCTTTGTCCATTTCACTGGGGAGACTTTCAATCTGCGCTTTCATTTGACTGTCCCGGTATTGTGAAAGGTTGGGGAGTCCCTTTTTCATCAGTTCTTTGTTGAACATGGGAGAAATGATACTCAGGGGGTCGGGATAATCCGCGGCCCAGCCATTCAGAGTGAGATCAAAATCGCCTTTTGCGATCCTCTTTGTATACTCCTCGAGAGTGACGCTCTCGATTTTCAGCTCAATGCCGATGCGATCGAGGTTTTTGGCGAACAACGATACGAGCTGGCGCACCAGGTCGGAGTCATCGCTTAACAGGAATTTCAATTTGATGGGTTCATCGGCCTTGGCTCTCAGCAGCCGGTTCCGGGCTTTGGCCAGATCCGGTTTTGATCCGGCTGTATATCCATCCCAACCCGGCATGCCTCTGGGAATAATGGTATTCAGGGGCGTGACGAAACCTTGAAATACATATTTGAGGATCCGTGGGTCCCAGGCGGCACGGAGGGCCCCGCGGATTTCCGTGTTTTTTAAATGGCGGTTCTCCAGGTTAAAAGCGATATATGTCACGGAAAGAACGGGAATGAGTTTAATGGTGGCCCAGCGGATATTCTTCAATCCGGTTGTTCGGGATATGGAAAAACTGTCAATGACATCCAGCTTCTGCTCCCTGAACATTCTATGCAATCTGTCATGGTTGTCGGTGACCACAAAATGGAACTGATCGAAGCCGGGCTTTCTTTTCCAGTAGAAAGGATTGGCTTTCAGGACGATCCCCCGGTTTCTCTCCCAGTGCTGAAAGATAAATGGGCCGGTGCCTACCGGGTTCCGGGCAAAGGCTCTCTGATGCTTTTTGACGGCGGTGGGAGACACGATAGCCGCTGGTGAGGTGGCCAGGGTGGCCAGAAAGGGATAAAACGGCTCGTTTAGATGAAAAATCACCTTGTGTTTGCCCGCGGACTCCACGGTAACAATATTCTTGAATATCTCATCAAAAAGCGGGGAATCGGAATACCGGTAGGGGGAGTCCTTGTCCATTTGTCTCTGGAAAGAAAACACCACCGCGTCCGCGTTGCATTCCGAACCATCATGAAAGCGAATCCCTTTGCGTAACTTGAATTCCCAAAAGGTTCCGTTGTTCTTTGTTTGCCATGATTCCGCCAGCGACGGTATGATCTCCAGAGTGTTGGGGTCCAGAACGACCAGGGTATCAAAAAGGTTGGAAGTGAAAAAAACCGATGTATTGTCCCAGGCCTGTCCCGGGTCAAGGGTCTCGGGTTCGATCAAGCTTCCCCAGGTTAAGGTGTTTTCCGGGTAGGCCCGCAAGCCCGGGGCGAGGACCCCCAAAAGAATGATCGCCGATATGATTATCTGGATATTTTTGTTCATTTTTTTCTCTCTGACATAAAGTCCAGGCAGTCATGCCCGGCGGACCCCGGTTTCCGGGTCGTCACCCGAAATCGTTTTGCCATGTTCACCATATTCGCGGTAGTCTCTTGTTTTATTGTTTTTCGTGGCGTTTCTTTCTGAGGAATTTAAATTCAATGTAGGTGTTGGGGTTTATGACAAGATTTTCCAGGTTGCTGCGATAAGCCACCAGTGACTCCAGGTGAAAAAGCGGGATCCAGGGGAGATCCTGGTGGATGATTTCCTGGGCTTTCCAATAGTATTGCCGGCGCTTTTCCGGAGTCAGGGTGGTTTTTGCCTTTTCCAGGAGTGTCGACAATTGTTCGTTGTGATAAAACGCCCGGTTTTTGCTCCCTATCTTCATGGTAAACAAGGGTGAAAGGAAAAAGTCCGGATCCGGAGGGGCTACCCAGCCAAGCAGAACCATATCGTGTTCACCCTTGTCGCATCTTGCAACCAGTTCGCGAAACGGCAGTTTGGTCTGGTTGACCTGGACATTCAGGTGCTTGGCGTTATTGGTGATGATGTTGGCGATCTTCTGATGCCCCACGTTTTTCGTGGCGAAATAGAGGTTGACGGTGAAACCGGTTGCCAAACCCGCTTTCTTCATCAACGCTTTTGCTGCGGGGATATTGTACTGATAGTCTTGGATCGACTGGTTGAATCCAAATAGTGAAGGCGGAATCGGTGTGACCGCCGGCACCGCCATTCTCTGAAAAACATGTTTGATCAAGCCCCGTTTGTTGATGAGATGGGCGAAGGCTTTGCGGACATCAACGTTCGCAAGCGGGTGTTTCCGGGTGTTGAAGGCCAGGTAATGAATGTCGGGAGTCAAATCCGTTTTAATGACAATGTCCTGCCTACCGAGCAATTCCTCATATTCAACGGCCGAATTGATCCGCTGAATGTGGGCGTTTCCGTTTTTCAAGTTCAGGGTCCTGGTGGCCGGATTCTGGATTATTTTGAATATCACCTTGTCCAAGGTCGCAGGCTCATCCCAGTAGTCGGGATTGCGTTCGATGATCAAAACCTTTCCTTTTTCCCAGCTTTTGAATCGGAAGGGGCCTGTTCCGTAGGGATGGAAAGATCCGTCTTCCCTGTAGGATCCCGGAGCCACGATCAGGGCGGCTGAGTCCGTGAGGGCCGGAAGAAGCGGCGCGTAGGGACTTTTCAGGACGATTTTGAAAACATACTTTTCCACGGCCTCGACATGATCGATATAGGGAAAGAAAAACCATTGCCTCTTGCTCCCGGCTTTATCCTTGTCGATTTTTTTTCGGAAGACGGATACCACGGCATCGGCATCCAGCTTGCGGTTATTGTGAAAATGAACCCCTTCCCTAAGGTAAAACAGCCATTCCGTATGGTTGTTTTTGGATTCCCATTTCGTAGCCAGACAGGGCTCAATTTCACCGGTCCCTTTTTTAAACCGGACCAATCCCTCAAATATGTTGGCGATGACTTCGCTGGAATAGAATTCTTCCGATTCGCTGGGCTTCAGGGTGTTGGAGTCCACGCTGCGCAGAAGGATTACGGAATTGTCATCCGCGCAAAAAAAGCAGCTCGAAACGAGCAGTAAGCTCAACAGGATCCTGATGTGGCCTTTTTTCATCGCGCTCATTTCTAAAAAGTAAAGCATATACTCCGGAAAGAGCAAGAAAAATACGTATTTAATATAGCATCAAAACGGAAAAAATCTCGCTCCCATGTCTATTACGAATGAATGTCGTTGTGCATTGCTCTCCGCAGAGAAATTTCCCGGGAATGGCCACGGTACCGGTCCGTGATGAAAGCCGGCTGGATTGATCGTCCGGATAACGGCTCAAACAGAGAAAAAAACAAACATATGGAACCCCCGCTCACGGCAGGGAAGTGACCTTGATACGCCCCGCCTGGGAGATGGATACCCGGCGATGGTACCTGCCGATGGTGACGTAAGCGGAACACAAAGGCACAACATGCCCCTCGGGATAAAAAACCGGCCGGGCGTTCAGCTTGATTTCCACTCCTTCCGGAAGGGGAATCCGCTTTTCCGGACACCATTCTCCATTTTTTAATACTTCCAATTCCAACCCACCCCGTTCCCCCTGGACAAGCCGGATTCTGCGGTTGTCGCCAATGGCCCTGTACCGGGCAGTCTGCATGGCCGCGGTTACGCAGCGGACCCCGTTGATGGCTTCCGCTCGCAGGTGAAAGGACCGCAGCCCCAGAATCCCCATAGCCAACATGATTCCAAGAATGGCCGTGACGGCAAGGAGTTCCATAAAGGTGATCCCCGCCATCGAGTTGCCATATACCGGGCTGATCCGTTGTGAATCAATTGATGTCATCGCGGAATACCTCTTCCATGCGTAACAGGTGAATTCCTTGGATCAAGCATAGGTTACCGGCTGATAATTCCCTCAGAACGGGCTGATCCCCAGGCGAGAATGTCAGGGTGATTTCTCCCTGGTTGTCTATCCCACCGACACCAAGGCTTCCATTGATTCTGACTTCACCCCTTCCATTGCGAATCACTCCACTGGAAATTACGGCGGCGTCCAAGGTGATCGTTTCGGTTCCGGATATATCAATGCCACTCCCGCCGCCTGAAATTGCTCCTGACTTGCCGCTAACGATGGAGATGCCAGGAGAAGGGATTCTCCGAATTCCCATTGATTCTTTTTCAAGGGAGGAGGTTATGGTTACGCTTCCACTGACCAGCAAAGTAATCCGGCTGTCCGGGTGAAACGCTTTCCCCTCATCTCCTTGATCCCGGTTTGTGGATACGGAAAGGCAGTTACCGTTAATTACAATATTCTCGGCGAAGGTTTTCCTGGACAGAGAGCTGGATACCCAGCAATCCAGAATGGTGCCTTCGGGCTCGTATTCCATGAAGTATTCCCGTCCTTGGTGATCCAGGCGGATTCTCTGATATCCCGGATGACTGGAAAACTCGAGCTGGTCAAGATCCCCCTGGACCAGGATGGCATGGATCCGGTCAGTTCCGGGGACGAGATAAATACCGCCCGGAAGAGGTTCATCGGAAATCGGTACTCCCAACCTTCCTCGTATTTCCCGCCAGGTTAATTCAAGTCCTCCCAGATCCAAAGCCTGTTGAGCAGCGCTTTTTAAGTTCAGACCCATATCCTCGGAACGGATAACCGGAACAAGTTCCCCGGGCAGTTTTACTCCTTGGGAATCGAGCCATTGCCGAGGTGTTACATTTTCCGGCAAGTCGGCTTGTATCAGAAATGGAATCAACTGGAAGGGCACCCGGCCATCCAGAATCGTGGCACTAACTTCGGCTTCCAAGGCAAAGGAATCATAGGTCCGGGAGGCCAGGATACGGTCATGGATATACGTCTTCTTCATGCTGCAGATTGTTGACTGCTGGACATTGAAGTTGTGTTGAATACATGTTGCGTCGGAACAATGGTCAGGAAAACTTTCGTGAGAAAGAAGATCGATTGTGGGATTGTCAATGAATTGTGGGTCAGTTCGGTTCAATTTATGAAAAACATCATGGACTTCCAGAGTCAGATGGTTTTCCAATTCATTAATCGCATCTCTTCTGGCCCGGCGGATAGACATTATTTTGTGGCTGCTTATGGAATGAGTCAGCAGGGTCATGCATAAAGCTCCGCAGAGCAGGGTGAACATCAAGGCGGCCAGAATGTTTCCTCGTCGGCAGGTATTCAATCGATTGGTATTCATGGCTTCACCAGGTTGTTTAAAAAAATATATCCTCTCACCTGTTCCCTGTTGTTTATTTCAATCCGGTAGAGTACGGAACGGGATTCAGGAAAATATGTGGAGGCGAAATCGGTGACATTATCCATGAGAGGCTGAAAATTCCCGTTGTCCAGACGTCGTTTCAATTGACCTGTGCGTGAATAGAACCGAAGGCTCACCTCTTTGATAATGATCATGGGGCTGGTTTCGGGATAGGTATTATTCAGAGCTTTCTTCAGAGTTACTCTGTTGCCGGATACTGATTGGATTTCATTGAATTCATAAACACTTTCCTCTAATGAATATAACAACACCTTCTTACGGGGCCGAGCAAAGTCATCCCCAGTGGTTTCAATTTCAACCGCGCCTCCAGCAGCTGACTCCGTCAAGACAGTGCTGGATATACCGAATCGGACGGCGAAGCCATCTTCTTCTGGCCGGAACGCTTCGATCGCGAATTTTTCCGCGACATCCTGCATGCGCATACCGCACTTGGAAAGATCCGATTTGATGGTGTCTACAGTGTGAAAGAGGGCTTCCAGGTTCTGTTGCTGTGAGACCAGTCGCCCGGAAAGAGAGGAAGAATGGGAGATGTTCATGATAACAATGGACAGGATCCCTATGCTTATGGCCGAAGCCACCAATAATTCAAGGATGGAGAAACCCTGGTTCATTCTTCTCTCCCGGATTGTGATTGAGTCAATTGGTTCCAATTGGAGCCGTGGATATAGGATGAGCTATGAAACCGGCAAGTTGAGCTCACATCTTTCCCGATCACATCCAATTTGATTTGCCTGAGCTCAGGCGATTTCATTTTGATTTCCCATAGAATTCGCCAGGAACCTTCTTCCCAGGAGTGTTTGCCGGCTGCCAACCATGGATGGTCCGAACCGCAGGAAAGCAGCCGGTTCCTCCAGGAGTTACGCGCCAGGTCGTGCTGCAACCGCGTGGAGGCCGTTTTCCCGCAGTGAACCGTATTCTGCAAAATCCGCCCCAATGCGGAAGCCGCGATTAGAACCAGAGCCAAGCCCACCAGGACTTCCACCAAAAGGAAACCACTTTTCGATTTGCCGTTTTTCATTCAACCCTCCACTGCTATTAAACAATTTGCGTGCCAAATCAAAGGTGAGGTCAAAACAGCTGACTTACATGATTTTGAGGTTTTCGGGCATGATGTGATTGTCAAGTTTTGTTGATTCCCGAAGGAGATTCCGATTACTAAAGTGAACTTCAATGTCGCCGTTGAGACCGGGTAGCACTAGACAATAAATCCCGGATTATAGGAGGTTATCATCAATATCCCCTGTAAACCGCCCTTTTGGCAAGGTTCTTGATTGTGAAGGTCAGGAGGTAGTAAATGAAATCAATTGGAAAGAGTGCTCTCGTGGCAATGCTGGTGATGGCTATGATGCTGGCTGCCAGCTCGCAGTCGCTCCAGGCGACGCAGGAAGGCACCAAAAAGGTCAACATCAACACCGCGGGAGTTGAACAACTCCAGACTCTACCGAGAATCGGTGAGAAAGTAGCGTTGCGGATCATCGATTACCGCAAGAAAAACGGACCCTTCAAGCGGATTGAAGGCTTGTTGAAAATCAAGGGTATCGGTGAAAAAACGTTTGTGCGGCTGAAAGACCGTATCACGATCTGATGTGAGGCATGCCATGAATCGAGGGGTAAAAGAGAATGTCAAGGATCTGAATCTGTTGCTCTTATATCTGTCCGGTTGGGAGGAGGATTCGCGGCGCAGTCCGGGAGAGAAGGTCTTCCGGTCCTGGAAAGGGTATCTTTTCGAAGTGCTGGATGCCCTGGAGGAGGGAGAGCTGATCGAGCAGTTTCGTAATACCAAGTCCGTTGTGATTACTCCCAAAGGGCTTGAGAAAGCACGGGGGTTGAAGGAACGGTTCATGTGAGATGTGGGGGGAGTCCGGAATGGTTCCGGGCTGGATGATTCGTAGC
>Ga0272441_10010713_pt1 | contig 13801 bp, 10 predicted proteins | sample SSMProp6N_FD_193582 | JGI IMG/M metagenome (GOLD analysis project Ga0272441, IMG submission 193582) | Marine sediment archaeal communities from Little Sippewissett salt marsh, Falmouth, MA, United States - SSM-Prop-6N | ecosystem: Environmental > Aquatic > Marine > Wetlands > Sediment ... | reverse complement strand
CTTTTTAACCGCTGTAACTGTATCGACTGATGATTTCGGCTTGTATCTCATGGCTGAGGGTGACAAACCTGGCCGAATATCCGCCTACACGTACCATCAGGTCGCGGTATCGCTCAGGATTTGTCTGTGCATCCCGCAGGATAGCGGGATCGATGATGTTGCCTTGAAAGATGTGTCCACCCCTCTGGAAAAAGGCAAGAAGCACCGGGCGAAGAACATCCGGGCTAACCCAGTTGAGGTCCAGATCCCACATCATAGAAGCTCCGCCACTGGCCTTATCCAGTGAAAAACTGGTGGCTGAATTGATAGCCGCAGTCAATCCCTTCACCGCGGAGCCTGACTGCGGGGACATACTGTGGGCAAGGGGCTGGCCTGCAAGACGACCATCCGGTGTAGCTCCCACCTGATTCCCGAAGCTGACAACCCAGACGAAGCCCAGAATTATGGGACGACAGTGTCCGCCTTGAGGGTTGCGATGGGACTTGACAGCATCGCAGTAAACCCGAAGTACCCAATCCACCAGAGCGTCCGCCTCAGCATTTTCGCAGCCGTATTTGGGTATCCTGAGGAGATATTTGCGCAGGCCTTCATACCCCTGAAAGTTCGCTTGAAGGGCCTGAAGAAGCTCCTCACCTGAGACATATTTTTCATCGAACACCGCCCGTTTGATGGCATAGAGACTGTCACCCACGTTGGGTATGCCCACCGCGCTGCCACCATAATGCGGATACCTGGCCCCGCCATCGTTGATGGATCGTCCGCGCTCAAAGCAATCGTGCACCATGCTGGACAGGAGAAAGGAGGGGCGATGTTTGGCATAGGCATCCAGGTAAATGTCAAGCCTTCGCATCAATATCCCAAGCTCTCGTCTGAACTCGGTCTCGAAATCTTCCAGAAGCTCCCCAAACGTCTCATAGTCGGCCAGGGTGCGGTCATGATCGATAGCTTTTTCGTCAGTCTGCAAGAGCTTCCCGCCGTTGAGAATGAGTTCCAGAGTTCTGGGTGTATTATGCGCGAAAGCAAAGAGCAGATCCCCGCTCCCGCCCTGAATCCCCACTTCCATACAGCCGCCAGCACACCAGTTACGCGCGTCCTCGATTGCCACACCGTCACCGTGAAGCGCTCTAATGATGGCATCATCGCCGTAGACCTGCGCCCTGTTCTCACCTTCAAGAAGATATTTCACAGCCAGATCAACGAAGTCGTCGGGAGCATCTTCCGGTAATCGCACATATACACCCGGGTGAGTCTGTTTAAGGGCGAGAGCAGCCTGAATCATGAGATATGATAGGGGATTGACAGCGAGGCCGCCATCCGGGCTTCGTCCGCCAGCGACGATGGCCTCGACCCAGCCGTCGGATTTGGCAATACGCTCGTGGAGTTTGATGAAAACCTCAAGTACGAGTTCGGCGGCTTCGTCCATAGCGATCCGCCCGGCTTCCAGATCCCGCTTGAGATATGGCCATAGGTAGAAATCTACACGTCCCGGCCCGTTGCCCCCGAAGGGATTCTCAAACATCACAGCCAGATGCTGAAACCAGAAGGCCTGGACAGCCTCCCGGAAAGAACCAGCCGGAAATCGGGGTACTCGCCGGCATATGCGAGCCATTTCCAGAAGTTCAGCCTTCCGCGCTGAATCGGTCACTACATCGGCCGCGTCTTCCAGCTTCTGAGCATGTAGTTCCGCCCAATCCATGAAAGCCTCAAGCACGATCCGAACGCAGCCATAGAACTCCTTTGAATCCTTATCCTGAGCGGCTTTTTCAGCTTGTGCGTAGCGCGCAACAAGCTCCTGTACGCCGATCTCCAGCAGCATCCCCCAATCCCATCCTATGTGGCCAGGCGAGGCGCCGTCGTTGAAGAATCTCGCGTACTGCTCATTTTCCGGAAGCTGCTCACTCACCTCCCGGCTGGCATTGTCGAATACCGAGTAACCCCGCCATTTGGGGTCTGCACCCCTCAATTCCGGACATCCCGACCCCGGACAGGCCTGGTATATCTGACCCGCTATTATGGAGTGGGGATGAACATAGACAGGTTCGTTAAGAAGCGCATAGGCAAAACTGCCGGCCTGTCGTTGGGCAAGCGGCAGATGGGAGTATAGATGGAAGAACGCTCTTGTCCAGTTGGATTCTTTAGGGCTGCTGGTTTTGCCAAAACCTCTGGCATAGGCCTCATCGCGGAGAGTCTTAATTCTCTCACTCAACTCCAGATATTCTAACCTCACTTGAGTCTTTATCGCCATCAGTGCATACCCCTACATTTGGAGGTTAATCACAACTGAACGGAAATGATCTCACTGCCTTTCAACGGCTCCGGTAAATCATCCGGGAATCGCTTGACAGTGCGAAAATCCGGCACAGGTATAGGCACGCCGCCGCTATTTATGGACACCTCGGACACCAGGCCCGGCACTGTCATATCCAGAGCGTCGTATATATCTACCGGCGGCTTGGTATCATTGACGATGCAGTCCACGAACTCGCGTATCTCGAAATAGTCGCCGCCGCCGTGACCCGCCTGTAACGCCTCCTCCGGCGGATTGCGCCACATATCCGGCATGAATTCCTCCTCAAAATCCCAGAGCGAATGCCACTTGATCTCCTTGTGATAATCCTTCAGCCAGATTTTGGGGCTATCCCCGAACCCGCGCGACGACTCATAGCATCCATTGGTGCCCTGAAGCGAGTAGTAGGTCATATTGTGCGGACGGTTTGAGAGCATATCCACCCTGACGTTGATCTGACCACCGCGAGCCATTCTGCATATCATGGAGATGTTGTCTTCGTTCTCATACAGATCTCCCCGTGGATCTCTATAGTGATGCCCGCTGCCGATGCACCATACGGTGGTGACACGATCCTTAAACCACTGCATAACCGGCCCCAGACTGTGGGTAGGATAAGTGCATCCGTTACGTCCGGTCTGCCATTTCCGCCGCCATTTTGTGACCTCGTTCAGTCCCTTCAGTTCATGTATATATTCGCCCTCGCCGAAGTATACCTCGCCGAACAGCCCTCGCTTAGCCATAGCCCGAACCAGCACGTTCGGCTTCATATAGGTGTAATTTTCCGCCATCATGTATTTACAGCCGCTATTCTTTACTGCTTCCAGAAGCTGCCAGCACTGCTCCAGGTCGGTAGCGGCGGGGACTTCTGTAAGCACGTGCTTACCGTTATCCAATGCCATCACAGCCTGGGGAACATGCAGCGGCATAGGCGTCGCGACGACGATAATGTCCAGGTCGGACTCGGCCATCTCCTGGTATTCCGTATATCGCCGTTCCACGCCAAATTGTTCGGCTCTTTGTTCCAGAACATCCTTATTGATGTCGCAGATAGCCACAAGCGCGGTCTCGCTTACCGTCTGGACAGCGCGAACAAACCCCGATCCTCTCGGTGCGCCCACTATTCCGACTTTTAATTCGTTTTTCATGGTAACCTCCCACTCCATTTTCGCTTTACACTTCATCAACAAAGCGATCACGATCAGGTGATATTGGCGAGATGACGTACATAAGGGATATCAAAAAGATTCCGGATCAATTTTCCATCAGCCGTTATGAAATAGGCTTTCAGTTGCTCCGCCAACGCCACAAAAACAGCATCGTAAACAGTAACATTGTAGGAATAAGCGATCTTAACAGCCCTTACTACCACTTCGGGGCTGATATACTCGATCCCGATCCGCATGCCAAACAGACTTTCCAGCACTTGCTGGACCCTACTCTCGTTCATATCGGGCTTGAAACGCATGACATTAGCTATCTCATAGATAAGCAAGTCTGGAACGTGTATGAAAAGACGGCCATCAAGATAAGCTTGACGCACCCGGAGAGACTGTTCCCGCAGTATCTCATCACTGCGAAACCATTTGATAACAACAGAACTATCAAGCACTACAGAACCGGAGAGATTGAAACTCATCTATTGTCTCTCAATCTACGGATTTCGGTCGTTGAGTCCCATTCCGCGAGGGTGTCCTGATGAGCAAGCGCGTCCTGAATGGCAACAGCTTTCTGAACGCGAGGATCCTGGCCAGGTATTCTAGCATTCTTCCGAACTCTAAGATAAAGCCTTGCCGCTTCACGAAGAAACTCACTACGATTGCGATTCTCTTCCTTAGCTGCTTTATCGATCTCGAAGAGGAATTCCTCTGGTATGGAGATCATGACCTTCACTCTGCCCATATTAATCACCTCCACTGGAAGTATATCTGAAGGTCAATACAATGTCAATACAGATTTTCCAGTGCGCAGGTCTATAGCATAAGCTATTGAAAGACCCTCGCTGCACGAAGCCGGTGACCGGTGGCGAAATAGATATATTGCCCAAGTATAGGCCCTGCTATGCCGAAGCGATCGCGGATTATCTCCTCAACATCCAAAGACGCGGGATCGAAACGGTATATGCAGGAATTGGTAAATCCATATATCATCCCATCAGGGCCGTTTTGAAGCCCCAGATCCAGCGGACGGCCCGACGGGGGAGCAAAACGGGTTATGAACTCCCGGGAATCCGGGTCGAACACAAAAATTTCGTCTGGCAGGTTTCCGCCCCTTATCGTGCCATAAAGCTTGCCATCAGGCCCGGTCAGCAGCGAATTAAAGGTTGAAACAGGGCGATCAGGAGTGCCTTCCCAGACCTTTTCTTCCGCTTTATAGTCCCAGAGGAATAATACAGCCTGATCGACCTTCGGCTGAGTCCCGGAACCGCCTGAAATAGTGGTACCTACGGCGATCAGCCCTTGTTCTTCCAGATGGGCCAGGGTGTAACAGCTAGCATCTCCGCAGATCCGGTAATAGGCGTTTTTCTCCCCGGTCTGAGGATCATAGTAAGAAAGCGGGCCTCCCCAGCGGCCGTAATCCGGGACAGAGGCCAGCCAGACCCGTCCCAGAGGGCCGGCCAACGTAGTTCTGGGACGATAGGAGATGTCGTCGATACGTCCCAGGTCCCGCGGGTTGTCCCCGGGCTTGTTTCCGAAATGGTATCCCTGCGAGGGATCGTATTCAGAAACCCGTGCGGCGGGATACGACGATATATACATCTTACCGTTGAGGTTGGCCATAGAATAGGCCTCACCGGAAGCCGCGGAACATTTTCCCAGATCGATCAGCTCTTCGTCCTTCGGATTGTAGCGGAACAGGTGGAGCGGCAGAATGCTTGAACCGTAGATGCACTCGTCTGGGCCGGCGTGGACGTAGAAAATATCGCTTCCGCTGGCCTCGTAGTCCAGATGGTAGGTTCGGGCTTCTTCATCCGGCTTTGCAATCCTGAGATTCTGATACATCTGCTCCCTGGAATCGGTAAATGAAAAGGTAGTCCCGTCAGGAAGTGATGAAGGTTTTCCCATAGGTGCGGGAAGGACGTCTGTGGGAACAGCTTTGAAGCCGTCGATCAGGAAATTGCCCTTGCTGGATTGTATGCAGAGACGACCGTCAAAACCGCGATACAGGTTTATGCTGTCCTCTCCTTTGATTGTTACAGGCCCGACGATCTGCTTTTTGCTGGTTTTGGGGTCGAATACCACCACTTTTGGCTCAGTCATCCTGATCAGACAGGCGATTTTGCCGTCTTCGCTGACCAGGGGATAGTTATACATATCCACTTCGTCCATACGCCCGTGCCGGCTGAACTGGCCAGTCTTGGGATCGTAGCTGGTCAGGTCAGCAGTTCCGTAGCTGCCTATCCAGATGATCCCATCAGCGTCCTCGTCTATCTGACAGGGGAAGCTAGCCGCTCCGGGGTTGATGGCTCCCAGATCCTCAAGATCGTCCCTCTCAGGATCGAAGCGGAGCAGATGTCCCGCATAGGCTGAGCCTATATAGAGAATCCCGGCGCGGCTCATATATGTTGCTGTGGGGTAATTTGACTTGGGAACTTTTGAGATGAACTGGCGGCATTCGCCGGTCTCAGGGTCGATCTGCAGGACGAAGAGGTTATCGGCCTGCTGTCCCATAGTCGCGTAGATACAGGGATCGCCTTCCTTATCGTGCCCAACGTGTAGGCGAACCCAGTTGACCGACCGGACGGGAATGCCAATATCTCGAATCTGAACATTTTGCGCTTTCATCATATGCTTCTCCTGTTGGGAATTCTGGCGCGCATACAGAGTGTTTACAGTAACCAAGCTAAAGATCAATGCAAGAAATATAACCACTGTAATGCGGTACCGGTTGCTATTAGCTTCCGCTGAGATAAAACTAAAGATTAGACTCAACTACATACCCCCCTGTAATAATCGAAATTCTGACGGCCTTAAGTATGAAGTCTAGTAAACTTACAGCCATGATCTTACCAGTTTTTTGCCCGAATATCAACAGAAAATAAGATCTCACCTCCTCCTTGACAACTTAACATATGTGTGGTATAATATACTTAACAGATGTTAAGTATATATTGAGTTAGATCACGACCAACGGACAGAAAAGGAGGCATTGTGCAATTGTTGGTCTAGCAGCAAATGCTTTTCCCATCAAATCTCATACAAAGGAAGCTGTGCAGATCGCGTTATCCACCGAAGGCGAGTGATGAAAAATGAAGACCAGGAAATCGGATATTCACAGCATTTTCTCCCTCTTTGAATGGTTTATCCACAATTCAGGCCTCATGATACTGACTATCCATATGCTCATCATACCGAGCACTCTCTATGCCGAGGGCGCGGAAAGGACTCATCCCGGAAGGATTATGACGGCAGTTCGGATCAACCCGGAAAGGCCCACGATCGACGGATTGCTGGATGATGAAGTCTGGCAACATGCGCCTGCTTCTGGCGACTTCCTCCAGAAAGAACCAAATGAAGGCGAGCCGGCCACCGAGAAAACAACTGTCCAGATTGTCTACGATGATGAGGCTCTGTATTTTGGTGTCATGTGTTACGACAGCGAGCCAGATAAGATCGTCGCCAGGTTGGCCCGGCGAGATGGCTGGGTCGAATCCGATCACATTTCAATCGACATCGACGCTCATCATGATCATCAGACGGCTAACTGGTTCATGATCAACGCCGCTGGTATGAAGGGCGACGGTCAGGTATACAATGATACGTGCAAGGATGGTAGCTGGAACGGTATATGGGAAGCGAAGGCCGCTATCAACGACCAGGGCTGGAGCGCGGAGTATAGAATCCCTTACCATACACTGCGGTTTAGCCCCAAAGAAGAATATGTGTGGGGTATGCACGTAGGTCGGCGCATCAGCCGAAAGAACGAGACGGATCAATGGTGTCTTATAAGAAAGGGAGTGAACGGCTGGGTATCACAACTGGGTCACATCGACGGGATCCGTGGCATTCATCCTCCGAAACATCTGGAGGTTGTGCCGTTCGTAGTGGGCCGTTCCTCGTTCCTGCCAGAAAGCTCCGCGAATCCTGATGGCAGGGATCTGTTCTCCTCAGTAGGCGCAGATGTGCGGTATGGCCTTAGCTCAAGCATATCACTCAATGCGACCGTTAATCCTGACTTCGGTCAGGTGGAAGCAGATCCGGCGAGTTTGAACCTCACGGCGTTTGAGACATTCTACCAAGAGCGCCGCCCATTCTTTGTGGAAGGGAGCGCCATCTTTAACACACCGGGGTCACGACTTTTCTACTCCCGGCGCATCGGCAAGCAACCGGGACGTTTTTCCATACCTGAAGACAGCGAAGTCATAGATAAGCCTGCTTACACAACCATCCTGAACGCCGCTAAGCTGTCGGGGAAGACAGCGAATAAGACATCTTTCGGGATCATGAACGCCGTCACTGCAAGGGAGTATGCAGCTATCGAGAGCACATATACTGACCCGGTAACCGGCATGGAACAGACCAAGCGCGAGAAATATCTCATTGAACCCTTAACCAACTACTTTGTGGGACGGGTGAAGCAGGATGTGATGAATAACTCTAATATTGGCGCGATGGTGACGGCGGTGAACCGGGAGAGTGTGAGACCGGCATACGCTGGCGAAGTGGATGGGAATCTGAAGTGGCGTGAGGGGAAATATTCGCTTTCCGCCCGATTGGCAGGCAGTCACACAGGGCCAGCCGATGATAGGAAAAGTGGCTATGAGGCAGTAGCCCATTTTCATAGAGGAGCAGGTTGGATAGGGGGAGGGTTAGACCTCAACGTTCGCTCTCCGGGCTTTGACGTTAACGATCTGGGCTTCGTAGATAGATCCAATAAGATCGACTCGTTCGGGTTCATTCACGTGGATATAGAAAAGCCATGGTTATTCGTCCGCAAGATGGGTTTTTGGTCATGCAACTGGACCAACTGGAACTTTGATGGCGTAGATTTGGGAAAAGGTGGTAACCTCTATAACTGGATTGAAACGAAGAACCGCTGGTTCTTCGACTGGTGTATCAGCAAGGGCTTCGAAGCTTTTAATGATACAGAAACGCGAGGCGGCCCTTTGATGCTCCAGCCGTCTTCCATCGACGGTTGGGCGAATTTTGGGACAGATGACAGCAAGCCTGTGAGCCTCGGTTTCCATATATCCGGAAGACGGGAAGATAAAGGACTTAGCTCTAACCATGGTTTCGGCGTCGGTCTAGGCATTCGGCCAATGTCGCATATACAATTCCACCTCGGAATCTCGTATGGAGCAGGACACAATCATGCCCAATGGGTGAAGAATACAGAAGATGAAAGAGGAGAGCATTATGTCTTTGGGGAATTGGACAGGCAGACTCTCGATATCACAACTCGATTGAATTTAAGCTTCACACCAGATCTGAGCTTCCAGATCTACTTACAGCCATTTATGGCGGTGGGCGATTACAGCAACTTCAAGGAGCTTGCGCGACCCAGGTCATACGAATTCACATCTTACGACAGTCTTGATCTCAACCCTGACTTCAGTCATAGATCCCTGAGGAGCAACGCGGTGCTTCGCTGGGAGTATAGCCCGGGCAGTGTACTATTCCTCGTCTGGTCACAGTCCCGAAGTGAGTTCCTGGAGATAGACAGCCCATTACTGAAGCCCTATGAGGATCTGAAGAGCAGTATCACCGACGAAGGAGAGAACGTTTTCCTCATCAAGCTCAATTACTGGTTGGGCTTATAACCAACCTGCGCCATTTGGAATTAAGGATAATGACGTGTGGAAACAATACGTGAGAGAAAAAAGGGGGGCAACGAAGATGATCGATCTACCAGAAGTATTGACTATTGCAGAACAGATGAACAAAGAGATTAAGGGAAAGAGGATCGAGCATGGCAATCGTGGTAACAGTGTCCACAAATTTGCATGGTATAATCGCGAGCCTGAAGAGTATGAGGAGATCCTTGCCGGCAAAATAGTAGGCGAGGCGACGGGGGACGGCAATTGGATTTCCGTTCCTGTAGAGCCCGGCTTTATGCTGCAATTCGGGGACATGGGGGGACGGATACTGTTTCATCAGAACGAGGGCACACTGCCAAAAAAATACCAGCTTATGCTCCGCTTTGAAGATGGTACATATCTGACTGTTACCATCCAGTTGTGGGGATTCATCAAGCTTGTAGAGAGTTCAGAAGTCCGTCCCAGGGCGTTGACTCCTATAAGCGACGAATTCACCTATGATCACTTTGAACAGCTTATTGAGGATTATGAAGAAAGAGAAAAGAAAAGCATCAAGTATTTCATGATCAGTAAATCGGGCATCTCAGGTATAGGCAACAGCTATCTGCAAGACATCCTCTTCAGAGCCAAGATTCATCCAAAGAGGATAGTCGCCGATATTAATGACGAAGAATGTCGAGGACTCTATGACGCTATCACGGGAACCATAAGGGAAGCAATCGAATTGGGTGGCAGATATGACGAGCGCGACCTGTATAACAATCCGGGACAGTATGAGCGGATACTTGACAGCAAAGCGAAGGGCAATCCCTGCCCGGAGTGCGGAACGCCAATCGAGAAGATACAGTACCTCGGCGGGGCATCGTATTTTTGCCCTGATTGTCAGATCTAGGCCGCGCCTTCTATTGCTCCGTAGCAAAAGCGAGGAGTAAAACGTAATGCGTAATGCGTAAAGTATCGTCCAGCAAATCTTGCGTTTTACGCATTACGTTTTACGCATTACGCATGATACCTGCCTTCTTTTCCTTGACAGCCTCAGTTTAGTGATATATACTCCGATAGACCACAGATTATGAAGGAAGGTAAGAAAAGTGCGAGCAAAAGCATTGTTATATACAATCCTCGTATCAATGATATTCGTCTGGGCTGCGGCCCGAACATCGGAGGGAAACACTGTGACGCTCTTAGACTGCAAAGATATTAACGAGCTTGTCCAAAAGGGAATAATCGCGTCTGAATCGGGTAAATACAGCTTTTGGGTGGAGGTTCGGGGCGGAAGCTCGCTTCGTCTCAAAATCGGCGATATGTGGCTCAACGGGGAAAACCTGGGAGCATATCGGCCGCTTTCGTGGGAAAAGATGGGCGAGGTGGAGCTGAAAGCGGATCAGACATACAGCTTTCAGATAGAAACCGGGAAACCTGATGACGAAATCAAGCATTTGCTAATACTGCCGTCCGACTTCAACCCTCAACGGGCGTTTGAGTTAATGCGCGTCTATCCGGATAATCCCAATCCAGTGCCGGATGGGAGAATCCGTGAAACGCGACATACTGACTCACCTTTTGAGTTTCCTGAATATAAAACAAAAGCGGATTGGGAAGCGCGGCGGGCAGAGATACGAAGGAAAATATTGGTAAATACGGGACTCTGGCCCATGCCAGAACGATGCCTGCTACATGCCAGAGTCGTTGATACCCTGGATCGGGATGGATATACCATAGAAAAGCTTTATATAGAGACCTGGCCTGGTGTGTACTTCCCAGGCGCGTTGTACCGTCCTAAGGGTAAAACAGGGCCATTCCCTGCCATAATCAATCCACATGGACACGGGCGGGATGGCAGAATGGCGGAGGTCGTTCAGATCCGATGCGCTAACTTCGCTCTGCAAGGCTACATAGCTTTCTCATATAACATGATCGGCTACATAGACAACGATCAGATGGAGCACAGGTTCCAAAGCGATTCGGCGTACCTCTGGTCGGTGAGCATCGGGGGCCTGCAACTATGGAACAGCATCCGCGCTCTGGATTTCATCACTTCACTGCCAGAGGTCGATCTTGAGAGGGTCGCCTGTACCGGATGCTCCGGGGGCGGCACTCAGACTTTCATGGTGACAGCCGTTGAAGATAGAATCAAGGTGGCCGCGCCTGTAAACATGGTCTCATCAATTTTCCAGGGAGGGTGCATCTGTGAGAATCCGCCGGGGGTGCGTATGGACACCTATAACGTGGAAATAGCGGCGTGCGGCGCTCCTCGTCCGCAGATACTCATTGGGGCGACTGGTGATTGGACTGATCTGACACCTGAAGTGGAATATCCCGATGTCCTGAGCATCTATCGCCTGTCAGGGGACGAGGACAAGCTCACCTACTATTATCAGGACGCTGGCCACAATTACAATCAAAACGGCCGGGAGGCGGTCTATAAATGGTTCGGTAGATGGCTTCTGGACGAGAAGGATGCTGAAAAGCTGAAAGAGATTGACACACCGGTGGAGACTGTTGAGACTCTGCGCGTATTCGACGAAGAGCACTCAAGGCCCGACGATGCCCTGGATCAGGACGCCATCGTCCAGCAGGTTATCGCACAGGCTAAGAGAACTCTGGAGAATATCTGGCCGCGCAGCAAGGCTGATCTGGTTGAATTTCGCGAAACAATGGGCCCGGCCCTGGCAGATGTGCTCAACGTGGAACATTCGGAAAATGTACACTCGAAGATCATGCCGCGTCGAAGCATAGGACGAACCAAACGCGATAAGTTCACCGCTACTCGCTACGTTCTGAATCGTCCCGGCGCTGGAGACCAGATACCAGCCGTCCTGTATGTTCCTAAAGGCGGTTCAGAAAAGAGGATTGTCGATCTCATCATCCATCCCGATGGGAAAGCGGCTCTGGTGGATTTCGCTACAGGGGATCCTTGTGACATGGTAGAAGCGATGTTAGAAGCGGATCACATGGTACTCGCTATAGATACGTTCCTGACTGGTGAGCATCCCTCGCCTTTTATGGATGCCAAGCGGGAGCGTCATGGCAGATATTTCACCACCTTCAATCCGGCTGACGAGTCGCTTCGCGTGCAAGACATCCTGACCGCGATAGCTTATCTGCAAGGACGCGAGGACGTGGCAGGTGTGAATTTGATTGGCATGGGAGAAGCCGGGCTGTGGTGTCTGCTGGCCAACGCGTTTGCGCCTGATCTCAACCGGGCGGCGGTTGACGTAACAGGATTCGATAACCGGGATGAGTCGGCGTGGCTGAATCATCTTAACATTCCGGGTATACTGCGGGTCGGAGGGTTTGATACAGCTATTACCTGCGCCGCTCCACGGCCGCTCCTGATCCACAACACCGGGGGAGCTTTCGATACCGGGCGCGCTGCGGGAATCTACGAGATGCTGGGGGCTAGAGGGGATCTATTTGTAAACGAGGGGCAGAAATCGGAGCAGGAAATATTGAACTGGCTGATGGAATAAAAACGCGAGACACACTATCTGCCAGTGTTCATAAGCAGTTAGCTTTTCCCAGGCGATAGCAGCTTGAGTTCTTCCATAGGATAATGTCTCTCATTATAGGTTACCAATATCAGGTCATTCTGTATGGCCACTGCTGCTATCATGGCATCGGCAAGCCCTAACGTTACTCCTTTACTTCTATAATGCCGAATCATGTTTCCGGTCAGCTTCGCCTCCTCCAGATTTACTGGGAAAAATTTCAGACTGTCTATCAGATTTTCTGTCGTGGTTCGTTCCTTTTCCTTCATACCTGCATAGACCTCCGCCACATTTACAGAACAGCATCCAAGCATCGAGCCATCCCTGAGAAGATGATCAGCAAAATCAACAGCTTCTTTCAAACCGCGGAGATATGCTATGATCACATCACTGTCCAGCAGATATATCTTCAACACCAATTCCTTTCAAACGATGTTTATCTTCCTGACGAAGCGATCTCACCCATTCATTTACGTCATCCTGAGTCTGAAGCTCAGGATGAGCTTCAGAACTCCACGCGCCAGCCGCCTGTTTCAGTGCTTTGGCCAATTTCATTCTTTCCAATTTTTCCCAAGCTGCTTCTACCAGAAAGCTCGATCGCTTTCGATCTCCCACAGTCCTCTTTATTTCCTCTACTAGATCAACCGGTATCAAAACATTCGTGCGTATCTTTTTCATTTTATAGTCCTCCCAGTAATACACATTATTATTATACATTTATCAGATGTATATGTCAACATTTTGTTTCGGCAACGTGACTGCTGCAAATTACTGGGCTGGTATATGCGGAAGGAGAGAGAATAGCCACGGATTAACACAGATTTTCACGGATAATCAGCTATCAGCACTCAGCCATCGGCTTTCAGTTTGGTCTGCTGATTGCTGAAAGCTGACCGCTGAGAGCTATCCATCAGTGTCTATCCGTGCCAATCAGTGGCTAATTCTTATTTCACCCAGTAGATTGAGACAGTCTCCCTGCTTTCTCTTCTTCATTGATCCAATCTCCAATATGTGATATTATATTCACGATCTGGTGATTACGGAATAGTGTATGGTTGATGGCTACTACGACAAATATATGAAGCTTATGTCAAATATCTGACGGCCTTTATCAGAATTTACAATGCCATAACGGACAATCAGGATTATATACTAAGCTGCTAAACATAGAATACTCTTGCGCATACTCATTGTGATCGCACCAGCAGGTACATCTTATACAGGCGACTATCAGACGAGATAGATAATCGGCACGAAAATTGCGGT
>Ga0272441_10010712_pt1 | contig 13802 bp, 12 predicted proteins | sample SSMProp6N_FD_193582 | JGI IMG/M metagenome (GOLD analysis project Ga0272441, IMG submission 193582) | Marine sediment archaeal communities from Little Sippewissett salt marsh, Falmouth, MA, United States - SSM-Prop-6N | ecosystem: Environmental > Aquatic > Marine > Wetlands > Sediment ... | reverse complement strand
TCCGGACGGGGGATTAGAACAGACCGATCTACTTTCAACCGTGAATACATGAATTCAGTTTCTTGTAATATGTACTGAAGTGGTTCATGATTTATTCTTCGTGACAGGAGAAGATTGAAGTGGTCTATTTCATGGTGTTGTAATTTTTTCTCTTGATTTGTGTACAGATCCACGCGATTAAGATTCAGGCTATGAGCCAGAATGAGTTCGGCATTCAGTCTTGGATTTTCAATATCATTTTTTTTCAGGTAATGAACCGACTCGTTAAGAATGTCAATGAGCTTCGTGGTTCGATTTTTTTGCATAAATCTAATTATTCCGCGTTTTTGAGCTTTTCTTCTCTTTCCGCTAATTGCAGATGTTCAATGAATTCATCGATTTTGCCACCGAGAATTTCATCAAGGTGATAGGATGTAAAGTTGATACGGTGATCGGTTACACGGTTTTGAGGAAAGTTAAAAGTACGAATTTTTGCACTACGGTCCCCCGTACTGACCATTGAGCGACGAGTAGCGGCTGCTTTCTTTTGTTCTTCTTCAATTTTTTGTTCGAAAAGACGAGCTTTAAGGACTTTCAGTGCTTTTGCTTTATTTTTATGCTGTGATTTTTCATCCTGGCACGTAACGACCATGCCGGAAGGGATATGGGTAATACGGACAGCGGAGTCCGTAGTATTTACGCTTTGACCACCTGGTCCGGAGGATCGATACACATCGATTTTAAGATCTTTAGCGTCCAATTGAATATCTACATCTTCGGCTTCCGGGAGAACAGCCACAGATGCAGCAGAAGTATGGATTCTGCCACTGGCTTCCGTTGCTGGTACACGCTGGACACGATGGACACCTGCTTCAAATTTTAATTTGCCGTATGCATTTTCGCCGTTAAATTGTATTATTACTTCCTTGAAACCGCCAATCTCCTGCGGGTGCAGGCTAAGAATTTCGTATTTCAGGCCGTTGAGTTCAGCGTACTTTGTGTACATTTTATACAGGTCACCGGCGAACAGGCATGCTTCGTCCCCACCGGTTCCTGCTCTTATCTCCATGATAGCGTTTTTTGAATCATTTGGATCTTTGGGAACGAGCATATACTTGAGCTCTTCTTCGAAATTTTCTTTTTTTTCATTGAGTTCTTTGAGTTCAGATTCAGCTATTTCCAGGAGTTCTTTATCATCCTCTTCTGCTAATATTTCTTTATTTCCATCAATTTGATTGATCAGAGTCTTGTAATCCTGATATATCTTTACTATTGCCTCAAGCTCCTTTTGTTCTCTGGTAAGCTGAAGCATTTTATCCTTATCGCTGAAGATATTTGGATCACTCAACATAACGTTGAGTTCTTCATATCGGTCGACTATTTTATCAAGTTTATCAATCATAGTTAAGATTTTTCAATTATAATGTCAGGATTATTGGAAAAGTCCTTACCAAGAGAACCTTCCAGTGCTACAATAGCCACTTCAAGCATAGATTCGTCGGGTTCAAGAGCAGTAATTTTTTGCAGCCACAATCCTGGCGCAATGAATATTTTTACGAAAGGGTTATTAATTTTTTTATCTGATAATTTTATCAATTCATAAGAAATACCGCCAATAAGAGGAACAAAGGCCAGGCGGATGAGTCTATCCACTATCGTATGTGGTTTACCGAGAAACATGAAGACGACGATGCTTATAATCAGCACCATGATGAGGAAGCTGGTTCCGCATCGAGGATGATAGGGCTTGAAGCGCATTGAATTTTCGATGGTTAGTGGTTGATTTGCTTCGTATGTGAAGATCGATTTGTGTTCTGCTCCATGATATTGAAATACGCGCCTTATATCTTTCATCATTGTAATGCTGAATAGGTAGAGGAGAAAAATAGTGAGTCGGATAACACCATCGACAAGGTTGAATGCAAAGCCACTCTTCAGGTTGAACATATCAGTGAGTACGAGTGGAATATAGAAAAAGAGTAATAACCCAATAGCGAGCGAGAAAACGACAGTCAGGCCCAATAACCATGAATTATTTTTTTTGCTGGATTCGGGTGCGTCGGCATCGACTGCGATGTCTCCTGAAAATGTTAACGCCTTGATGCCCAGTACCATTGATTCGATCAGGACCACGGCACCGCGAATTATTGGCAAATTCCAGAACTTGTTTCTTTTCGTGTAAGATGTATACGGATCGTTTTTCAATACGATTTTACCATCTGGTCTTCTCACAGCGACGGCAACTCGATCGGGGGAACGCATCATGACGCCTTCAATGACGGCTTGTCCACCCACATTTTTCTTCTTATCAGCCATGATTCCTCTAAATTATATACAAAAAACGGAATACGTCCATGAGTGTAAACATACAGTAATCGTATTCCGCCAAATTTAAATTGATATTAAACTAAGATGCTTTTTCTTTTTTTTCAGAATTTTTATTCTTCTCTTGCAAACCGTATTTTTTCATATATTTTTCAACACGACCAGCAGCATCAATCAATTTTTGTTTTCCGGTAAAAAATGGATGGCAGTTAGAACAAATATCCAATTTCAAATTTTCAACTGTTGATCTGGTAACAATTTTATTACCACATGCGCATGTGATAGTCCCTACTTTGTATTTAGGATGAATTTTATCCTTCAATTTAAGACACCTCCCAAAGAGTAATAATTAATTTCAAACTCTAAATATAATAATAAATTTGGATGAAATCAAGGAAAAAATTACATTTAGGAATTCATAATTTCGAGAAATTTTTTATTTGATTTAGTGCCGCGCATTTTTTCGAGCAAGAATTCAATTGCTTCGACGGGAGCGAGTTCGCTCAGGATTTTACGAAGAATCCAGACTCTGTTAAGGACACTATCCTGGAGCAGTAGTTCTTCCTTTCTGGTGCTGGATCGATTAATATCGATAGCAGGGAACACGCGTCTATCGGATAATTCACGATTCAACTGGAGTTCCATATTGCCCGTCCCTTTAAATTCTTCGAAAATAACTTCATCCATACGGCTACCGGTATCGATTAGAGCTGTTGCGATTATGGTGAGGCTTCCACCTTCCTCAATATTACGAGCAGCGCCAAAAAAGCGTTTTGGTTTTTGCAGCGCACTTGCATCGACTCCACCGGAGAGGATTTTACCGCTATGCGGTACAACAGTATTGTGGGCACGTGCGAGTCGCGTAATACTGTCGAGTAGAATAACGACATCATGTCCGTATTCAACGAGTCGTTTTGATTTTTCTAGCACCATATCGGAGACCTGGACATGTCTTTCTGCTGGTTCATCAAAGGTTGAGCTCACGACTTCGGCATCAACGGATCGTTCCATGTCAGTGACTTCTTCCGGACGTTCATCGATAAGCAGTACTATCAGCCGGATTTCGGGATGATTTGACGTAATGCTATTGGCAATTGATTGTAAAAGCATTGTTTTACCGGTTTTTGGTTGCGCAACAATGAGGCCACGTTGTCCTTTTCCAATTGGAGTGAGGAGATCCATAATGCGAGTCGCGTAATTGTGTGGAGCGATTTCGAGTTTTATTCGCTCCATCGGGTATAGGGGCGTCAGATTGTCAAAAATTATTTTTGATTTTGCTTCCTCAGGATTTTCATAGTTTACTGCCTCGACTTTGAGCAGAGCGAAGAACCGTTCATTTTCCTTTGGTGGGCGAATTTGACCGGAGACAACATCACCGGTTCTCAGTCCAAATCGTTTAATCTGAGATGGAGAAACATATATGTCGTCAGGCCCTGGCAGATAGTTGTAATCGGATGAACGTAAAAATCCGTATCCGTCCGGTAGTATTTCCAGGACACCATCTGAAAAGATTAGCCCTTCTTTCTTAGTCTGTTCAGCAAGAATTTTAAAAATGAGCTCTTGTTTTTTTAAGCTCGAAAAACCGCCAATGTTAAAATCCTGTGCTATTTTATTCAACTCAGCGATTTTTAATGATTTTAATTCATTAATATCCATAATTTATCCCAAATTAGTACAGATATAAATACGATAACTAATTGAAATAACAATCAATTATTAAATTATTTGATATATTATGTCCATTAGAAAATTTATTTAAAAATGGTTGTTCCTAAAATCGTGTATTACCATAGAAATGGAATTCTCTATTATTTACAAATACTAGAGGATAATTTTTTGAGGAACTATATGTGGCCTTTGAAGTCCAAAAATTGAACTACCTTTATATGCTATTGTTCCCAGGAAAATAAAGATTTTTGATCTTTCAGATCGAAGAATTGCGCTTTTCCCATATCAAAGATGATCGATATCTTTTCACCAATAGCCGGTGTCTCATGCGCTGCAACTCGAGCGACATATGAGTTAAGGCCTGTATTTAAATAAAGAAATACTTCATTACCCATTGGTTCAACAACTTCGACGATGCTTTCAATTTTACTTATGTTCTCATTCTGAATTCCATGGGCGAAGTCGGATTCGTAAATATTTTCTGGTCGAATCCCTAATGTTAGTGTTTCATTGTTATATTGAAGGAGTTTTTCTTCAAATCTGGTTGGAAGCAATAATTCAATTTTGCCTTCATCAAAAACCAGATTCCCGTTAGACTTTTTAATCTTACCTTTTAAAAAATTCATAGATGGGCTACCAATGAAACCCGCTACGAATTGATTGTTCGGTTTGTTATAAAGATTCAAAGGGGAGTCGATTTGTTGAATGTAGCCATCTTTCATTACAACAATACGGTCACCCATGGTCATCGCCTCCATCTGGTCGTGCGTGACATAAATCATGGTAGTTTCCAGACGGGAATGAAGTTTTGAAATCTCCGTTCTCATTTGAACACGAAGCTTTGCATCCAGGTTGGAGAGCGGTTCATCGAACAGGAATACTTTAGGTTTTCTTACAATCGCTCTCCCAACTGCAACTCTCTGCCTCTGTCCTCCCGAAAGCGCTTTCGGTCTTCGGTTCAATAAATGTTTAATCTCCAAAATTTCCGCTGCTTCGTTTACTCTTTGTTCTATTTCAGATTTGGGAAATTTACGTAATTTAAGACCAAATGCCATGTTTTGATAGACTGTCATATGAGGATATAGTGCATAATTTTGAAAAACCATCGCTATATCACGATCTTTGGGTGGTACATCATTGACCAACTTATTGTCAATATAAATCTCTCCCGATGTAATATCTTCAAGTCCGGCGATCATTCTCAATGTAGTTGATTTTCCACAACCGGATGGTCCTACCAAAATGACAAATTCTTTATCTTGAATGTCAACGTTTGCTTTGTTTACAGCTATAACGTTTTTATCAAATATTTTTGTAACGTCTTTTAATTGTACATGTGCCATAGCGTCCTCAGTTTCGAAGAAAAATCTCTAATGTATTATACTTTTTACTCTTTTTCATTCTAATCAAATTCAGTTCACACTCTACTATCATTAAAGATCATAAATAGAGGAATTTTGGAAGTTAAAGTAAGTTATTCTGGTGTGTATTGGAATTTAAAAAAAAAATACTTAATTGTCAAGGTTTTTTGTAATATTTTATGATTTCTCCCACTGTATAATGCGATCCCGTGCCAATAATAAGGTCATTTTTTTCGCTAATCTTATCGATATACCTGATACCGTCGGTGACATGCTGGAAAAAATCGACATTATCATTATATTTTTTAGCGATTCCGGCTAATGACTCTGTATCCATAGCTCGCTTCGAATCAGGTTTAGCGATAATGATATGATCAGCTTTCTGGCTCAGAAGCTTCATCATTGTATTAAAATCTTTGGTTTTTATGACTCCAACAAGGATAATTAATTTGTTATATGTATAATATTTGGAGATTGTTTTCAGAAGAGCCCTGATTCCATTCGGATTGTGTGCCACATCAACAATGAATCGCGGTGAATGTTTTACAAGTTGCATTCTGCCGGGCCATTGTACATTGGCCAAACCACGATATATATCACTTGTTGTTATTTTTAAACCACATTTCATGAGTTCTTGAGCAGAAGCAATGGCGAGTATAGCGTTTACATATTGATGTTCTCCCAGCAAGGAAAGATGGATCTGTGGGTAATTTTCATTGTGTAGAGATAGATCAAAAGAGACGAAATCTTGATTATATGTGATATTTTTGATTTTATACTGTTTTGCAACTTCAATTAGAGTGGAATTACGTTCAGCGCATATTTTTCTTAATGTATTAATGACAGTTTTATGGTTCGACATGGTGAGACAGTTGATGTTTTCTTTTATGATGCCTGCTTTTTCGTACGCTATTTTTTCGCGAGTTTTTCCAAGAAGATGTGTGTGATCGAGTTCAACATTTGTTATGAGAGACAATATTGGAGTAACAACATTAGTGGCATCGAGTCGTCCACCCAACCCTACTTCTACAACTGCTGTTTCAACATGTTGATCAGCGAAAAAAGTGAATGCTATTGCAGTTATCGCTTCAAAAAAAGTACATTTATATTTTTCGATCAAAGGTTTCAATCGATCAATGTAGAGCACAAATTCATCGAAATCAATATTTTTTTGATTGAATTTTATTCTTTCACACACATTTATCAAATGAGGCGAGGTAAATAGTCCGGTCGAATATCCTGCTTCATGCAAAATTGACTCCAGGATAGCGCACGTAGAACCTTTGCCATTGGTACCGGTTACATGAATGATTTTGTACGCCAGATGTGGATTGTTGAGTTCTGTCAGGAGAGCTCTGATTTTATTCAGACCTAATTTCCAGCCAAGACTGCTTAAATCATATAAATATTGTATGGCTTCATGATTATTCATACTGATTATAGATCTATGTTAGGAAGTATGAGAATAGATTATAAAATAAAACGAAAATTTATGACAAAAATATTTAATTTGCAAGTAAAATTTATTTACGGGATACTTTTGCCCGGCTCGTCGTTATATTTATACCTGGTTGATTCAGTATAAAGCAGGGTATAAAGACTACATATTTTTCACAGAATTATTGGTATAGAGTAAAAAGATGCTGGATTATATTGGAAATAATGAATCATTTGATACATGAGCTTTTAGTTCTCTTTAATTTTACAGGCTTACAATGATCTAGATGAAAAAAATATTTTTAATAGAAAGAGACTTGATATGAATTATAAATATTGTCCAATTTGTTCGAATGAATTTGTGTTCAAAAAGGTGCGCGACGATAACAGGGAGAGATTGGTTTGCGAGAAATGTGGATTTGTATATTATTTAAATCCGGCTCCAGCCACTGCAGTCATATTGATAAATGATAATAATGAAATTCTCCTGGTCAAACGAAAATTTGAGCCCCATAAAGGAGAATGGAGTCTACCCGCTGGATTTTTGGAATATGAGGAGACTGTGGAGGAATGCGCTATCAGGGAATTAAAGGAGGAGACGAACCTGGACGTAGAGCTGGATGGATTATACGGAGTTTATTCAGCGTTGGAAAACCCTCACAAAAATATATTGTTGGTTGTATACAATGGTCACAAGGTCGGTGGAGAATTGCACCCTGGTGATGACGCGATGGATGCGAAGTATTTTTCATTGGATGCGTTACCTGAGAAGATTGCTTTTGGTTGTCATCGACACATTCTCAGGCAACTTAATTCAAAGTCATATGCCGAATTAAAGTGAGCATTGGGCGAGTTAAAGTGCCTATTCAGTTCATTTGAAAAACGGATTCGAGGATTTTTCCTTTCCGACAGTTGTAACGGGTCCATGTCCCGGATAAATCTTATAATTATCCGGAAGAGTAAAGATTTTTGATTCAATTGAATCGATTATGGTATTATAATCGCCTCCTGGAAGATCAGTGCGGCCTATTGAACCGGCGAATATAAGGTCGCCGACAAATAACATATCATCCAATTTATAAGTGACGCTGCCTGCTGAGTGTCCTGGTGTATGTAATACGGAGAAGGCCAGGGTACCCAGTGTTATAGTATCTCCTTCCTCGATAAACACATCAATTTTTGGATTGCCTGGATCGGGTAATCCAAAAATTTGGGCGTGTGTCTGCAAGTCGCTAAATAATAAAAGATCTTTTTTATGCATATAAATTTGTGCGGATGTCTTTTTTTTAAGCGATTCCAATTTACCCACATGATCTACATGTCCATGCGTGATTAAAATTTTTGCTAATTCAAGATTATGATTATGTAATGATTCGAGGATATCATTGTCATTATCCCCCGGATCGATAATAATTGCTTTTTTGGTAGATTCGCATCCTATGAGGTAACAATTTACGCTCAATGCTCCTACCGTCAAACTTTCAAATATCATAAAATATTTCTCCAGTGAATTGCATGTATTCAGATTTAGCAGAACAGATCGGAAAATATTAGTGTTTTATATAATTAATTATTCGATTATATATACGAATGGTGACATTAAAGTCTCTTGAATCTTTTTTAAAAAATATGTTTTAATTGAGCGACCCAGGATTATTCAGGTTTAAGAGTTAACAAGTGATTATACTGCTTTTTAATATGATCTGTATTCAAATTACATTGTTTCAATGTTCCCGTTTCCCACAGATGGAGTTGGTCAAAGTAGTGATCATTAATTTCCTGGTCGGCTTGTCCGCAATAAATAAGCGAGAGGGTATGGTCACTTTTTGAAAAATCAGATATATGTTGTATCCCGGAGATAAAGGATATTTTTGAATCCGATGAATAATCCACGCGACTCGCATAGATTGAGTCTCCATATCCTCTTGCTGAAATCATTATTTGATCCTTGAACGCATATTTCAACGAATCAGAGGTCAGGTAATGTTTGAGTTGAGTGGTCGTCAATTTACCCCACCGCCAGTCGTCGACAAGATTTCCGCACTGTTCGCTTAAAAAGGTAAATGTATTTTCGATACTCATTTTAATTATGTCTGATTTGTTCTCGATTTCATCGGTATGAATATTGTCGTAGAAAATTGAATTTTCCTGATTGAGAACGGACATCAATAGATTAACTGACAATTTTGCATCAGATAACAGGGAAAAATGCAAGGAATCACCAAGTTCATCAGCGAAGATATTATAATGTAACATCTGAGTTGATATATGGCAGATAGTTGTTACAATATCATCTTTGTTTGCCTCAAAATCATCCTGATTGAGTATGTCGTATAAGTAGGTTCTGAAATCAACAGGTATATCAGTATCCGGGATAAAGCGAATTATAGTATTGGCGATATATCGTATGAATTTTGATTGTTTATCGTGATGAATTCGAATCATATCGGAGATGTTTACATAAAAATTCTTTGCCATCAATTCTGTGAATCGATTATCCCGGTTATTCAGAAAATGGTTTGAGCTCCATTCCTGGGCTATACTTGAAAGTTGCGTACGATATCCTTCTGTACGAATATGTCTACCATCAAAATAATTTTTAGTTTGAACTGGTGATATCTGCTTTTCAATATTCCATTCATTTTTCCACGACGTTCCATCCAGAATAAATTTTTCAGAAGACATCGATTTCAATGGAATAGCGGCAGCGATAGAGCACCCAAATTCGTCATCATCATCGCCGTACAGAAATTCAAGTGCAGGAATTTTATGATGTTGTATACTCTCAATGAATTGTTGGCTATTCCTGGCATGCAGCAACTTGTACGCAGCGAGGAATTCATCTGAATTTTTATATCCCGTCCAGAAAATGGATAATGTCCGATTTAATTTTCGAAATTCGTCTATCAGGTCGGATAATATTGGTCCATGATGCGTCCGCCTAATAGTAAGAGTGTCACTGGAATAGTTTTTTACATGAATAATTTCAGGATATTGATCTATATTTCGCCAGCGTCGATTAAATTTATATATATTGGAATCCACCTGTTCGATATAAAACTTAATTTCAGAGCAATTCAGATTATTAGCGCCCCAGGCTAACGTAGAACTCTTTCCCTGCAGAAATAGAGGAGCACCAGCGATTGTAAATCCATGATAATCAATAAAACGTGAGTTTAAATGAACTTCGTGATATATATTCATTCTGGCCGGGGGAATATCGATTATTTGAGAGATGATCGTTTTCCGATTTTGTGATTTTGGTGGAGGAATTAACCAGGATGAATAGTTTGATTCTATCGGAAGTATTGAATTTATTTTACGGCGAATGGATTGCAGGTGGTTGATTATACGAAGTAGCTCATTAGTATTGAATACATCACTCTGGCTCAGCACGCGAGGTTTTGATAAATTAATATCCTTGAGATAGGACGCAGGTAATTCATTTGAAATACCGGCTAAAATCAAATCGTTCGTCTTGAATAATGAATTACAGAAAGAAATGAAACGGTGAATGATAATTATATCTTTGACAGTCCATTTATCTGGTTTTGTATTCACAATTATGAATTCAACAGGCAGTGAGGATTGGCGAATATCAATGCAACTATTGATGCCCTTTACATAAAGTTCGAGCATTGTCTTCGATTCTGCGGAGAGGCTGGAGGAAATATCTTCGCAGAAACGTGACAGTCCGATAGTTGCTACCAACCTGTCAATGGGTAATGTTTTTTTGCCAAAAAGTTCTGATAATCTTCCTTGGGCCATATAACGCAATACATGCATTTGCCAAAGTCTATCCTGTGCATGGATAAACCCCAATGTAAAAAACAGATCTTCTTCGTTTTTAGTGATAATGTGAGGGACGCCGTACTCATCTCTGAATATTTGAGAATAGGATTTAACTCCTTGCAGTTTATAGACCCCGGAATAATCGGGTAATGATTTGTTGACAAGTCTATTTGCAAGGTATGCGATGGATATCAACGTAAAAATAATGAAAAAGAAAGTGCCCCAGATAGTCTTCCCGGTTTTTGACATAGAGTATCCTTGAACGACGCTGTGATTTTAATCTTGTTTTTGTTTATCTGGCTTTGAGTTTTTTATCTGAGGTTTTGATTTTGGTTTTGAAGCTGAATCGTTGCCTGAATCTCTACGAGAGAAACCTCTTTTCCCGGAGTTTGTTGAACCAGATTCAGATGATTGGCCGGACGTAGATGATTCTTTGCTCAGCGAGGATGGCCCCTGATTCGAGGATGGCGATGACACGGCGCTATTGCCGAAAGAATCATCGCGTCTATTGAAGTTACGTTTTTGTGTTGGGGGCAGAATTTCGGAGTCGCTCATTCCTGCGGGAGCTTCATAGTAATTCAATTCCTGCCACCATGGAATATCATAGAAAAATTCCCATTTATAGTAATCAAAATCATGTGGCATCGCATGATAAGTTTCAACATATGAAGATCGGTAAGGATAATAGGAATCGTGACATCGGGAACAATCATCTATGTAAAGTACATTTTCGTCAAAGAATTCTTTTTCCTGAATCACCGACTCAGATAATTTGGGATGCTGGATTATGGTATAACATCCAACAACGTACATACTAATTAAAACAGTAATCAATAATTTGGTGCGATACATAAGAGCTGCCTCACTATTCCGTCAAGCTGCGACGGTACACAATTTTTAGTTCTCTGTTTGAGTATTGTACTTTGTCTCCATTCTCATCCAGAGTATTTTTTGTAATATCTTTCAATGCAAATTCAAGAAAGAATTGATTCAGGAACATCCATCTCACAGCTACGTTCATATAACCGCCGCCAGATCCATAGCGGCTCTCAGTTTTATCATTCATCGCCGTGTCATATTCCCATACCAGGGCCAGTTCTCGTTCCAGGACGAGGTGAGCGCCGAAGAACAGGTTAAGCTCATTTTTTTTATCGCCATTTTCAGGACTGAAATTTGCGCCGCCATGGAATCCCAAATTCAAAGCCGTGAAGTTTCTTGATGTAGTTTGGGTTAAGAGATTATTTTTACTGGCGACGATATAAAAGCCGGGAGACTTGATTTGATATCGATTATCTTCCTGATTAAAGCCCCCATATCCCTGAGTATCATAGCCGATAGAAAGAGCTGGTGAGAGTCCTGCTGCCGTTTCCTTGAGAACTTTGAACTTCATATTGACTCCGGGCGCTTCGTTCCAGAGTACCTCTCCTGTGCCAATTAAATTTTGACCTCCAAATTTAACACCAATCATTAATGCGCGTGTTAATCCCACATCGATGCCAGCCAGCATTCCGCCATTATTGTAAACGCGCATATTGACGTGAAAATATTTATTATATCTGTTTTGTCTTTCATTTGTGATGATAGTAAGAGTGTTTGCTGTTGGCTTATCTATCATGAAAACCGGATTGAAAGAGTCCAGGTACATAAAATTTCTTTGTCCTTGTTGATTGTTTCTTCTCGAATCTTCGGGATCATCAGGTCGGAGCCATTGAGAATATGTCAGTGATGGGCAGAGAATTGTAACAACCCAAAAAATATATATTAATTTCTTCATTTGCACGAAAGCCTTTATTTTATTTATAATTGAAATACTCATATAAATCTAAAATAAATTCTAACGAAAAGCAAGTAAAATTTATCGATGAGTCACATGCTATCATAATAAATGCCAGATAAAATGGGATTGAAAATCACACAGCCAGATTATGTAATCAAACAGAAAAGGGTAGACATGAAAATCTACCCTTCTTCATAAAGCCATATACAATGCTTTTATTCTTCGACAGTAATTGCTTCAGCAGGGCAACTTTCGGCTGCTTCGCGTGCACAATCTTCTTCATCAGCTGGAACTTCATCAACTTTTACGACGGCAACGTCTTCACCCATTTCAAATAATTCAGGGCAAGAATCAACACAAAGTTCACATGCTGTGCAAAGATCTTCATCGATGACGACTTTCATAAGGCTAACCTCCTGGTTAAATTAATGTGTAAAGCATTTATTTTCGGCTCATTTAAAAATGAGATCAAAAATAGTGAAAATTTAATTAATAGTCAAATGATTTTTATGTATATTTTTAATAATTTAGTGTTTTGAATTATCTATTTAAAAATATAAATATCATGATGATGAGATGGTTTAGTCACGCATCTGAATTATCATAATATTTGAATTATACTCGAACTTTATTTCATAATGACCTAGTTTGATTTTGAATTTACACCAGAAATATGTTCCAGTTTACGTTGAAGCAATTTAATTCGTGTATAAGTATCCTCAAAGGCACATAGGGGTCCTTCTATTTCCAGACCGGATGTTCTGCGCTGCGCAGTTTGAGTCGCTTTTCGAATCCATTCCTGGGCAGAGGATATTTCGTTCAATTGGAAATCACAATGTGCCAACTGATATTCACATGTCGCCATGTACCCAAAGCACGGCGTAAATTTACTATTTTTCAGTTTTTTATATAATGTTAAATAGTAATTTTTAGCTTCATCCCATCTTTCCAGGTTCATGAGTATCTCAGCGCTCAGATATAGCCATGTAGGGTCGTTCGAGAAATTCGATTCGATTTTTTGACATTCATTCAGAGCCTCTTCATATCTTTTCTCATTCAATAATATCTGGATCAGCACCATTTCACCTTCCAGAATTGAAAAGCGACCTTTGTTGATAGCTATTTTTATATATTCAATTCCTTTTTCTCGTTCATCCTTCATAAATTTTAGAAAGGTGAGTATCTTTGCTTTAGCACTTTTCCAATAATAAAACAAGCCAAGGCCGAGATAGGCATCGTAGATCGTGTTATCCAGTTGGTAAGCTTTCTTGACATGATTATATCCGATAAGGCCATCTCTGAAAGCTGAGAACCATTCATGCTGTCTCAAATGCTGCAGTCCTCTGATTCCTCTTGCTGCTCCGTAATAGAAATGATATTGAGCATGTTCCTTGTTTTGATTCAGTCTGGTTTCACTTATATTAACGGCAAGGTTGATGAGACTATCAAACTCAGCGTGATAG